>Ga0190304_1000398_pt1 | contig 20669 bp, 18 predicted proteins | sample 48700712_MG_FD_161670 | JGI IMG/M metagenome (GOLD analysis project Ga0190304, IMG submission 161670) | Hydrothermal vent sediment bacterial communities from Southern Trench, Guaymas Basin, Mexico - 4870-07-1--2_MG | ecosystem: Environmental > Aquatic > Marine > Hydrothermal vents > Sediment ...
TAAAAGTAATATTATTGAAAAAGCAGAAAAAATGGGTATTGATCTTAGGGCTGATAATGAAAAAACAGTAAAAATACTTAACAGGGTTAAGGAACTAGAGGCCAGGGGTTATCATTATGAGGGAGCGGAAGCTTCCTTTGAGCTTCTTACTAATGCTCTTATGGGTAAACAAAAACGCTATTTTGAGCTTCATGGATACAGAATTATAATATGGAAAAATGCGGATGGAGAATCCTGGTCAGAAGCAACTATTAAAGCTGCAGTTCCTAAGGAAGTTGCAGAGTCTCATGGATATGAATCACATATAGAACACACTTCAGCAGATGGAAGCGGCCCTGTGGAAGCATTGGACAAAGCTTTAAGGAAGGTTTTGGAGAAATTTTATCCGGAGCTTAAAAAAGCACATCTGGTAGATTACAAGGTTCGTATATTAAATGCCGAAGCAGGTACAAACTCTACAACAAGAGTTCTAATAAATACTTCCGACGAGAAACGCAGCTGGAGTACGGTTGGAGTTTCTGATAATATTATTGATGCTTCATGGCAGGCTCTTGTGGAATCACTAATATATAAGCTTATGAAGGACGAGGCCGAGTAGGAGAAAGTATATATTAATATTTTAGAGAAAATCCATTGTTTTGCCTGTATGTCTACTTGCACTTTTTTAAAGTATAGTGTTGAATGGCAATGCGTTTAAAGGCTTAGCCAGGAGGTTGGTTTGTGCTGACATCGAAGATTATAGAAAATGATATTAACAGGATACCTTCTTTTATTGGGGTTCCAGCTTCTGATCATTCCGGATGTTCCATTCACAGGCTGAACAGCAGGGATAAGTTTGGTGCAATAAGAGAAGTTGTTAACAATTGTCCTGTTTTCGATTTTTTTGAAGAAGATACGGATAGGGATATTTTCCTTCAGGAGATTTTTAATCGGGAATCCCTTGGTACGACAGGTATAGGGCATAATGTTGCAATACCTCATGGAAAAAGTAAATTGCTGGACAGGGTTAGAGTTGGCCTTGGTATTTCTGAAGAAGGCCTGGATTTTGCATCGATAGATGGAGAACCTGTACATCTTGTGCTTGTAATTGGAAGTCATCCTTTAAAACAAATGGAATATTTAAAATCCCTTGCATTTATTATGAATCATTTAAAAAATCCTTTATTACGCTCTGCTTTAACAAATTTAACCTTTCCAAAAATCAAAGACAGAGAGAATTCTTACAGCCGATTCCTTGATATTATGAGATCCCAGGTTTTTTCTTCGTAGATCTTACATAATTTTTTTAATTAATGTTATAGTTTTGGTACAATAGGCTTTTAGGATGTCTATAAATTCAACTTGTTTTTGGCTTTTTTCGTCAGTTATTGTATTTTGTATTAGAGAAGAAGTTATTTTTTAGTAGAAAATGTATTAGGACACATACCTGAGTAGCAACAAAGTAGTGACCAGGGACACACGTAAAGAGCTTCAGAGGTTTATATGTCAGGTGTTATTACTATTTCGGGTGCTGTATATATAGTTTTTGCATCCATTCTTGTTATTAGAATACTTTTAGATAATAATCACCCTGAAGTTTCTTTTGCCTGGATTCTTCTAATAGTTTATATTCCTTATGTTGGTGTATTTTTATATCTTTTGGGTGGAATTAACTGGAAGAAACATAAGATTGTAAAGCAGAGGCCTGAGATAACTTTTCAAAATCAATTGGGATCAATTCTTAATAAACAGAAAATTTTTATGCGCAGTCTTTCTACACAAATTGATACTGATGTTGCTAAAGCTATGGTTCTGGCTCTTCAAAGCAGCAATTCAATTATAACTTTAAATAATAGGACTGAACTATTTTTTTCCGGTGAAAAACTTTTTAGTTCATTAATTAAAGATCTGGAAAATGCAGAAAAATCTATCCATATGGAATACTTTATTTTTCGTGATGATGATTTAGGAATGGAAATAGCTGATATTCTAAAAAGAAAAGCCCGGGAGGGGAAGATTGTAAGAATATTATTTGACGGTGTTGGCTGTTTTGGCAAAATGTCTAAAAAGTTCAAGCGAAATCTCTCTGAATGCGGTATAAACACAAAATATTTTCTGGATCCTGCAAATGTGTTAAGCGGAAGATTATTAAACTATTGTAACCACAGAAAAATTGTTGTCATAGATGGAAAGGTTGCATATACCGGAGGAATGAATATAGGTAATGAGTATATAACCGGAGGTAAGAAGTTTGAAAGTTGGCGTGATACTCAACTAAAACTGGAGGGAGAAACCGTTCATATGCTTCAGAGCATTTTTTTATCAGATTGGTTTAATTCAGGAGGGGGAAAACTGGAAAGTCAGGATTATTTTCCTGAAATTGTCGAAACATATGAAGATTTGCCTATGCAGATTATTGTAAGTGGACCGGATTCCGAGTGGTATTCAATCGAAAAATTATTTTTCAGTATTATTATGAATGCAAATAAAGTTGTTTATATTCAAACTCCATATTTTATTCCTAACAGTACTTTATTAAATGCTTTGGAAACTACAGCTCTTTCCGGTGTGGAAATAAACCTTATGATTACAGGAAATCCTGATAAACGCATACCCTTCTGGGTTGCGCGTACCTATTTTGAATCACTTCTTGCAGCAGGGGTAAATATTTTTTTATACAATAAAGGATTTCTTCATTCCAAAGTTTTAATTGTGGACGATACAGTTTCTACTGTGGGATCCTGTAATATGGATATACGTAGTTTCCATTTGGATTATGAGGTAAATGCAATCTATTATAACAGGGTGCAAACGGCTGAACTTACCAGGCAATTTAATTATGATCTGCAGTTTTGTAAGAAGCTCACTGAAAAAGATAATAAAAAACTTAATGTATTTTACAGACTTAGAAATTCTGTCTTCAAAATTATTTCACCTGTATTGTAGCAGCTCTATGCAGTTTGCAATTTATATTAAATTTGATATTGTTAAAAAAATAAAACATATGGGATATGCTTACTTATGAAAAACATCTTTTGGTTTAAACCTGTAGTCTTCTTTTTACTTACATTGGCTTCTCCTTCATTTTTAATGAGTAGTGAAAAGATTAATCCGGGACAATATAGAATAATATCAGAGAATACAATTGCTGCTGTAACAGATTCAATGGGGTTTATAATATCTGATGATAATGGCAGTTCCTGGACTCAAAGAAATAATGGGTTTCCCTTAAAAGTTGTTTACCCCTTTAGCGGAAATGAATACAGAAGATTCACTTCATTGTATGTTGATCCCTTAAACTCTTCGAGGATGGCTGTTACAAGTTCATCCTCTGTTTTTGTGACCCTTGATTCAGGATGGAACTGGAAAAGAATTCCTACCGGCGGGGTATTAAAAAACTCAAATTATTTCACAGCTATAAGTCTTGATCCTCAAAAGAATAATCGGATTGTCCTTGGTACTTCTTTTAACGGTATCTTCGAAACTACCGATGGTGGCAAACATTGGACTAAATATCCTGTTGATCTTAAACTTCTTTATAGAGGTGCAGGATTTTATGAAGAAATTTCCGGTTTAGGAATTGATCCTGAAAATAATGGTAAACTATATATTGCAGCCGGGTTTTCCGGCGGCCTTTTTACTGCTGACTATATAAGTAAAAAATTAACAATTCTCGAAGGATCTGATTCCGTTTCATCTCATAGTATCAAGGGCTTTAAGTTTACCGGTAATGAATTGGGCTTATATACCGGGGAAGGTTATTTTTATTCTGTACATGGTGATAGTACCTGGAAAAGTACTGAACCTCTTTTTACAAAGAATCTTTCTATAAAAAGCCCAGCCAAAATGCGGCGTAGTGCTGCTGCTTCAGACAAGATTGGATTGTATGTAAATTCTTTTCATGCTTCAGGTAAAGAACTTGATAATCATATTTCTTTTATAAAAAAGCATGGATTAAATTCGATGGTTGTAGATATGAAAGATGATGAAGGTAAAATAACATATGATACTTCACTTAAACTTCCATTGGCTTTAGGTGCGGTAAGAAAGAGAATTGATATAAAATTACTTTTAGAAAAAGCAAAAGCCAATGATATTTATGTTATTGCCAGAATTGTAGTTTTTAAAGATCCTATGCTTTACCGATTTTCTGATAGTTCCTATGCAATCTGGGATAGTAAAAAGAAAGCTCCCTGGGGAAATCTAATTAAACAAATTGATAAGGATACAGGCGAAGAGAGCTGGATCCAGCGTGAATTTTGGGTTGATCCTTTTTCAGAATTTGTCTGGAATTATAATGTTGCAATTGCTGAAGAACTTCAGAGCCTTGGAGTTGATGAAATTCAGTTTGATTACATACGTTTTCCTTCTGATGGTGATATGAGTACAGCTCTGTTTAGAAATAAAAGACCGGGAATGAGCAAGATAGATGCTTTGGAATCATTTATGAGAGTTGTAAGAGAGAAAATATTTATTCCTGTCAGCACTGATCTTTATGGTTTCAATTCCTGGTATAGAATGGGGAACTGGATTGGTCAGAATATTGAAATGCTTGCAGATTATGTTGATGTTATCTCTCCTATGTTCTATCCCTCTCATTTTTTATCTTCCTTTTATGGAGAGTTGGAGTATCTGGACAGAGCAGAGTATATATATCGGGAGGGCACAAGAAGAGCAAAAATTATTACTAAAAACAGGACACTGATAAGACCATATGTTCAGGCCTTTTTAATTGGCAAAGAATTAAATATGGAATATGATGAATACACAAAATATCTTGAAGTTCAAATTGATGGATTGACTGAGGCCGGTGCTTCAGGATACACAATGTGGAACAGTTCAAACAGATATTATATGGTTAAAGAATAATTTTTATATTAATAAGGAGAACAGTATGTTAAAAGGAATTTCGAAAAATTTAAGTCCGGAACTTTTATATCATCTCTACAAAATGGGACATGGAGATGAACTTGTAATAGCAGATGCTTTTTATCCTGGTGATACAATGAATAAACTGGTAATAAGGGCAGATGGAATCTCTGTAGTAGATATTTTAGATGGAATCCTTCCCCTTTGTAATTTGGATTCATATGTCAATAATCCTGTTCTCATGATGGCTGTTCCCTCCAATGACAGTCCTGACCCTGAGGTGGAAAAATCATACAGGGCTGTAATAGATAAATACTATCCTGAAACTCCAAAAATTGGAAAACTGGAACGTTTCGAATTTTATGAACGCAGTAAAAAAGCCTATGCTGTTTTAATGACAGGTGAAACCTCTAAATATGGTTGTATAATTATTAAAAAGGGAGTGATTTCTATATAAAATTACAGGTTTCTTCTATTAAACAATATGAATATAAAAAAAATATTATATTTCTGTTAGAGGTTTAAATGAAATTAAGTAGAGTCAAACAAATTGATTTATACTGGTTTTCGGGTTCTGGTAATACTTTGTATATTGCAAGACATTTGGCTGGTTTTCTGGAAGAGAAGGGTTTTATAATAAAACTTATACCTATAGAGTCCACAAATCCTCAAAATATGAATTTAGATCATACAGTAGGGCTGTGTGTTCCTGTCGCTGAACAGGGGACATATCCTCTTGTCTGGAACTTTATAAAAAATATGCCGTCTCCTTCCGATCATAATATTTTTGATACGGATGTTTTTTTTCTTGATACTCTGATGCTGTATTCCGGAGGAATAAAAGGGCCTGTAAAAAAGATTTTGAATCGAAAAGGCTACCGTTTGTTAGGGGCAATTGAAATTATAATGCCAAATAGTTTAATGAAGTTAAAAAAACAACCTGAAAAAGATAAACTTAAGATGCAGAAGGGCAGAGTAAAGGTTGAAGTATTTGCAGAAAAACTTATTGCCGGAACAGCGGAGTGGAAGGATATACCATTATACTCAGATATGATGGGAAGTTTTAGTAAAATGGATTCCACCTGGAATATGTTTAGAAATAATTTTCCATTAAAAGTAGATAATGCTAAATGTACAAGATGTAGATTATGTGAAAGAATTTGCCCGGAAAAGAGCTGGAGTTTTGATAAAGAAAAAAATGAGATGAACTGGTTGAAGACAGACTGTATTTACTGTCTTAGATGTTTTTCCTATTGCCCTGCCCAGGCTATAACCTATGGGAAGAAGAACTATATTCGTCATAAACCTTTAACAGCAGGAGCATTCTCCGCCTCAAAATATTCCTGAATCAATTTATTTTTGTTTCATTTTATGATGAGAATGGAGTTTTTCAGGAGTTGTGATAAAGAATGAATTAAGGTAATATTGGGGGCAATATTATAACCCAACTAATTAGGATAAATATGAAAAAAACATTTATTATGACCCACTCTAAAATCAAAGTGGACAGATTATTTGAAGCAGTTAAACGTGATGTTAAAAAATATATAAAAAGAGAACAAAAAAAGAACTACTAGAAAATGTCGACTATTGGGATTTTGATTGTAAATATGGTCATACAGCACAAACAGCAAAAGTTATTCATATATCAGAAATTAACAAATATATAGATGAAGCTGAAAAACTGGAATTAGAATCTTTTTATTTGGAGATTTTAGTTAAAGAAGGACACCGTACAAAAATGCAGGAACCTGAATAAGTAATATATACAAGTAAGGAATTATTCCGTTATTTGAATGAGTGGAAAACTAAAAGGAACTGTTTATGTACTAATTTGTGTAGCTTTATGGGCCCTTATTCCAGTAGTTGTAAAAATGGGGCAAACAACCCTGGATAATCATCAGTTTTTATTTTGGTCCAGCCTTGTTTCATTTCTTGTTCTGGGGGCAGCATGTTTTGCACTGTTTTCAGTACTCAGTAAAAATATTAAAAAAGAACCCCTGTGTGTTGTAACAATATATTTTTTAACAGCAACCTTTGCTTCCTTTTTATCTATGAACTATTTTTCTGATTTTGCATTACCTTCCGGTTCTGAAATTGTACCTGTATTAGTTAACGGCATTATGGTTAATGGTTTTTCCTATTTATTTTGGCTGTTAGCTTTAAGATCAACAGAAGCTTCCTGGTTAGCTCCATTTGTTTTTATTACTCCTGTACTGTTTTCTATTTATTTAATAGTTTTTTTTAATGAACCATTTGCAGCTGCATATGGAATAGGTCTTGTTTTAGTTATTACCGGTGGTTTGGTAAACAGTTTAAAATATTAGATAGCTGAATCAGGAGATTTTAAATTTTTTATTCCTTCCACTGCCATATAGGCTGTTGAAAAGCAACCTTGCAACAGGTAGCCCCCTGTAGGGGCATCCCAGTCAACCATCTCTCCGGCAGTAAACCATCCTGGATATTTTTTCAACATAAAGGAACTATCCAGTTCGTTAAAGGAGACTCCACCTGAACTGGAAATAGCCTCCTCAATGGGTCTTGGCTGTTCAAGAACTAGAGGAACCTTCTTTATAGCCTGTGCCAGGAGACTGAAATCATCAAAAAAGATCTTCTCTGTTAATTCCCTAAGGAGATGAATTTTAATCTGTGACAGTTTTACCTGTTTTCGGAGATGGTTGGATAAACTGTTTTTCCCCTGTTTACGATTTAATTTTAATAGAATTTCCTTGTCTGACAGGTCAGGAGCAAGATCCATAAAAACAGTGGTTTTTCCATATTGCTCAATGGAGTCCCTTATTTCCCGACTAAAATGGTAAAAAGGGCCTCCTTCTATGCCGTAGGAAGTTATTACAGCTTCTCCTCTTATTGACTTATTCTTATAAGACAGCTTTATATTTTTAAGAGCTGAATGATTGATTTTTTCCTTGAAAAACGGAGACCAGGAGCATTCAAATCCACAGTTCATTGGCTTAAAAGAAATGGTTTCAAGACCCATACTGTCCATTAATAGACGCCATTTTCCATCAGAACCAGTAACAGGGTAACTTGCACCACCAAGTCCCATCACTACCAAAGGGGCGTTCAGATTAATAATTTTGTTTTCTTTTTCGAAAGAAAGTGATCCTTTTTCCATACTAACCAGGCGATGATCTGGGTAAAAATTAAAATTTTTGTTTGAAGCAAGAAAATCCATCCAAAGAGACAGTAATGTATCAGCACCAGATGAAACGGGAAAAACGAGGCCAGTTGACCCCACATAGGTTTCGATTCCTAACTGTTTCAGCCAAAGGCGTAGATCTTCTGGAGAAAAATTGGAAAGGGAAAGCCTTAATTGCTCCTGATGAGGGCCATAGGCAGTAGAAAAAGATTCTATCTCTTTTGTATTTGTTATATTCAGACCACTTTTTCCAGCCAGAAGAAGCTTACGTCCTGCTTTACTTTTTTGATCATAAAGGTCTACAGAATAACCTTCATTTAGAAGAAGAGATGAGGCAAAGAGTCCAGTAGGGCCTGCGCCGATAACAACAATCTTTTTCATTCCAGAACTGACAGCCATAGTTCTTCTGACTCTATGACGAGATCCGCTACCAGCTTTATAAACGGGCCATAATTCATAGTTGTGTGTGCCAGGTCCAGTACATCATAGTAGGCAACACGCTGCTCATTTTTGATTATAATTGGCGTATAACCATTTTTCATTAGCTCAAAATTTAATAGAAGTCTTGCTGTTCTGCCGTTTCCGTCACTAAATGGATGGATTTTTACGAATTCGCCATGCAATAGAGTTGCTTTCACAATTGGATGAAAATTAAGCCAATCATTCTTAAATTCCCTAATTAGCTTCTGCATTAAATAATTCAGTTCGAAATGTTTTGGTGGAATATGTTTCGCACCGCTGATTAATACATTTTCTGTTCTGTATTTCCCAGCATTGTTCTTATCTATCTCTTTCAGAATCAGTGTATGAATATTTCTGAGATTCCATTCACTCAAATCCTCTCTCAATGTAATCAAATTTTCAATAAACAATATCGCGTCTCTGTGATTGATAGTTTCCAGATGTTCAACCATACTCTTACCACCTATAGTGATGCCTTCAAGTACAACTTTTGTTTCAGATATTGTGAGTGTGTTTCCTTCAATGGCATTACTGTTATAAGTCCATTCAACTATTAGTTTTTCATGAAGAGAGTTAGTTAGATTTTTAGATAATGGTCTGTGACTGTCAATTTTGGTTTTTAAAATATCTATTTTTTTAAAATCATAGGTTAATCCACTATATTTTTTCTTCTTGCCTTTTCTCGCATCCGAGGGCTTAACTGTATCTTCAGGGATAGACCAATTCCGACCAATTTTGACTGCTCCTTCAATTCTTTCTTCACTGCAGAGAATACGTATTCTACGGTCGCTGATATGCCATTTTAAACTGGCCTCTTTTACACTCATGAAATTCATAAAATTTGCCCCTATAAATACACTATACCGATATCGGAATAATGTCAAATTTTATAACATTCCTGGCTATATCTCATAAGGTGTTCTAATATAAACATCCTTAACCCATTGCTGAAAAAACTCCAGGCTATGCCCCTGCCAGTTATTTTTGGGATTATTTATATCCAAATTTAATGGTAGCGGTACTTATTCAAAAATCCATGTTGACAGGTATCGTTCTCCGGTATCCGGCAGAATGACAACCATCATTTTACCTTTATTTTCCGGACGGCTCCCGGCTATTTCTGCAGCTCTTAGGGCAGCTCCGGAGGATATCCCAACAAATATTCCCTCCTCTTTAGCCATTTTTTGAGCCATTTGAGCCGCCTCCTCCGAATTAATCTTAACAATTTCATCATAAATTTTCGTATTCAGTATTTTAGGTATAAAACCGGCACCTATTCCCTGTATTCTATGCGGCCCGGGGGCATTCCCTGATAAAACAGCAGATTCTTCCGGTTCTACTCCAATTACATCAATATTACTATTATAAGCTTTAAGAACCTCTCCACAGCCTGTAATGGTACCACCTGTTCCTATTCCCGCAATAAAAATATCAATTTTACCCTCTGTATCTCTGATTATTTCCTGTGCAGTTGTTTTCCTGTGAATTTCAGGGTTAGCAGGGTTTTCAAACTGTCTTGGACTAAAGCTGCCTGGGTTTTCTTTAATAATTTCCTCAGCTTTTTCTATGGATCCTTTCATACCCTTCTCTGCAGGAGTAAGAACAAGTTCAGCCCCCAGGGTTGTCAGTATTTTCCTTCTTTCCATACTCATGGAGTCCGGCATTGTCAGAATGCATTTGTATCCTCTGCTTGCTGCAACGTATGCCAGTCCTACACCGGTGTTGCCGCTGGTTGCTTCTACTATTAAATTTCCTTTTGTGAGATTTTTGTTTTTTTCTGCATTTTCGATCATTGCAAGAGCAATTCTGTCTTTTACACTGGAAAGTGGATTAAAGGATTCCATCTTCCCTAATATTACCGCACCAGTTGTTTTAGATAAGGATTTTATCCGTACAAGGGCTGTGTTTCCAATTAAATCTGTTATATTATTTGTAATCTTCATAGTAGATTTCCTTATAGTTTATCAATATACTAAAGAATAAGTCCTGTTTATTTCTTTGTCAAGCTGTTTGAAATCAGGCAATCGTAAAATTGGCCACATTGCAAAAGCCAATAAAGAATCAATTCTTATGATATTATTCTAAGTACTTGTAGAAGACAATCAAAAAAGTACAGTATCGGAGTTGTCTGGGAGGTAATATGAGCGATTATACAGAAGACCAGTTTGAACGGTATTCCCGGCATATACTTCTCGAAGAGCTTGGTGTGGAAGGTCAGGAGAAGCTGACGAATGGGAAGGTTCTAATAATAGGTGTCGGTGGTCTGGGTTCTCCTGCAGCTCTCTATCTTGCAGCTGCAGGGGTTGGAACTATCGGCATTGTTGATGGAGACAGGGTGGATCTTTCAAATCTCCAGAGACAGATAGCTCATTTTACAAAGGATATAGGTGGCTGGAAGGCAGACTCTGCAGCAGAGAAAATGAGATCTATTAATCCGGATGTAAAAGTAATTCCTTACAACGAATATCTTTTTGCTTCAAATATTCGTAATGTAATAAAGGAATACGATTTTATAATTGACGGAACTGACAATTTTGCTGCTAAATTTCTTATCAACGATGCCTGCATCTTTGAAAATATTCCTTTCAGCCATGGTGGTATTCTTCGTTTTGATGGGCAGACATTTACAATTAATCCAAATAAGAGTGCATGTCTGCGATGTCTGTTTCATGAGCCTCCACCACCGGATTTTGTTCCGAAATGTTCTGAAGCTGGTGTCCTCGGAGTAATTCCAGGTATACTTGGGACGATTCAGGCAGCAGAGGCTTTGAAGTTTCTGACCGGGGCAGGACAGCTCCTTAATAACAAACTCTTAACATTCAATGCTCTGGATATGAGTTTTAGGAATATTAGCGTTAAAAAGAATGAAAATTGTCCTGTTTGCGGGGAAAATCCTGAAATAACAGAGCTTATTGATTAGCGGCAATTACTTTTTCTGGCTGATAATAATAATTCCTGATTAAAATTTCTAATTTCACAAAATTTGTTTCTATTTTACAAATTATATTCATCGTATATAATAGAAATAAATTAATATCAGGAAAGTGATATCTATATGCGTATTTTTAGAAAAACAGCTACAACGGGAAAAAGTATTGTATGGAGATCAATTATTATCCTTCCTGCATTGCTTGTTGCTTTTGTTTTCTTCTATGGGATTATGGTTGTTCTGGGTGGTCTGATTTCTGTAAATGGCAGTAGAAATGTTCCTACAGATGGAGAACAGATCTACTTACTAAATAATGGTTATCATATAGCCATAGCCTTACCACGGGACAGATGTCCCTATGCAGATATATTTGATGTTCCCCTTAAACTTTCAGGTCGTGGGGGCTATTTCTACTTTGGATGGGGAGACCGTCAGTTTTATCTGGGCACTCCAACAGTAAGGAATATTGATATATCTATGGCAGCTAAAGCTCTGTTTACACCTACACCATCAGTTTTAGAGGTCTCATATTTTAATAAAATATCAGAAGGTCTTCCAGGAGTAAGTACTCTGCTTGTTAGTGAAAAAGAACTTTCAGATCTTTATTCCTATGTAAAAAAATCAATTATGGGATCTGATTCCACACCAAAGCAGATTTCCCGGGATGATATTGATCAGGCTTTTCGGGGGAGCATTTTTTTTGAAGCTGCAGGAACTTACAGTCTTTTTAAAACCTGTAATAACTGGACTTCCCAGGCATTGAAACAGGCTGGTATAAACACTCATATCTGGACACCCTTTACCTGGGGAGTGGAGTAGAGTTTATATCTGTCAGATTATAATACATACTGATTTACTCATATCTTTGATATTATGTTAAATCCTATAGTGTATCAATGAATTTTCACAATTTAATGTGAGGTACTTTAGGGCTTATTAGCTTTGTGGGAGAGTTCTCTGCACTTTGGAATTTTCTTCTTGCAGGGGCTGTAATTTCTGTAGTACCCATTTTACTGTGTATTTGCTAATGCAGAAGCAGTTTATTGAGGGGATTACTTAAACCGGAATTAAAGGCTGAAAATTATTGCACATACTTCTTTCTCCTGATATAAATATGTGCAATGGTTGTTAATAAAAGAAATAAAAAATCTACTAACAGAAGCACCCATTTAATACTCTCTGGTCTAAAAGATGCTGTTCCCATAATGCTGGGGTACTTTTCGGTTGCCATGGCTTTTGGGCTTCTGGTTAAGAGTGCCGGTCTATATTTGAAAGATGCAGTTCTTTTTTCCACAGTTGTATTTGCAGGAGCCAGCCAGTTTATGGCGCTTAATATGCTGATGAGTGGAATTAGTCCATTAAGCATTGTAGCAGCAACTTTTTTGGTTAACTTTCGTCATTTTGTTATGAGTGCATCCCTGGGCAGCAGACTGGATAAGCCAAAAATATGGCAAATACCCCTAATTGCTTTTGGTGTTACAGATGAAACTTTTTCTGTTGTTATGGCTGGAAAGGGGAGTCTTTCAGCTGTTTATGTTATAACTGTAAGTTTTTTTTCTTATATTTCATGGGCTGGTGGTACTGTTTCAGGATATCTCCTGGGGACTTTTATACCAGATGCCCTGGGGGACAGCCTGGGCATGGGTCTCTATGTGTTGTTTGTTGCATTATTAGTTCCTGAGATAAAGAAGCATTTAAAAGTCTTGTGGGTTGCATTAAGTTCAGGCCTGTTAAATGTTGTTCTAGGTTCTGTCTCTCAAATTGGACAAAGCTGGTCTCTGGTTCTTGGAGTTATAATTTCTTCTATGGTTTTTACCCTCCTTACACCAAAGGAACCTGAGGTTCCCAGTGAATAATATTCTAAAATTGGTACTTCTTATGGCAGCAGTAACATTTATTCCCAGGTTGCTGCCTCTGATATTTCTCAAAGCGGATAAACTGCCTGAAAAGTTTAAACAGTTTCTGTCATATATTCCCTATGCAGTTCTTGGAGCTTTGATTATTCCTGCGGGGTTATCAGGTATACCTGATAGCCACTTAATATCTGTTCTTGTTCTGCTTATTGCCGCTTTGGTTTCATGGTACAGAAAAAGTGTTGTATTGTCCTTTGTGGTATCTGTACTTGCCGCCTGGGGGCTGCAGTTTGTTTTTTAAAGATACCTGCCCTATAGTTATAACCTTGTCTGTAATGTTAAGCACTTGCTTATGTGTGAAACTTCTGTTAATAATACATTTTCCAATTTCCATTATTGTATCCATTATAAAGTGGACAACAAACCAGCCTTTGAGTGATTTTGGTATTTCATTAGCTTTCATAAAATCTCCTTAGTGAATATAATACTAATAAAGGGTGTAATTATGAGCAATAATAAAAAGAATTGGCAGACCGGGGAATATATACGCCTGGCTGTATTAACAATATATCTTACATTTTCGATTATTTCATGTAGTGCAAATACAAAAGATAATTCAGCAAATACTATTAAGTCCGATAAAACTGTAAAAGAGGAAAGTAAAATGGAATTGCTTAAACAGGTTACTTCAAGTCTTCCTGAAGATATACAGGCAGGCATACTTTCTAATAGCAGCAACTTTCTATCGCAAATATCTGATGTCCTGAAACAGCCTGCTGATCAATTTATTCTTGCAGATAAACAGCATTTTCTTGGAGAGGATTACAAACCGGAAGATATTGTTCTTCTAAAAAATTATCCTGAATTAATTCTTTCCAGAAATAATTTATCACTTCGTAAAATATTAATACCGGATTTAATTCGGATGGTAAAAGATGCCCGGAAGCAGAACCTTACTCTACAGGTTTCTTCAACATACAGATCGTATTCCTATCAGAAAAAGCTTTTTGACAGGGAAGTGGAACTCTATGGACTTGAAACTGCAGAAAGAGAATCCGCCCGTCCTGGTACCAGCCAGCATCAGCTGGGTACAGCAATAGATTTTGGTACAATTACAGACGATTATGCTTTTAGTCCGGAAGGAAAGTGGCTGTTTAAAAATGCCTGGAAATATGGATTTTCTCTTTCATATCCCGATGGATATGAAAATTTAACCGGATATCGCTATGAATGCTGGCACTACCGCTATATCGGACCTGAAGCTGCGAAATTACAGAGAGACTATTTTAATAATATTCAGTATTATTTGTTATTGTTTTTAAATGATAATTGGAACGAATTGAAACGTATGCTGCAGGAATGAGTTTTAATTTGATTAAAACCCATGTCCCTGCAGTACAAACTTCTATATTAGAGGTAAACCTTCTTCACTTCATCCAATAGCCGGCTTTCTTCGGAACTTAATTTATTATCCGCCATTGCAGCTTTAAACATGAGGCTGTATATTTTTTCCCGTTTTTTTCTGTCTTCAGGCATTTTTATGGACAGCCTGCCTGAAGCCGCCTGTTTGAATAAGGGTTCTATTATATTTGTCTTGTATCCAAACTTGTTTGCAATAGTTTCTGCTAACTGTCTTTCTCTGCTGTCAAATTTTCCATCTGCAGCTATAATCATCATTATATTGTTCATGGCATAGTCTTTAATATCATAAACACCATCTATAACTGCTGCTTTAACAGAACTGGTCATTTCTTTACTGGATATTCCGGCGTATTCTTCCATGGAGATAATATTTTCCACTACCCAGTCCTTAGTCCCTCTGTTGTATGCTGTACCGCAATAGGAACACTTTGCTGCAAGTTCATCTTCGACAGGAGCTCCGCATGCAGGGCATGAACCTGCATAGAGTGAACCCTTGGATTTCCCTCCATCTATAGCTTTTTTAAATATTAAAACTTCAGTTTTAGAAACAACAAAAGGATCTATTTTTGATATTCTATTTTTTTCAAGTATTTTAATTCTTTGAAAAGAAGAACGTATGGAAATATATAAAAGATTATCATTTTCAGTTTTTCCTGCACCAATAAGGGATACATCATTAAGAAAAATTCGGTTATATGCTATGGAATTACCGGTTTTTACTGATTCCAGTTTTTTCCAGTAGCTTTCACTTACAAATCGTTTAATTTTTTCAATTTTATTTAAACTTAGAGCTGATATGATCTGCAGATAGGCGTTACTTGCCTTGTCTTCCAGAAGCTGTACTGAAGATTCCTCCCCAAATGCTGTTTTAGTAATTTCTGATGCAACATGATCAATCTTTTTTCTACTGGTTCGTGAAGCTGCATAATCATTTGCCTGGGTTATTTCTGAGAGGATCCAGTCGTATTCACCGTTATTAAGCAAGGTTCCGCAAAATGTACATTTTACAACATCAGAGTTTTTACCATCCAGTGGAGCCTTGCAGTTTGGGCATTCTACAGTTCCGTATAGATCGGCTTTTTTATTACTCCCTTTCTTACGAATAAAAGACCAATATTCAATAAAATCTTCAGACACATCTGAGTTAAGGCTTTTTGATAGCTCAGACTTAAAAATATCATCTGCATATGCACTTATTCCTGCATGGATAATATCAAAGTCTCCATCCTGTTCGACTTTATCTATCCATATATTATGAATATCAATATTACTAATCTGATCAGTTTGTTTGAGCATATCCATCATGGTCAGCTGAGTTAAAAATCTCTGATGTACCCCGTCTGAAATATAACGGCGTGCCTTGGATATATTTTTTTCTGTCCAGGCCTTCTGAATATCCATAAAAGCTGTAGAAACTTTTTTAATAAATTCGGATTCACTAAAATCAGGATTATTATTTAAAAAATCAGCATAACCTGTAACATTGTCAGAGTTTTTCTGCATGGGGAAATTCCTAAAGGCGGAACCATCCTTTTTCGCTTTGCTGCTTGCCTTGAAATAAAAGAAAACAACAAGTCCAATAACTATTATATTAAAAGGAAAGGGTATGATTCTTAATAGATAAAATATTAAGTATATTGCCCCGAGATCACCTCCACCTGAGCTGCCGGATCTGCTTCCGCCTCCACCTGCTCTTGCAAATAACAGCTCTACTCCGACTGTCAGGAGTAGTATAAAAATTAATAATGTAATTTTGGTTAGTTTATTTCTTTTCATGTTCGAAGTTTATGCCAGTCTTTGCCTGAGGTCAATAGTTTTTAAAAGTCTGTATGATCCAGCCCATGCCATGCCTCCTGATCCAGTGGCCAGGATTTTTTGGGTGTTGATATTAGAAGTTATTTAAGTATAAGAAGGAAGACAGGCTTGTTTTAAGAGATGTGTCAGCGAGGGGCGATACCGCCTCGTTGGGGGAAATGGCACCCCTTCGGGGCTGGGGATTTTGTAGCAGGAGAAAGATAGTGACAGTAAACCACTCTTAAGCCCCGAAGGGGTGTAATTCCCCACGGCGTAGGGTGAAGCCCTATGCCATCTGATCCTGCACTATGACTCCTTAACCAGTGGCACAGATTTTTAAGTGTGGATGTTAGAAGATATGTAAGTATCAAAAGGAAATGGAGCTTTATAAAAGTTTAAATTATATTGGCATTTCCCTGAAATAACTATTAGAATGAATATTAACTAGTATTCGGGAGGATTTTATGACAGATATTTTACTAAAGTTCCATGACAGTAATTATATTGATAAAACTTTAAAGGAGATGAAGAACATTCTTCTTGACCTGTACGGCGAAGAGCAGGGAATGGATAATTACAACTATCTTCTAAAGTCTGTTGATGGTTTTCTTAATTCTCTGAGTAAAAAAGAAATAGCTGATTATGCCTCCTTTAATCCTGTATCTCCCTATGACCATCTTAAAGGCAAAGTTTTTGCAATTGCATACCCTGATAATATTTATAATGACAGTGAACCAACTTTAAAAACTCTTGGGTCTGTGCTGAGGGATTATTTCCCTTATATAAACGGTATTCATATACTTCCTGAAAGGGTAATGAGCCATGCAGATGTCTGGCCCCAGGATTTTTTGTCAATAATGCCAGAGGAAAATGCTTTGGAACTTGTAAAAAATTTGCAAAATTCGGGAATATTAAATAAAGAGCGTTATATTACAGAAATATATGCTGAACAAAGAGACAATCTTGCTGCAGCTCTTGGAGATGATGTTTCAATAATTCTGGATAAAGCCTTTAACTATCATTTTAACGACGGTGGTTTTTCACAGATTACAAGAGCAAAGGTGGACCCCCGTTTCGGCTCGGTAGAAGATATTAAAAATTTATCAAAAAAATATTCTATTATGCTTGATTATGTTGTAAATCATCTGGATGTAGACAGTGATGCTCTTGAAGCCTATAGAAAAGGAACAAATTCTGGAGATGCATTTATAATCATAAGCCCGGAAGAATATTATAAAGCTAAATCTGATGGTTCTCTGTACAAAACCTTCAGGCCAAGACCATTCCCTTTATATACAGGGATGCGGAAATATCCTGTCTACACTAAAAATATGAATACTATTTTTGAAGCCAATGGGCTTCCATTTCTGGATAATAGAATTGTTGAATTCCTTTCTATCTATTTTAAGGTAGAAAATGATCAGGGTTTGAGTTCGGCAGATAAAAGAATTTTTTCAGGTTTTTTAAGATGGTTAAAAGATAATGGTATTGAAGAAGATCTTTTATTTAAAAATTCACAGATTCAGGCAAATCAGAAAATTTTGAAAGATGATAATTTTGAAAACATGGGTGATTTTCTAAAAGTAATAGGCCTTGACCCACATTATAAAGATATTTTTACCAGTAATGATGATGTGGTATATGGAGAGAAGTTTTTTGTCTACACAACTTTTAGTGAATCCCAGGCAGACATAAACCCCCTTAGTACAGATGGTTTTAAAATGATTATAGATGATCTGTACCATCTCCTTTCCAGCGGACAATTAGCCATGATGCGTATGGATGCAATAAAGTATCTTTGGAAGGAAAAGGGTAAGAAAAACTTTGATATGGAAGAGGGTAACAGGTTTATTACACTTATACGAAAGCTTATGGCCTTAAGTTCTCCATCAGTTTTACCTCTGGATGAGGTAAACAGTCCCGATCCTGTTGTTTATAAAATGGAAGAAGAGGGGGGCTTTGCATATTTGTTTGGGCCTGTTAATTCTACAATCAGCGCATTCAATGAAGAGAGTCTCCAGCCATTAAAGAGTTATTATGAACTCTATAAGCAGAAAGTTCCCGATAACTTTGTTCCTTTTGTAATGCTGTCTACCCATGACGGCCGATCCGTTCAGGGTCTTGGTGTTCACAGAACGGATGGGCATATAAGTATTCAGCAATTCTATAATTTAAAAAATACAATTGAAAAACAAGGGGGTATGGCAAAGTTCCGTACTGTTCCTATAGGAGAAATATCTGCAGATACCTTTAATAAAGTTATAAATGAATCAGGCTTGATTAACTTTAAGGGTGAACTTTTGGAGATATTTACACCAGAGTCTGTAGCTTTGGGTAATGCCTACGTATTAAATAAAGATATGTTGAACAGGGATAATCTTATAAATAAGATATCCAGGAAATCCGGTCTTAATCCTGAAATTCTAATCTCTATCCCGGCTATAGATTTTTTTCTAAACTGGATTATAGATGGTAAAACAATATATGAACTTTGTGCTACAACCCGAAGTTCCCTAAAATTAGAGCTTAGTGACAGCGGTTCAATTGATCCAAATTTGGAAGCTTCAAGATTAGCTCTGGCTCAGGGCTATGTCCTTACAATCGGACAGTCTGTCCCTGCAATATATTTTAATGATTTGCTGGGAGTAAAAAATGATCTTCGTGGAATGGAAATATCAGGTAAACCAAGGGATTTAAACAGGCATAAAAATTATCTACCTGAAATGAACTTATCCCATCCCGCAGATCCTTTTCAAAAAGCTTACATCCCTTTAATAAATAAGTTACTGGAACTTAGAACTACTGATAACGCATTTTATCCGGGGAGTAATGATTTTGAATTTCTCACTCTTACAGACCAGGTATTTTTAAATCATCCGTACTATAATGGGGATCATTCTCTAATAATTGGTAATATTTCAAGTAGTACAATTTCCTGTCAATTACTTCCAGCTACTCTTTCTGGTATGTATGAGGAGTGGCTTCTTTTGAAAAAAGATGAAAAACTAACTGATAAATTAACAGGTAGAGTATTCTCTATGGATGAGAATGGGGGGGTAAATCTCGAATTGCCTGCTTATGGTATGGTCTGGTTAAAATAATGATTAAAGCAAAACAGGTTTTTAAAGATTCATCAATTAAATCCTTTTTATTCAGTATGTTCATTTTTGGTATAGCTGCAGGAATCTATGGAGGGGTATTAAATAATTTTCTGGCTGAAATACTTCATGTTGATAGATTTGAAAGAGGTGTTGTTGAGTTTCTTCGGGAGCTTCCTGGTCTACTTCTTTTTCTAATGATTGCCTTACTCTATAGAATTCCTGAAAACAGGATAATTAGAATTGCATTTTTTATATCCTTATTGGGTATGACAGGTCTTGCATTTGCTTTGGAAGTAAAATGGATTGCAGTTACTTTTATAGTTTTATGGAGTACAGGTGATCATCTTATAATGCCCCTAAGGCAGTCTATTGCAATTCATAATTCACTTCCTGGTAAAGAAGGGGTTGCCATTGGTCTGGTACGGAGTTCCGGAAATATTGGATCTGTAATAGGTTATTATCTGGTTACTGTTTTATTTATAGGTCTTGGACATCTGGGTTCGGTATCTGTTTTTAGGATTTTATTTATTATTGGTGCAGTCTTTACATTTCTGGCTCTTGTTTTTACTTTTCGTATGCATTCCAGTAAAGAGCATGTAAAACGTCAGAGAATTATGCTTAAACGTAAATTTACAAGATACTATATTCTGGAGATGTTTTTTGGAGCACGTAAACAGGTTTTTTTAACCTTTGCACCCTATGTATTAATTCTTAATTACGGAGCTTCCACACAGTTTATTGCTACTCTTTATGGTTTTTTTGCTCTTGGAAATATTTTCATGAATCCATTAATGGGCAGGTTGGTAGATTTACTTGGATATCGTAAGATATTAATTCTTGATTCAGGTCTGTTAATCGTACTGTGTTTACTTTATGGTTATGCACAGCATCTATTTTCACAGCCAGTAGCTTTTATTGTTGTTTCTATTGTTTTTGTCTTTGATGCCATGCTTTTTTCTGTGGGAATTGCAAGAGCTGTATATGTCAGAACATTAAGTAAAGGCCAGGAGGAATTAACAGCTACTCTTTCTACCGGAATTTCTGTTAATCATTTAATAAGTGTTATTATTGCCCTTCTTGGTGGTCTGCTTTGGGAAAGG
>Ga0190304_1000401_pt1 | contig 20587 bp, 20 predicted proteins | sample 48700712_MG_FD_161670 | JGI IMG/M metagenome (GOLD analysis project Ga0190304, IMG submission 161670) | Hydrothermal vent sediment bacterial communities from Southern Trench, Guaymas Basin, Mexico - 4870-07-1--2_MG | ecosystem: Environmental > Aquatic > Marine > Hydrothermal vents > Sediment ...
GAGGCTTTACAGGATCACCCCCCAGGGGTGGGCCCATTTGAGGGAATTGAGGGATCTCCTCCAGGAGCAGAAGAGGGCTCTGGAGGAGGTGATGGAGCGCATAAACAAACTAGATTGATGGAGGTGAGACCATGTGGGGCTATGGTTGGGGTTATGGCAGAGGTTTTGGTAGAGGCTGGTGGGGCCGCGGCTGGGGTAGAGGCTGGTGGTGGGGAGCCTATGGGTACAGAACTCCCCAGGGGTTTACCTATGTGGGACCCTGCAGGTGCGGCTTCGGTCCCCATGCCTTTTATATGGACCCCTCTGGCAGGTTAGTCCATGCTTCCCAGGTGTGGGGCTGGGGTGGTTGGGTTCCACCTTATCCTGCTCCCCAGGCCGAGGCAGAAGACTTAAAGGCTGAGAAGGCCGACTTGGAGGCCAGACTGAAGGAGATTGAGGCCAGGCTAAAGGAAGTGGAGGGAAGCTAAGGCCCTTGAGTGGTCCTCCATCCTTGAGAAGGGATGGAGGACCTTTTTGTTCGGGCCTTCAAAGCTGGCCTTTCCCTCTTTGAAAGTGTATTCTGACGCTGATTCTGGTAAGGGAGGTGCTCTGTGTGGTATGGGAACCCTTACGGTCAGCGAGGATGGTGGGGTAGAGAGGGCAATTGGTACTGTAGCGGTTGGGCGGATTATTGGTTGTGCTGGACGGTCAATCCTCTGCATAAGGGGCCTAAAGTATTGGAGAGGTACACTTTGCCTATAGTACACGGCCCTCATTTCTGGACAATGAGCCAGAAAGCGGCCTTTCACGGAGCTATACCACCTGTGGGGTTTGCTCCCAGTGGGTTTTGTTTCTCTTCTTAGCCTAGGAGTGCGTTCAGGAGCATCATGAGGACAAAGTCTCCTATGAGGGGAGAAGGTGGCCAGAGATGCCCCTACCAGTCCTCCTACAGGTTCCACCAGTCCTGTTAAGGTGGCCCATTTGAAGGCTTGCAAGGGGGTGTAACATTCGCTTCTCAAGGGTAGGGCTACGGCCATACCTTCGGGGAAGTTGTGGATAGTGATGGCCATGAGGATAAGTTCCAATCCCTTTAGACGTGTGTTCTCTGGACCCTACCTGCTTTTGACAAAGTGGTCGTGGGGCACCTTTTTGTTGACTATGTGGATCAGTAGAGCCGCTGCCAGGAGTCCTGCACTGACGACAAAGACATTGCCTTTGTGGAGGGCGAGCAGCAACAGGCTAAAGAAGGTGGCAGAAAGCATGATTCCCGCCGCCATAAGTGAGGTGATAAACTTTTTTGTAGATACCTTTGAAGAAGAAGGCGGGAAGGGCTCCCAGGGAGGTGGCTAGGCCTGCCAGAAGACTACCCAGAAACCCATGGACTATGGGGCTCATGAGGTTTCCATTGGAATCTCACCTGCAGATGGAATGCCTTGTAGTGATGTGGCCGCTTTTACAGCTGTGATGATCGATTTTTCTAGGGCTTCGGATGCCATTAAGCCCACCAGGTTGGTGTCAGCCTTTTTTTGCCCTAGGGAGGCGGTGATGACCAGATCGCCGTCGAAGTCGGTGTGAAAAGGACGTATCACCCGGGTCATGCCCCCGTGAGCCATTTGGGACACCCGGATGCAGGCGTTGCGGGAGAGTTGGGCGTTGGTGACTACCAGGGCTAGGGTGGTGTTGGTGGAGAAGTCGGGGATCTCTCGGAGTATCCCTTTTTTCATAGCCTTGGCAGCGTTCAAGAAGTCCCCTTTTTCAGGGTCCCTGGCCCCTGCTAAAACCATGCCTGTGGCTGGATCCACCACGTCTCCAAAGGCGTTGACCACAGCGAGGCAGCCCACTTTAAGGTTTTGGGCTTCCACCAGAGTCCAGCCTACCCCTCCTTTGGTGCCGTAACGGGTGCCCAGGAGTTTCCCTATAACAGCTCCTGTTCCTGCCCCCACGGTACCCATGGGGGTGGTGGCTCGGGCTTCTAGACACGCTTGATAGCCCTCTTGGGGACCGGGCCAGGCTTTGGAAGAACCTATGAATAGGTCGAAGATGACGGCTGAAGGCACCAGGGGGATGGTGAGATGGTCTATTTTGACTCCCCAGCCTTTTTCCAGGAGGAACTGGAGTACACCGTCGGTGGCTCCTAGGCCGAAGGTGGAGCCTCCTGTGAAAAGCACGGCGTGGATCTTTCCTGCTGATCTGAAGCCTGTCAAAGAGTCGCAGGCCCGGGTGCCGGGAGACCCTCCCCTTATATCCATGCCCGCCGTGGCACCATGGGGGAAGATGGCCACGGTGCAGCCTGTGGCTTTTTCCGAGTCCGTATGGTGGCCTATCAGTATCCCTTCTATACCCAATTCCTTCTCCATATCATTCCCTTCTACCAGGTTGGGGGCCTTTTGAAAAAGTATAATTGTGCCCATGAGGTGAGATACTGTAAAATAAACAGACGGGAGGTGGATGGGTGAATTGGTGGGTGGTGGTTGAGCGTTTGGCGGTGGCTTTCATCCTGGGTGGATTGGTGGGTGTAGAACGGGAGATGCGGAATCAGCCCGCCGGCTTTAGGACACATACTATCCTGTCCATAGGCTCAGCCCTTATTATGATCATTTCCATCCATGGTTCTCTCCTTTATGGACCCAAGACTTCTGACCCTATGAGAATAGCAGCCCAGGTGGTGAGCGGCATTGGTTTTCTAGGGGCTGGGGCTATCCTGCGCATAGGGGTTTCCATTAAGGGGCTCACTACTGCTGCCAGTCTGTGGACCACGGCGGCCATAGGGTTGGCCTGTGGAGCGGGTTTCTATTGGGCGGCTCTGTTGGCTACTTTGTTGGTTCTTTTTTCCCTCTTTTTGCTGGGAAAGATGGAGAAGCTCTATCTGTTCACCAAGCCCAGAAGGAGCCTCTTTATTGAAGCCGAGGACGTCTCCACTCTTATGGGAGATTTGGAGGAGGTGCTGGGCAAGTTTGGATACACTATGGACTTTGTGGAAGTGGACCGGGACGTGGAAAAGGATAAGGTGGAGATTCAAATGGTCATTCGCCCCAAGCCCGGTTGTCCCTTGGAGGCGGATGTTGGGAAGGTCACATCCGCTCTTCTAGAGCTGAAAGAGGTGGAAAACGTGGAGCTGAAGTGACCGGGGACGCGCTCCTGTCCCAGGTCACTTTAGATTTTATCGGATGACGGTCTCTACCCGGTCAGGTCCTGTAGAGACCATCTTTATGGGGATGTTGAGGGCCTCTTCGATGAACTCCAAGTAGGTTCTGGCTTGGGTTGGGAGGTCTTCCCAGTTGGTGGTTCCTTTTACCAGCCCTTGCCACCCCGGGAAACTTTTGTAGACGGGTTTGGCTCGGGAGAAGGTGTCTAAGTCAGCGGGCATCTCTTCTGTTCTTTCTCCGTCAATGTCGTAGGCTATGCACACTTTGATCTCTTCCAAGGTGTCTAAGACGTCCAGTTTTGTGATGGTAAGTTCGGTGAGACCATTGAGCCAGGCTGCGTGTTTCAAGGCCACCAGGTCCAGCCAGCCACATCTCCTGGGGCGGCCTGTTGTGGCACCATACTCGCCCCCTCGGTCTCTAAGGCGTTGTCCCTCTTCTCCCTCTAGCTCTGTGGGGAAGGGGCCTCCCCCTACCCTGGTGGTGTATGCTTTAGAAATCCCTATCACCCGGTGGATGTGTCCTGGAGGAATGCCCAGGCCGGTGAAAATGCCTCCTACTGTGGTGTTGGAGGAGGTGACAAAGGGGTAGGTGCCGTGGTCTATGTCCAGGAGGGCTCCCTGGGCCCCTTCAAAAAGGACGAGGTCCCCCGACTTGATGATTTTTCTCATGAGATGGACGGTGTTGCAGACGTAAGTTTTCAAGGCTTCGCCCCAGGCCAGTGCATCCTTATAGAGCTCTTCAAAGGAGTAGCCCTCTTCTTTGAAGAACTCTCTGATGATGAGGTTTTTCACTCGGAGGGTCTCCTCCAGCCTTTCCTTGAGCCTCTCAGGTCTCAAAAGATCGTGCACTCTGAGGCTTGTCCGGGCCATCTTGTCGGAGTAAGCGGGACCTATGCCCCTCAAAGTGGTGCCTATCTGTTTCTTTCCTTTGAGCTTTTCGCTCAGAGCGTCCAGCTTTTTGTGGTAGGGCATGATGAGATGGGCCGTTTCGCTCAGAAAGAGCCGCCCCTTCACTTCTATTCCTTCTTTTTCTAAGTCTTCTATCTCTTTCAGCAGCTCGGGTGGATCCACCACCATGCCGTTGCCTATGATGCACTTCTTTCCAGGATGAAGAATGCCTGATGGTATGAGGTGGAGGATGTATTTTTTTCCTTTAACAATCACTGTGTGGCCAGCATTGGTTCCTCCTTGGTATCTTACCACCCACTCCGCTTCCTGAGCCAAGAAGTCCACTATCTTTCCTTTCCCTTCGTCTCCCCATTGGACGCCTAATACGGCAACGTTACCCATGCTATCCCCCTTTTGGGATAAGGAGCTCCTCCAAGGATAGGAGGCTCTCTTTCCCCTCTGTGGTGTCGATAACTCTCACCTGTTTTTTCTCCTTTAGCTCATCATCCATCACTATGAGAAACTGGATGTCCGTCTTCTTAGCATACTCCAAGGAACCCTTAAGGTCCCTTTTAATAATATCCCTCGCCACCTTCCAACCCAACTCCCTCAATTTCCGGGCCAACTCAAGAGCAGTTTTCTTGTCCTTAGAAAAGTCCACCAGTAGATAATCTATTTGGAAGGAAGGCCACTTACCACCTTTGTACTCCAGGTCTTTGAGAACGGCGTCCACGTTTATACCGAAACCTGTGGCTGGTTCACTCTTGCCAAAGCGCTCCAGTAGCCAATCGTATCGTCCTCCTCCCCCCAGCTTCTTTCCCATACCTTCGGTGAAGATTTCAAAGACCATTCCCGTGTGATACTGGAAGCCCCTAATCTCTGATAGGTCTATCACCATTCTGTGGGCCAAGCCGTAGGTTTCTACCATGGAGTGAAGGGTTTCCAGATAGTCTAGGTGTTTTGTTAGTTTCTCGTTTTGCCCCAAGATCACTCGGGCTGTATCCAGCACTTTTATGTCCCCGTAGAGGGTGGGCAGCTCTTTAAGGACCTCTCGCCAGGGAGTTGGGACCTGTCGGCAGATTTTCCGGGTTTCTGTTCGGTTCTTCTCTGCAAGGGCCCTTTTGAGTTTTGGAACCAAGTGCTGGGGGATGGCCTCCAGAATGCCTGCTATGAAACCCATATGCCCCACTGCGATGGTGTAGTGGGTGAGCCCCAGGTTTTCGAGGGAACGGGCTGCCATGGCTATCATCTCGGCGTCCGCCTCAGGCAGGTCTAAGCCGATGAGCTCCACGCCCACCTGGTGGAGTTCCTTTTCCTCTTCGCCCCTGTCGGGCATGTACCGGAAAACGCCGCCACTGTAACAGAGGCGCAAGGGGCGGGGGTAATCTTTCATAACGGTGGCGGCGATCCTGGCTACCTGGGGTGTAAAGTCAGGCCTTAGGGCTATGAGACGCCCTGTCTCTCGCTCGACTAGTCTATAGACCCTGTCTTCTAGCCCTTCTTCCAGCCCTTTTAGGAGGATGTCCAAGTATTCGAAGGTGGGGGTGACCACCTTCTGGAACCCCCACGATTGAAAGGTCTCCAGAAGAACCTTTCTCACCCACTCTCGCCGTTGGGCTCCCCGGGGAGGCAAGACTTTCACTCCCCGGGGTAACTGGAACAGGGATAGTTGTTCTTTGTTCAAGACAGGTCTACCAGTTTAGCATAGGTGATGTTGGGCAGGGCCCGGATTTTATTCATGACTTCCTCGGGCACAGGGGAGTCTACATTGAGGATGGCTATAGCCAGTTCTCCGGGCTGAGTTCTGCCAAGCCTCATGCCAGCAATGTTCACCCCCGCATCCCCTAGGATGGTACCTATCCTTCCAATAACCCCTGGACGGTCGTAGTTGGTGAAGAAGAGCATGTAACCTATGGGTTCAGCCTCAATGGGGTAACCGTTGACCATGACGATCCTGGGAGCGTCTTTCTTGATAAGAGTGCCGGAAGCGCTGGTCTCTTTGCTGTCGCCCCTGAGCCTTAGGCGTATAAGGCTTATGTATCCCTCACTTTGGTCCGATTTACTCTCCACCACCCTAATGCCTCTCTGCTTGGCGATAAGGGGAGCGTTCACCATGTTGACACCGTTGCCCAGAATGGGCTTCAGGAGGCCAGTAATGGCTGCCAAGGTAAGGGCAGGATAGATACCCTCATCCAAAACTTCTCCTGCATATTCTACTATGAGTTCTTCCATGCGACCTTCGAAGATCTGGGCGATGAAAGCACCCAGCTTTTGGGCCAGATGGATGTAGGGTTCTGCCTTGGGCATGAGTTCTGGCTTGACGGAGGGCACGTTGACAGCGTTCCTGACGATGCCGTTCTTCAGGTAATCTATGACTTGCTGAACAATGGCTATGGCCACCACCTCTTGGGCCTCTTTGGTAGATGCGCCTAAGTGGGGGGTGCAGATAACTTCTTCTAGTTTGATAAGGGGGTAGTCAGGGGGCGGGGGCTCTTGAGAAAAGACATCTAGGGCAGCTCCGGCAACTTTGCCCATACTGATGGCTTCGTAGAGGGCTTCTTCGTCTACAATCCCTCCTCTGGCGCAGTTCACTATCATCACCCCATCTTTCATCTTTTTAAATGCCTCTCTTGAGATGAGGTTCTTGGTCTCTTGGGTAAGGGGTGCGTGGATGGTGATGAAGTCTGATTCTCTCAGAAGGGTTTCCAGGTCAGTCAGGGTGACACCCATGTCTTTGGCAGCCTTTTCAGATAGGTAGGGGTCGCAGGCTATAACTCTCATACCCAGTCCTAGGGCCATTCTGGCCACCAAAGAGCCTATGCGTCCCATGCCAATGATGCCTAGAGTCTTGCCGTGGATCTCTACACCCATGAATCTTTTCTTGTGCCACTTACCTTCCTTCATAGATGTACAGGCCTGGGGTATTTTCCTGGCCATGGAGAGCATCATGGATACGGCATGTTCTGCGGCAGCCACTCTGTTGCCGCCCGGGGTGTTCATGACCACTATTCCCCTTTCAGTGGCGGATTCCAGATCTATGTTGTCTACTCCTGTGCCTGCCCTTCCTACCACCTTCAGTCGCTTGCCGGCTGAGAGGATCTCTCGGGTCACTTTGGTGGCGCTGCGGACTATAAGGGCATCGTAGTCGCCTATGATTTCCTTAAGCTCTTCGGGGGGTAGCCCTATCTTCACGTCCACTTCTATCTCGGGCTCCATTTTAAGGAGCTTGATGCCGCTTTCCGATATCTTGTCGCTGACCAGCACTCTGTACAAGGTTGACCTCCTTTAAGGAAAGAGAATTTCCTGGGCCTTGCTCACGCCTTTGCCTAGCTCTAACGGGTATCCTAGTTCTTTGAGCACCACTTCCACCATGCCGATAACCAAAAGCATGTCGGCTTTGGAGACGTATCCCATATGAGAAATACGGAAGATCTTTCCTTTGAGCTGGGACTGACCCCCTGCAATGGTCACTCCATATTTGTCTCTCAGTGTTTTGGTGATGGCCCCTCCATCTATACCAGGGGGCACTTTCACTGCGGTTACGGCTTCGCTGGGAGATTCGGATGCTAGGAGTTCCAGCCCCAAGGCTTTCATGGCCTCTCTGGTGGCTTTAGACAGCAGAGCGTGACGGGCGAAGATGTTCTCCAGCCCTTCTCTTTTTATGATGTCTAGGGAAGCTCTGAGTCCCATGATCATGGAGACGGCAGGGGTGTAGGCTGTGTCGGCTTTGCTTTGGGATTTAAGTTCCTTCCTCAGGTCGAAGTAGTATCTGGGGCATTTGGCTTCTTCTACTCTGGCCCATGCTTTTTCGCTCAAAGCGATGAAGGCTAGCCCCGGGGGGAGCATGAAGGCCTTTTGAGACCCACTCACCACCACGTCTAGACCCCAGGCGTCCATGGGGACGTCGAAGACCCCAATGGCAGTTATGCCGTCCACAACGGAGAGGACGTCGTATTTTTGGCAGATTTGGGCCAGCTCCTGGTTGGGATGTTTCACACCTGTGGAGGTTTCACTGGCCTGCCAGAAGACGGCCTTTGCCTGGGGATGGTCCTTCAGGGTGTCTTCGACAACCTGAGGATTTACAGCTTTTCCCCACTCTACGTCTATGTTGACGGATCTCACCCCGTAGACCTCGCAGATTTCTGCCCATCTCTCTCCGAATTTACCTCCCCGGATGGTTATGACCTCTTCCCCGGGCGAAAGGAGATTGGAAGCGGCAGCTTCCATGGCTCCTGTGCCAGAAGAAGCCAGGACAAGGACAGGCCGTTGGGTTTGGAAGACATATTTCAAATCTTCCAATACTCCTCTGAAGAGTTTTTGGAACTGAGGAGTTCTGTGGTGTATGATGGGGTGGGCCATGGCCAGTAAGACCTCAGGGGGTATAGGAGTAGGTCCAGGGGCAAAGAGGTAAGTTTTCTCCATTACTTGCACCTCCGTTTAATGGCTTTCCACGGGGGCCTTTTAGCAGTAGGTCACCCCCTTTTCAAGTGGTGGGCGAGTAAGATAAAAGGCTAGAAAATCTTTAGTGGGAGGGTTGTGTTGAGAAAGAGGAGATCGGTTCTGTCGTGGGCTCTGGTGGCTTTTCTATCGGTGGTAACTCCCTTCACCTTGAAGGCGGCTGAGAAGATGGACGCTGCCAAGGTGAAAAAGATGCTAAAAACCATGGGGATCTCTCAGGTGGAAGTTTTGGGTGTTCAGCCTGCTCCTGTGAAGGGGCTTTATATGGTCTATGTCAAATTGGGGGACAATCGTAGGGCGGCCTTCGTTCTCAGCAAGGATGGTAGGTATCTCATCACTGGTAAGCTTATAGATATTAAAGAAGGGGGCAAAGATCTCACCATGGAGGTGGGTGTAAACAAGGGGTATTTCCCCTTGCCTTCGGGTAGGAGTTTAAAGGACTCTAAAGTTAGGATAAACACGACGGGTTCCCCTGTCTTCGGTCCCTCCCGGGCGCCTGAGGTAGTGGTTTACTTCGATCCCCTTTGCCCTTTTTGCCTAAAGGAGTTACGGGATTTGAAGCCTATGGCTGAAGAGGGAAAGATTCGCTTGGTGTTGAAGTACTTCATTGTCCATGGAGATAAGGCCAGGAATCTAGCCTATAAAGCCCTTTGCCTCTATCAACAGGGACAGAAAAGGGCTTTCTGGGACTTCATCTTTTCCAGGGGTGCCACAGGAGGCGATTTTAGTGGCAAGTGTGATGAGGGGAAGGTAGAACTCATTCTCACCAGGGATGGCGAAGAGGCCCAGAAGCTCCAGTTGAGGGGCACACCCGCCAGCATTATTCGGGGGAAGGTGTATACAGGATATCTTGGTAGGGTGGTGCTGACAAAGATACTCTCAGAAGGGGGTGGCTAAGCCGAAGGGTACAAGGACCCCTAGAATTTTACCGGCGTCTGCATGTTGGCCTCGCTTAGTGGTTTGGCCCGTTTTGGGGTGGGAGTTTATGTGCGGTGCTAGCCTGCAAACCTTGGGTGGGTTTTAAGAAACCTGATGAGGTTTTGTTGTACTATAAAGGAGGTGAATTTTTTGGGATTTGAAATTTCGCTAGGTTGACAATGGTTTTTTGTAACGGGTTTTTCCCCTTTTCAAGGGTGGGGAGTTTAGGGTAAAAGGCTAAAAAATCTGATTAGGATGGGTGTCTTGAAAAAGAGGTTGTTGATGGCGGTTATTTTGGGTTTTTTGATTACGGTGCCAGGGATTTCTAGCGCGGCGAAGAAGCTGGACAATACCAAAGTTTTGAAGGCTCTGAATTCCTTGGGGATCTCCAATGTGAAGATTTTGGGCATCCAGCCGGCTCCCATTAAGAACCTGTACTTAGTGTATGTAGATCTGGGCCGCAATGGCAGGAGGGCCTTCATCATCATCAAGGACACCAAGTACATTATAGTCGGCAGACTCTTTGATGTCACTGGAGGGGGCAGGGATCTGGCCATGGAGAGGATGCCAGAAAACTGCAGCTCAAGGGCACCCCTTCCCTTTTTATTCGTGGAAAGGTGTATACGGGATTTATCAATAGATTAATGTTGGAGAAGCTATTGTTGACAGGGAGTAAAAGCAAGGCTAAATAAGGACCATGATTCCACAATCAAAATCCGTTTAGATACTCATTCTCGGGGAGGAGAGGTGACAGGATGAAGGAACTAGTGGAGGCCATGGCGAGGGCGATGGTGGAAAGGCCCGAGGAAGTTCAGGTTAATGAGATCGACGGTGCCAAAACGGTGGTGTTGGAGCTGAGGGTCGCTCCTGAAGATCTGGGTCGGGTCATTGGGAAGGAAGGTAGCCGGGCCAAGGCCATGAGGACCATCATCAACGCCGCCAACAAGGACCGGGATAGAAGGTATATCCTGGAGATTGTGGAGTAACTTTTCAACTTAGGGGAGGGTTCTTTCCGGTCCCTCCCCTTTTGTTCCCTTCTCTTAGCCTTCCAAAGGAGGATTCACCACAGCCCAAGTATGGGCTGGGGCTCTTCTCACCTTTACCTTTCTCCCTTCAATCTCAAGTCTGCCTTGGGCAAAGAGTTGTATGGCCCGGGGATATATTTTGTGTTCGTATTCTAAGATCCTGGCGGCCAGGGTATCCTCGTTGTCATCTTCCAGGACGGGGACGGCGGCTTGGATGATGATGGGACCATGGTCTGTCTTTTCGTCTACGAAGTGGACGGTGCATCCGGAGATTTTGACTCCGTAATCCAGGGCCTGCTTTTGCCCGTGGAGACCGGGGAAGGAGGGGAGAAGGGCAGGGTGGATGTTGATTATGCGCCACCGGAACCGGTCGACAAAATATTCCGAAAGGATGCGCATGTACCCTGCCAAGCAGATGAGGCCAACCCCTCTCTTTTCCAGTTCGTCTCCTATGACTTTCTCGTGTTCTTCACGGCTGCTGTAAGCCTTGGGGTCTATGAAGAGGGCTTCTATCCCGTGTTTTCTGGCCCTTTCTAGGGCAAAAGCGTCCTCTTTGTCGGATATGACCACAGCTACTTGGGCTTCTAAATCCCCCCTTTCGATGGCGTCTATGATGGCTTGTAGGTTGGATCCCCTCCCGGATACCAAGACCCCCAGTTTCAGTGGGTTACCCCCCATACCTTCACCTCACTTTTCCCTTTGACGATTTTCCCTATCTCCCAGGCCCTGTATCCCTTCTTCTCCAGGATTTTTAGGGCCTCTGAAGCCTGGTGGGGAGGGATGACCGCCACCAGACCTATCCCCATATTGAAGGTTCGAAACATCTCCCTTGTTGGGACATCCCCTTTTTCCTGGATAAAGGGGAAGATGGGGGGAGCCTCCCATTGAGAAGGATCTAGTTCCATAGTCAAATTGGGAGGAAGGATGCGGGGAGGGTTTTCTAGGAGTCCCCCTCCAGTGATGTGGGCTAGTCCCCGGAGGTCTAAGTTGTGCTTTCTGAGGGCTTCCACGGCGGTGACATAGATTCTGGTGGGTTCCAGGAGTTCTTGAGCCACCGACTTGCCCCAGGGTAGGGGACTGGAGACGGTCAGTTTTTCTTTTTCGAAGATCACTTTCCTGACCAGGGAGTAACCGTTGCTGTGGAGGCCTGATGAGGCCATTCCCAGGACCTTGTCCCCTTCCTGGATTCGGGAACCATCTATGATGGCTTGGCGGTCTACTATGCCCACTGCGAACCCAGCTAGGTCGTATTCTCCGGGGGGGTAAAAGTTGGGCATCTCCGCTGTCTCCCCACCCAGGAGGGCGCATCCCGCTTCCCGGCAGCCGCGGGCTATCCCTTTCACCACCTCTAGGGCCTTTTCTTCTTCTAGCTTTCCTGTGGCGAGGTAGTCTAGAAAGAAGAGGGGCTTGGCACCTACGGTGATGAGGTCGTTGACGTTCATGGCCACCAGATCTATGCCCACAGTGTCGTGTTTGCCAGCCATGAAGGCTACCTTTAGCTTGGTGCCCACTCCATCTGTGCAGGCTACCAGGATGGGGTCGTTGTACTCTTTCCAGGGTGGGGCGAAGAGGCCACTAAAGCCTCCTAGCTCTGTCACTACGCCGGGAATGGCCGTTGATTTGGCTATGGGCTTTATGAACTCCACCAGGCGGTTTCCTGCTTCTATGTCCACTCCTGATTCTTTATACTCCATTCTCTTTTCTCCTCTTTTCGGGCTCGATGCCGTAGGCCTTCAATTTTTTGTAGAGGTGACTCCTCTCTATTCCTAGGTATTCGGCTGTTCGGCTGATGTTCCAACCGAACTGCTCCAGGTGTCTTAAGATGTACTCCTTTTCGAAGGCTTCCCGGGCCTCTCTTAGGGTGGAGGGCTGTTGAACCTGGGTCTCGGAGATGGGGTGTGGGAGATCCCTGACGCCGATCTCTTCTTTGGGAACCATGATTACTAGCCTCTCCACCATGTTTCTCAGCTCTCTCACGTTCCCGGGCCAGTGGTAACCCATTAGTAGACTCAAGGCTTCTGGTGAAATGGTCTTGGGTTTCATGCCGTACTTTTTGGAAAAATGCTTTAAGAAGTGATCTACCAGTAGGGGTATGTCTTCCCGGCGTTCTCTTAGAGGGGGAACATGGATGGGGATGACGTTGAGGCGGAAGTAGAGGTCCTCTCGAAAGAGACCCTTTTCTATTTCTTCTTCCAGGTTTTTGTTGGTGGAGGCTATGATGCGAATGTCCACGGGAATGGTTTCTCTGCCTCCAATGCGCTGTAGAGAAAGCTCCTGAATCACCCTAAGGACCTTGGCTTGGACTTTGAGGCTCATGTCTCCCACTTCATCTAGAAAGAGGGTGCCTCGGTGGGCCAGCTCGAATTTGCCCCTGTGGGGAGGAGATTCGGTGTTGCCTTCCCAACCGAAAAGCTCCTTTTCTATCATGTCTTCGGGAATGGCGGCACAGCTCACTTCTACGAATGGGTAATCTTTTCTGATGCTCAGGGCGTGGATTTCCCTGGCCACCAGTTCCTTGCCGGTACCGCTCTCCCCGGTGATGAGAACCCACCCGTCGGTGGGTGCCACTAGTTTGATTTGGTCCCTCAGGGCTTTCATGGGGGGGCTCTCCCCGATAAGGATTCTCTCCTCTTCCAATTTCTCTCTGAGCCTCAGGTTTTCTAGACGGAGATGGTATTCCCTGAGGGCCCTTTCCGTCTTGATGATGAGCTCGTCCAAGTTTAGGGGTTTCTCCACAAAGTCATAGGCTCCCAGTTTTATGGTCTTTACTGCTGTTTCAATGGTGCCATGGCCTGAGATCATGATGATAGGGACCAGTGGATTCTTCTCCTTCATCTCCTTTAGCACGTCTACTCCGTCCATCTCGGGGAGCCATATGTCTAAAAGGACCAGGTCTACGGCGTCTTTAGAGAAGATCTCCAAGGCCTCTTTTCCCGAGGCTGCCTCGGCAACCCTGTATCCCTCATCTTCTAAGATCCCCCTGAGGGATTCCCGAATGGACTTTTCGTCATCTACTATGAGTACCAGGTTGCCCATTTAAGCTGCCTTTCCCGGTAGTTCTATGATGAAGACGGCTCCTTTGGGTTTATTATCCTTCACTCTGATATACCCACCGTGGTCTGAGATGATACGGCTCACAATGGCCAGCCCTAGACCAGTACCACTCTCTTTGGTGGAGAAGTAGGGCATGAAGAGTTTCTCCTTGTCTTCGGGCTTTATTCCTGTACCCTCGTCAGCCACTTCCACCACGGCGGCCGGGATACTCTCATCCCACCTAGCCCTGATGGTGATTTTCCCATTGCCTTTCATCGCTTCTATGGCATTTTCCAGCAGGTTTATAAATACCCGGTTCATCTGATCCCTGTCCAGGAGGAGGGGAGGAAGATTTTGGGGGATGTTCACTTCGAAGGATATCTGTTTGTGGGAGGCGGAGTATAGCGCCACAAGGTCTTGGATGAGGTCTTGGAGTCTGGTGGGTTTGGGGGTGATCTGTGGCATACGGGCGAATTTATAAAATTCATTGACCATGTGTTTAAGCTCTTCCACTTCTTTGGTGATGGTTTCTATGCACCTGTAGAAGACCTTTCCTTCTTCTCCTTTCATGTAGTGGCCGAATTTTCTCTTAAGTCTTTGGGCAGACAGGGATATTGGGGTAAGAGGGTTTTTGATTTCGTGGGCCACCCTTCGGGCTACCTCTTCCCAGGCGGCCGCCCTCTGGGCTTTCACCAGCTCTGTCAGGTCCTCCATGACAACCACGGTTCCGGTGTATCTTCCTTCATGGTCTAATAGGGTGGAGGCTCCCGCCATGAGGTGGGTGACGCCCTCTTCCGTAACGAGCTTCACCTCTTTTCTGTCTCCTTCCTTTCCCCGGCGTAGCATCTCTTTAACTGTTTCTCTCAGGGGTCCTAAGTGGTCTTCTCTGAAGATCTGGCGATAGGGGATGCCCAGGCATTCTTCGTATCCCAGCCTCATCAGCTCTCTAGCGGCTTTGTTTATACTGGATACCTTGCCTTCCTTGTCTATGGAGATGACCCCTGTGGCGATGTTGTCTAGGACCGTTTCTATGTAGCGTTTTCTCTCTTCCAGTTCTTTTCTGGATATCTTTAGGTCTTGGATCATGCGGTTGAATGAGTCTACCAGAATACCTATTTCGTCGTCGGCTCTAACGGTTATTTGGGTTTCCAGGTTGCCTTTGGCCACTTCGCGGGTGGCTGAAGCCAAGGCTTCAATGGGTATAGTTATTCCTTTGGCTAGCTGAAGGCCGAACCAGATAGAAGAGAAGACGATGAGGAGAGTAGCCATTAGGAAGACCATAATGTAACTGATCTTGATGGGGTTCTTCAGCTCTTTAGCCTGTCTGTAGCCTTCGTAGTGTTGGGTGACGGCTGCAAGGTTTTTATACAGCTGGGATGGAATCTTGTGAGTTAGACTCACCACGCCCCGGGGAAAGGGTACCAGTAAGATGTGGTATCTTTTGTTGTCCCAAGAAATGGTACCGCCCTTTTTCGAGGTTTCCGCTATTTTGGGGTCTCCTGGCTCTAATAGGTAAGATTTGGCGTCTCGCTTGTTTCCTTTAGAGCTAGCTAGGAGATGACCCGCCGGGTCGAAGATCTCTATAGCCTTCAATCGGTGTTCTCGGGCTTTCTTTTTTAGCAGCCATACCAGCTTCCAGTAGTTCTTTTTTTCCAAGAGTTGCTGTTTTCGGGCCGTTTTCATGATCTCCTTGGCCAGGACTGTACCGGAGCTGTCCATCTCCCTGTAATAGCCCTGGGCCACGGCTAGGGCTTCCTTTAAAGCCTTCTCCCTTTGCTGGGTGAACCAGTTCTCGATGTTGGAGGTGATAAGGCCGCTGGCTACTAAGAAGAGAAGGGTGGTGGGGATGATGGTCAAGGCGATAAAAGCGGTGATGAGCTTGGTTTTGAACTTAGAACCTAGAACTCCTCTCTTGTGCTCAAAGTAAATCTTGGTGAGGTTTCTTCCCACCATGACCACCAGAACCATAAGAATGATGAAGTTGAGGTTAACCACCATGAAGACCAGGATGTTGGAAGGTATGGAGGTGGGTTTACCTTGGTGTTGTTGGAGGTAGATCTGGAGCCATGTAAGCCCCACAAAGACGATGAAAAGCAGCCCTGTGAGGATGAGGGACCTTTTTCTCTTGCTGAGCTCATGTTGGCCACGGGGGGGCGATTCCATCACTGCTCAACCTCCACCCTGGCTTTGTCGGTTTCAAAGTCCGCTGGGGCTGGTGAAAGAAGGGAATAGATAAGGTTGAAAGGGAAGAAGAGGGAGGCGGTTCTTCTGTATACCCGCACTTCTATATAGGATCTTCTTTCCCGCAGGGGGCGGGTAGGTAGGGGTAAGAGAAGGTTTTGGGCTTCACGTCTGAAGGCCTCAAAGCTTGAGAAGCTCTTCTCTATCTCTGGTGGGTCTTTGATTACGAAGGTTTTTGTCAAAAGGTTGTACTTAATCACTCTGGTGTACACGCCTTCCCAAAGCACAGGGTCCCATAGGATGGACCTGTCCCGCTCTATCATTACAGAGCAGCTGAGGGTTATGGGTATCCCTTCCATAAGAGCCTCTTTTAGTTCCGGGAAGAACAGTCCATCGAGTTTCACCTTTAAATAAAAAAAATCTTTCTCTCCCTGCAACAGCCTGGCCTCTTTGATGTGTACCTGTCCGGCCAGCAAGGGGGAGGCCAGGAAAAGAAATATTCCTATGAGTAAGCTTTTCCTCATCGGGGTAGATTTAAATCATTTGTCTTTTATGGGCAACTCTTCTCTACTCGGTGACAAGAGGCGGTACTATATTGGCAGATCAGCCTCTTGGTGGTAGGTCTCTTGGGATGTGATGGGAGAGGCTGTGTACGGGGAAAAGGGCTCTTCTGGGGGTTGGATTTATCTTGTTTTATAGGGTAGGATCGCTAGGGAAAAAGGAGGTTGCTATGGGTTATCGGGCCATAGACATCCATGTCCACGTGGGCAATCTGAACCACTGGAAGCCTTGGGTCAAGGAGTGGTGGCAGAAGGCCAATCCCAGGGATTTTGCCATGGTGAGAGAGGACGGCTCTCTGGATAGAGAAGCTTTTTTGAGACATTTGGACGAGGTAGGAGTGGAGTGTGTGGTGGTGTTGGCTGAGAGGTCTCCCGCTACCACTTGCGATGTACCCACCGAAGAAGTGCTGGAGTTTTGCCAGGGAGAAGAGAGGTTTATTCCCTTTTGTAACATCAATATCCACCTCACCGACGACCCCCTGAGGGACTTTCAGGACTACCTGGAAAAAGGGGCCCGGGGACTGAAGATCCATCCTGTTCACCAACTCTTTTATCCTGACGATGCCCGTCTCTACCCCATCTACGCCTTGGCCCAGGATAGGGGGGTGCCTGTCATGTTCCACACGGGTTCTTCCATCTTTCCAGGGGCCAAATTGAAGTACGGCGATCCCCTCTTCCTGGACGATATCGCCGTGGATTTTCCCGATCTCACTATCATTATGTCTCACGGTGGTCGGGGGTTCTGGTATGACAGGGCTCAGTTCTTGGCCAAGATCCGTCCCAACGTCTACATAGATGTGTCAGGTCTGCCCCCTTCTAAGCTCCTAGACTACTTTCCTGAAATGGAGCGCCTCAAAGACAAATTCCTCTTTGGCACCGATTGGCCTGGGGCTATGATGGACAGGAATATAGAGGCTATTCTTGCCCTTCCCATCTCTTCGATGGCTAAAGAGGCCATTTTGATGAAGAACGCCCGCCGGGTGTTGGGCCTAGATTAGGTTTGAGGTTGGAGGTGAAAGTTGGGATGTGAGTTTTTCCAGAAGGACGGCTTCTCTGTGTATTACCTGGAGGGCGATTGGTATCAGATGGGCCTCTTTTTTGGGGAGGTACTGAGGGAGCGGTTCAGGGGTAGCCCTCTGGAGTACTATCTCAAGAACGCTCCCCGGGTTCTGGACCATGCCTTGCAGGGATACCCTTCTTCCCTTCGTCTTCCGGCTAGGTTGGCTTTGAAGGGTCTTCTCTTCCTGCCCGCGGCTTTGGGGACTTTTGGAGAGGACAGGGCTTTTCTCAAGGGCTTGGCTAAGGGGGCAGACCTCTCTTATCTAGATGTGTGGCTCACCTATTCGTCTCCCGATGCCTTGAATTTTTTGGTCTCCTTCCTCACCAGACTTTCCCGTACCGCCATACCGCAGGTCCCTGTAGCCTGCTCCAGCTTTATAGCTTGGGGAGAGGCAACCACCGACGGCAGCCTTTTGCACGGCAGAAACCTGGATTTCTCTGGTGGCCTTCGCTGGTCTCATCGCCATGCCGTGATGGTCCTCAAGCCTGCCCGGGGCATCCCTTCAGTGACGGTGACGGGGGATGGGGCGTACATTCCTGGGATCACATCCACCAATGCCAAAGGCCTCACCATGGGGCTTCACATGAACTTCACCAGGGATGGGAACCTGGTGGGCAGGAACGTCCTCACCCTGGCCTCACGGGCCCTTTTGGAGGGAGGGAGCGTGGATGGAGCTGTGGATATCCTGGGCCGGGGTCGGAGGATTTCTGGTTGGACCTTTGTCCTTTCCCATGTTCCCTCTAAAAAAGCGGCCCTTTTGGAGCTTTCAGGCAACCGTAAAAGCCGAATAGAACCCCGTGGAGACTGGCTGGTTTATTCCAATTGCTATCTCTCTTCTTCTCTCAGGGAAACAGAGTATGCCCCTTCTTATACGTGGGTGGAGGACAATTACTCCCGTTACGCCAGTTTGAAGATGCTCATGGAGGAATACCAGGGGAAGTTGGACCCTCCCCTGGCCCTTTCCATTTTAGGTAATAGGGTGGATATAACCTGTGGTCGGGAATTGGTCCTGGGCAATGCTGTAGCAGCGGTGGCCAACGTCTCTTCTGCCCTCTTTTGTCCTGAGAAAGATAGGCTATGGCTGGCCCTTGGAGCGGCCCCTCCCAACACCTATGGCCGCTACGTGGGCTTGTCCTTGGGGGACCTCTTTTCTGGCAGGGATCCCACAGTCCTGGAAGAGCTTTCGGGGGATCCGATACCTCAGAGTAAGAGGCGCTCTCTGGAGTGCTACATGGAGGCCCTCCGTTTGTGGGATGAGGAAATGGATCTGGAGGGGACCCTTCGGGCTGTCAGTGAAGCCCTGGAGGCTCTGGAGGAGGGAGACGAGGAGCCCCTCTTTTTCATGGTGAGGGGCCTGTTGCTGGCCAAGAAAGGAGAATATTCGTCCGCTAGGGAGGATTTTCAGAGGGTCTTGAACTCTTTTCTGTCCCCTTATCGCAAGGCCCAGGCCCTCTTGTGGTTGGCCAGACTAGCGGACCTGGAGGGCAGGAGGACCGAGGCTTTGGACGGGTACAGGGAGGTTATCTCCTGCTCCTCTTGGCTGGACATCACTAAGGCGGCCTGGATGGGTATAAGGAAACCCTACAACAAAAGGCTGCTGAAGAGGATGGATGTGGCCCTTTTGGTGGCTGAGTATATCGACTACTGAGGTGGGAGATGCTGGGGAGGGTGACCAGCGGTACGGTCATTGGGATTGAAGGGTATTTGGTGGAGGTGGAGGTGGACTTTTCTCGGGGGCTTCCTGCTTTCAACGTGGTGGGCTTGCCTGATGCCGCCGTCAGGGAAGCTCGGGATCGGGTAAGAGCAGCCATCAAGAATTCGGGTTTCGATTTTCCCATGAAGCGCATCACCGTCAACCTGGCCCCTGCCGATTTGAAAAAGGAAGGGGCTGCCTTCGATCTGCCCATGGCTTTGGGCATTCTGGGGGCTATGGGAGTGGTGGAGCAGGAGAAGTTGGATAATTTCATGGTGGTGGGGGAACTCTCCTTGAATGGGGATCTAAAGCCCATCAAAGGGGCCTTATCTTTGGCCCTGGGTGCCCAGGGAGAGGGGCTTGGGGGCCTGGTGCTGCCCCAGGCCAACACCCAGGAGGCTGCCCTGGTGGATGGTTTAGAGGTGTATGGTTTTTCCCATCTCATGGAGGTGTTGGCTTTTCTTAGGGGAGAAAAGCCTTGCTCCCCCGTAGTGGTGGACAAGGAGGGCCTGTTCCATCATTCCCGGACTTACCCCGTGGACTTTGCCGACGTGAAGGGCCAGGAGGCGGCTAAGAGGGCTTTGGAGGTGGCAGCGGCGGGGGGGCACAATATTTTGATGTTTGGCCCTCCGGGTTCGGGTAAGACCATGCTAGCCAGGAGACTGCCTACCATTCTCCCCGACCTCACCTTTCAGGAGGCCCTGGAGACCACCAAGATTCATAGCGTTGCCGGGGTTCTTAAAGGACCTCTGGTGGCCATTAGACCCTTCAGGTCGCCCCATCACACCATTTCCGATGTGGCCCTCATCGGAGGGGGAAGTTACCCCCGACCGGGGGAGGTCTCCCTGGCCCACAATGGTGTTCTCTTTTTGGATGAGCTGCCCGAGTTCAAGCGGAACGTTTTGGAGGTTCTGCGTCAGCCCTTGGAGGATGGCGAGGTGACCATCGCTCGGGCCAGCCTCACCATCACTTATCCTGCCCGCTTCCTCTTGGTGGGTTCTATGAATCCCTGTCCCTGCGGATATTTGGGCCATCCCACTAGAGAGTGTACCTGCACCCCCCAGCAGATCAGGCGCTATATGGCCAAGATATCTGGTCCCCTGTTAGATCGTATTGATCTCTACATCGAGGTGCCTGCCTTGGAGTACCAGGAGATGCGTAAGGAGGGGGATGGTGAGCCTTCGGCCAAGATCAGGGAGCGGGTGGAGAAGGCTCGTCAGATTCAGGAGAGGCGCTTTTCCGGCAGAGGTATCCATTTCAATGCCCACATGGGGGTGATGGAGATCAAGGAGTTTTGCCAGCTGGACGGTCCTTCGCATGCCCTTTTGGAGGCGGCGGTGAAGCGTTTCGGCTTATCAGCCAGGGCCTATCATCGTATCCTTAAAGTGGCTCGGACCATTGCCGACCTGGAAGGGGTGGAGAGGATTTCCCCTGCTCATATCGCTGAATCCATCCAGTACAGAAGCCTGGAGAGGCGAGAGGGTTGGGTGTAGAGAGTGTCCCTTGGTCTTGTTGGACCTGGGGAGGTTTCTTGGGCGTGAGTCTCAGCTGGTGCCTTTGGTGCTTTTCCCATCCTTACCCGCCTCCACCTCGCCGAGGCCCTTATCAATACTCCATATGCCAGTTTCAATAAAGAACGGCTTCCTT
>Ga0190304_1000402_pt1 | contig 20586 bp, 15 predicted proteins | sample 48700712_MG_FD_161670 | JGI IMG/M metagenome (GOLD analysis project Ga0190304, IMG submission 161670) | Hydrothermal vent sediment bacterial communities from Southern Trench, Guaymas Basin, Mexico - 4870-07-1--2_MG | ecosystem: Environmental > Aquatic > Marine > Hydrothermal vents > Sediment ...
AAAGGGATTAATAAAGAAATTTAAGTTGACTAGTATTCAAGCCCAAGCTATTTTGGAAATTAGGCTTCATCAATTAGCTCATCTAGAAAGACAGAAAAATAAAAATGAATTAGATGAAAAAATGAAGTTTTCTAAGGAGCTGGAAAAAATTTTATCTGAACCAAAAATGATTTTGGATATTATCAAAAAAGAAGTAAGAGAGGTGAAAGAAACGCATGGAGACGAACGACGCACTAAAGTTATCCGTCGTGGTATTGAAAAGTTTAAAGAAGAAGATTTAATCCCTAACGAAGCAACAGTATTGATGATTACTCAAGATGGGTATATCAAAAGAGTGGCCCCAGAAGATTTTAAAACCCAAAATCGTGGAGGAAAAGGAGTGGTTGGTTTTTCGGTAAAGGACGAAGATTCTGTTGAGCAGTTAATAACTACCATGACTCATACTGATGTTTTGTTTTTTACTACAAAAGGAAGAGTCTTTAAGCTTAAGGCATATGATGTTCCCCAGGTATCAAGAACTGCCAAAGGAAAAGCAATAGTTAATTTTTTAGAGGTTCAAGAAAATGAAAAAATATCAACTGTCTTGCCGGTGTCAGACCTTAAGAATTATAAATATTTATTCTTTGCAACAAAAAAAGGTGTTATTAAAAAAGTGGGAATTAGTTCTTTTGAAAACGTTCGTCGTTCAGGTTTAATAGCCCTGAAGCTAAGAGATGATGATATTTTAACCTGGACTAAACCTACTTCTGGAGAAGATGAAATAATTCTTGTTTCAGAAAAAGGGCAAGCTATCAGATTCAAAGAGAAGGACTTAAGACCTATGGGAAGAACAGCGTCTGGCGTGCGAGGAATTAGATTAAAAGGTGATGATTTGGTAGTTGGCGTTGAAGTTATTGTTAAATCAGAAGAAAAAAGTTCTAGGCTACTAATTGTTACCGAGAATGGTTTTGGGAAAACAACAATTATTGATAATTATCATGTTCAGGGACGTGGAGGCTCTGGGCTTAAAACAGCGAAAATAAATAAGAAGACGGGAAAAATTATTAGTTCAAGACTTATTTCCGAAAAAACAAAATTTACTGATTTATTGTTAATCTCTCAATCTGGACAAACTATTCGTTTACCTATATCCAGTGTTCCTAAATTAGCTAGGGCTACTCAAGGAGTTAGGTTAATGAGATTTAAGGAGAGTGAAGATAAGGTTGGGTCTTTTACTTTAGTTTAGCGGAGACAGTCCGAGGAGAAAGGAAAGCAATTAATGTTGACGTCAGGCGTTCCCTGTTGCTACGTCTCGCTAGTCGCGACTATGCTTCTCCTTAACGAATGACGTTTATGACCATTATGATGTTTTTGAATAAAAAGAAAATTTTAATTATTTCTTCGTTGAGTATTTTTTTACTTACTTTGTTCGCATTTATTCCGCTTAACATTTCTAATTCAGGGTATAATGAACTTTTAATTAGATTTAAAAACAGGCAGGGTATCCACAAAATTCCAGTTAATCCTTTCTTTTCTAAAATAATAAGAAAAACGCTTTTTTCTTTACCTTTAGTGGATTATGTAGAGCCAAATTATTCCTTTCAAGCTGTTTTCGTCCCTACAGATTCATTCTATAGTCAACAATGGTATTTGAGCAAAATTAAAGCTCCTCAAGCATGGGATTTTACTAGAGGCGGGAACCAAGATATTGTCATTGCTATTTTGGACACAGGAGTTGACATTGACCACCCAGATTTAAAAGAAAATATATGGTTAAATAAAAATGAGATTAAGGGAGATGGGATAGATAACGATAATAATGGTTATATAGATGATTTGCACGGTTGGGATTTTGTAAGAAACACTCTTGATCCTAAGCCTAAGTTTGACGAGGACTATAACGAAAGCGGAATTCATCATGGGACTTTAGTAGCTGGGATTGCTTCGGCAGTTGGAAATAATAACGAAGGTATTACTGGTTTAGCTTGGGGAAGTAAAATTATGCCTCTTAGGGTTTTAAATAGTAAAGGTACGGGAAGCGTAGAACATGTTATTCGCGCTGTTCGTTATGCTATTGATAATGGAGCTAAAATTATAAATTTAAGTTTTGTAGGCACTAGCAAGAGTTTTTTTCTAGCAGAGGCATTAAAAGAAGCATGGAGAAACGGAGTGATTGTAGTAGCAGCTGCTGGGAATGAAACTGTAAATCAGCCCGTAAATCTTAATGAAAGCCCGAATTATCCCATTTGTTTAGATGATGATGATGATGATAACTTTATAATTGGAGTAGCTGCAGTAGATGATACCGACCAAAAAGCACTTTTTTCAGATTTTGGCAGTGCATGTGTTGATGTCTCTGCGCCAGGAACTAGAATCTACGGAGCATTGGCATATAATCCGAATTATAGTGATTATAGAGAATATTATGGTGGTTATTGGTCAGGAACCTCAATCGCCGCACCGATAGTTTCAGGTTTAGCTGCATTAACTTGGTCTGTAAATCCCTTTTTTAGTCAGAAACAAGTTCAAGATTTTATTTTAAATCAAGCTGATAATATTGATGGTTTTAATCCAGGACTAGAGGGACAATTAGGTAAGGGGAGGGTAAATGCTTATGCTACTATTAGTTATGCCTATAGCCAGTTAGGAACATTACACCAATCTCATTATATTGTCACTGGCGCTGGCCCAGGTGGAGGACCGCATGTTCGTATTTTTGATTCAGCTGGATTGCCTTTGGGTGGGTTTTTTGCTTACAATGAAAATTTTCGTGGTGGAGTCCGAGTTGCAGCTGGGGATGTTAGTGGAGACGGTCAAGATGAAATCGTCACTGGCGCTGGCCCAGGTGGAGGACCGCATGTTCGTATTTTTAATATAAATGGTTATCCCGAGGGTGGGTTTTTTGCTTACGATGAAAATTTTCGTGGTGGAGTCAGTGTGGCTGTAGGAGATATAAATGGAGATGGTCTAGACGAAATTATTACTGCTCCTGGACCTAATGGTGATTCTCGTATTAAAGTTTTTGACATTAATGGGAACTTAAAAGCTGATTTTTTTGCTTATAATAAAAATTTCAAAGGTAAGGTTAATATTGCTATAGGAGATATAGATGGAGATGGTGTAGATGAAATCGTCACTGGCGCTGGCCCAGGTGGAGGGCCACATGTTCGTGTTTTTGATGGTCAAGGTAATCTTAAGTTTCATTTTTTTGCTTTCAATAAGAAGTTTTTAGGTGGGGTTAATGTGGCCGTAGGAGATGTGGATGGAGACGGTCAAAATGAAATTTTAGTTAGCGTTGCTTCTAAGGCGTCTTCCTATGTTAGAGTTTTTGACTCTAAATTGCTTCTATTGCGTTTACAATTCCTAGCTTATTCTAAGGATTTTTACTATGGTTCTAATATAGCAACTGTTGATTTTGACCAAGATAATAAAGTAGAAATTATTGTAGCTCCTAATGGCTCTAGAGAACCTCAAATTAATATCTTTGATTCTTCTGGCAATCCTGTTTCTCAGTTTTATTCCTATTCCCGTCATTTTCATGGAGGAGTAAATATAACGACAATGAAGGCAAGTGACAGGTAATCGGGTAATTGCGAGTTATAAAAAGATTAGTATCAAATGTCAGACGACGAATTCCTAATTCCTAATACCTAATTCCTAACAAAATAACTAATGCAAATGTCAAAAATTTTTAGAAATTAGAAATTAAGATTTTTATTAGACATTAGAAATTAGACATTAGAAATTAATATTTATCTTATGAGTTTTTGGAGTAAAATATCAGGGTTAAATCAAGAGTTTCTTAGCAGAGAGGGAGAAGAGGTTAGCGTTATTACTAGTGCCGAAGAAGCTAAGATTAAAAAAATAAAAAAGCCACACAAAAAAGAAAAAGAGATTCTTGAGGATTGGCTACCGGAAGAAAGCCAAGGTCAATTGTCTATTGACATCTATGAGGATGGTGATTCCTTGGTCATAGAATCAATGATTGCGGGCGTACAGGCTAAAGATATAGATATCATTACGGAAACAGACTTAGTTGTTATTCGTGGCTCTAGATCTAAAATTAGAGAAGAGAAAGAAAATTTGAATTATTATTATCAAGAATGTTTTTGGGGAAAGTTTTCCAGAACATTGATTTTGCCCTGCCCTATTAAGCCTAACGAAGTTAAAGCTAATTTTAAAAATGGCATCTTAAAGATAATTTTACCCAAAGCAGAAGAAGTTGATGGTCAAAAAAATATTAAAGTTTCAGAATGATTTTTAAATCAAAAAAAAAATATTATAGAATTATTTTTTACCCTTTATTCATCCTAGTCATTGTTGCTGCTTATTCTTTAATTTTTCAAGAAATTTATGGTGAATCTATTTACCCAAATGTTTATTGTCAAAATTTAAATATTGGAGGATTAAGGGCAGAAGAAGCGAAGGTTTTTTTAAATATTGTTACTGAGAGAATAGAGAGAAAGGGTTTTTCCTTTAGCGCTCAGACAGATTTAGGTCAAGTCGCGACTACAATTTCGCCATCTTTAATTGGATTAACTGACCCAGACTTAAGCCGTCAAATTGTTAGTTTTGACATTCAAAAGGCTTTAACAGAAGCTTTGTCTATAGGAAGAACGGGTAACGCTTGGCAAAGATTTTCTAAAAAATTTATCGTTTTAGTAAAACCTCAGATTATAGCTTCTCATGTTTATGTTAATCAGGAAGAATTAAGAGAAATTTTGGAAGAAAAATTTAAAGAATTAGAAGAACCTTCTCAAAACGCAGAAATTGTTTTAGAAGATAATAAGCTTAAATTAAATCCGGAAATAAATGGATTTGTCCTAGATTATGAGAATGCGTTAAGGGATCTAACCAAAAATTTGGAGAATTTTAATAATAATGAAATTTTTATAAGTTCTTCTATTGATAAAGCAAGTATAAGCGCAAAAGATTCTGTTTCTGCTTTTGCCAAGGCTCAAAAGATTTTTAATAAAGCTCCTTATACGTTAAAATACGAAGATAAAGAATGGATTTGTTCCCCTATTAAGATTAGCGAATGGTTTACGTTTCAGAAAGGTTTCCGCGATCAAGTTCATTTATCCTTGAATCAAGAAAAAATAAAGTTATTTTTAGAAGAAATTGCTCAAGAGTTAAATGTTGTCCCCGTAGAAACGCGTTTAAAAATAGATGGAAATGGTCCTGAGAAAAAAGTCACTGAATTTCGGGCAGGAAAGCCTGGAATGATGTTGAACGTAGAGGATAGCAAAAATCTTATTATGCGTAATATTTTGTTTGGAGAGGGGAATGAAATAGTTCTTAAGGTAGATAAAATTGACCCTATTCCTTTACCTAATGATTTGAATAGTTTGGGTATTCAAGAATTTATAGCCCAAGGGTCTTCTAATTTTAGCGGAAGTCCAAAAAATCGTAGGCATAATATTCGTATTGGTTCTGAAATTTTGCATGGCATTCTTATTGCCCCAGATCAAGAATTTTCCTTAATTCAAGCTTTAGGTGAAATAAATAAAGAAGCAGGATTTTTGCCAGAACTTGTTATTAAGGGTGATCGAACGGTCGCAGAATACGGAGGTGGTCTCTGTCAGATTGGAACTACTATGTTTCGGTTAGCTATCGATGCCGGACTACCGATTACAGAAAGGTCTTCGCATTCTTATCGTGTTTTTTATTATGAGCCAGCTGGTACAGATGCTACTATTTATAGCCCACATCCAGATCTTAGATTCATTAATGACACTGGTCACCATTTGCTGTTACAGACTCAAATTAAAGATAACGATTTAATCTTTAAATTTTATGGTACTCCTGACGGACGACAAGTATCTAGTGAAGTACCAGAAATTTTTAACATTACGCAGCCAGGGCCAGTGCAATTTATAGAAACTACAGAGTTAGCCCCTGGTGAAAGGAAAAAAATTGAATCAGCGCATGCTGGAGCTGATACTAAGTTTGAAAATATTATTACTTTCCCGAATGGTATCGTTCGTAGAGAGGTTTGGAGAAGTCATTATAAAGCTTGGCCAGAGGTATGGATGGTGGGGAAGGAATTGGAGAAAGAAGAAGGAATAGAGATTCCTGATTTTTGACAAAATGATTAATACTTAAATAATAAAGGCGAAAATTGCTGATTGCTGGTTATTAAAAAATCACAAGCAACCAACAATTAACAATTAACAATCAATCTATGAATATAACAGAACTAGCAAGACGATTAAAAGTTACCCCCAAAGAGCTTAAAGTAGCGTTGCCCAGGCTCGGCTTTGATATTGGTGCTCGAGCTATTCAAATTCCAGAGAAACAGGCGATGCAGGTAATTGAAGTGTGGCAAAAAAACAAAAGGAAAGAAAAGGAATTAAAAAAAATAGAAGACAAAATAAGTAGAGCGCAAAAGAAAAAATCTTTAGACGAAGAAGATGACAAAGAAATTTTGAGATTAGTTAATTTACCTAAATCAATAAGAGTCTATGATTTTGCAGAAAGATTAAAATTGCCAGTAATGAAGGTAATGAATGAATTGATTAAAAATGGAGTTCTTTCTAGTATTAATGAAAACTTAGATTATGAAATAGCAGCTATTGTGGCTGAAAATTTAGGTTTTGAAGTCAATAAAGAGAAAGAAGGAGAGAAAATAATATCTGTTTCTGCCAAAGAAAAAGTAAAAAATATTTTAAAAACAGACAACAAAGATGAAATAGTTTCACGACCACCTATTGTGGTAATTATGGGGCATGTCGACCATGGTAAAAGTTCAATTTTAGATGCAATTAGGGAAAGTCAAATTGTAGCAAAAGAAAAGGGTGGGATTACTCAACATATTGGAGCTTATCAGGTAATGCACAAAAACAGATTGATTACTTTTATTGATACCCCTGGGCATGAAGCTTTTGAGGCTATGCGCGCCCATGGGGGCGCGATTGCTGATATTGCAATTTTAGTAATAGCTGCTGACGATAAAATACAACCTCAAACATTAGAGTCTATTAGGGTTATCCAACAAGAAGAATTGCCTTTTATAGTTGCTATTAATAAAATTGATAAACCTGAGTCAGATGTAGAAAAAATAAAAAAAGATTTATCAGAAATAAATCTTTTGCCGGAGGACTGGGGGGGCAAGGTAATTTGTGTTCCAGTCTCAGCTAAAAGTAAAGAAGGTCTGGACGATTTGTTGGAAATGGTTAATCTATTGGCAGACATAGAGAAAGATAAACTATTAACTAATCCTCATGGGGATTTAATAGGCACTGTAATTGAAGGTCATTTAGATTTAGGATTAGGCCCAGTAGCAACGATTGTTCTTTATAATGGGACACTTAAAAAGGGGGATAATATTATTGTGGGGCAAACCTACGGCCGATTGAAATTTTCTAAAAATCAATATGGTGAATTTGTGGATAAAATTGAACCTAGTTTTCCTGCTCAAATATTTGGCTTAAAGGAAGTCCCCAAGGTTGGAGATTTGATAGAAGTAATTAATGGTAGCAAAGAATTTAAGGCTCAAATTAAAGAAACGAGTTTGACTCACTTCGACCAAGGTTTATCTGTCAATGAATCGTCTTGTTCTGGAGGGAAGGGAACAAAATACGTAAACATTATTGTTCGTGCCGACGTTCTTGGTTCTTTGGATGCCATAATTACAAACTTAAAAGGTTTAGTTTGTCCTAATGTAGAGGTAAAAATTGTTAAATCTGGATTAGGAGGTTTGACTGAAGCTGACGTAGAATTAACAAAGACTACAAAATCATGGTTGATAGGTTTTAATATCAAAGTTAATAATTCGGTCAAGCAATTAATAAAGGAATCAAAAATAAGAATAGATGTTTATGAGGTTATTTATAAGCTAATAGAAGATGTTCAGGATTTTATGAAATCTTTGGTTGGCTTAGAAATCTCAGAAAAAAAATTGGGAGAAATTAAAATTTTAGAAATTTTTCGGCAAACAGAGAAAGAAGCTATTCTCGGGGGAAAGGTGTTAAAAGGTAAAATTTCCCCCAAAACTATTGCTAGAATTTGGCGTTTAAATTCAGAGGGAGAAAAAGAAATAAAAGGAGAATCTAGTTTGGTCCAAATTCAATCAGGAAAACAAGACGTCAAAGAAGCTTTGGCTGGGTCAGAATGCGGATTAAAACTTTCGGGTAAGACAAAAATTGAAAAAAATGATATTTTAGAAATTTATGAAGAAATTGAATGTTTACCAAAAGTATAAAACGTAAAAAATCTCATAAAGTTGTTGCATCATTGCAAGGGAAACAAAACCCCCCAAAAATTCTAATATTGGGAGCTAGAGGAATGTTAGGTTCTGATTTAAAAAAAATTTTTAAAGGAGCAAATGTGACGACCTGCGGTAAAGACGAAATTGACATCACAGTCAAAGAGGCGTTAAATAAAAAAATAGATTCTTTAAATCCAGATATTATCATTAATGCAGCTGCCTACACTGATGTTGATGGAGCAGAAAAGAATGAGAAGGTTGCTAACGAAGTTAACGCTTCTGCTCTTAATTATCTTTCAGAAATATGTTATAATTTGAACTCTATCCTAGTTCACTATAGCACAGATTATGTTTTCGACGGCAAGAAAAAGGAAGGTTATCTTGAGAACGATGAGCCAAGCTCTCTTAATGTCTATGGTCGTTCAAAAGCTTTGGGAGAAAAAAATATTGTTAAATCTAAGTTAAAAAGATATTATATTATTAGAAGCGCGTGGCTTTTTGGACCTTCAGTAGCTATCCCTTGCAAGAATTTTGTTAATACTATTTTAGATTTAGCCGAAAAACGTCCTTTGCTTAGGGTTGTAAACGACCAACACGGCTCGCCCTCTTATGCTTTAGACTTAGCTCAGAGAACGAAAGAAATTTTGGACAATAATCTTCCCTTTGGTTTTTATCATTTTACTAATAAAGGGGAAACAACTTGGTATACTTTTGCTAAAGAAATTGTTAGGCAGGGATTGAAGTATGGTTTTATTAAAAGGCCAGTGGCTAAAATAGTCCCGTGTGAATCATCTGAATATCCTAAACCAGCCACTAGACCTAATTATTCTATACTAAAAAATACCAAGACACCTCCCGCTCGTTCTTGGAAGAAAGCCCTTAGCGACTATCTTAATAGTGAATTTTAATTTGAAAATTATGAAAGCTTTACTTACGGCAGGAGGCCATGGTACACGCTTAAGGCCGATTACAAACGCACTTAACAAACATCTTATTCCTATTGCAAACAAACCAATGCTTGTTTATGCAATAGAAAAAATTGTTGATTCTGGTATTAAGGAAATTGGGATCGTTATCAACCCTGGAGATAAAGAAATTTTACGAGTTTTGGGAACGGGAGAAAAATGGAAAGCAAAAATTACCTACATTGAACAAACTGGCGGAGCATTGGGTTTAGCTCATGTTATTAAAATCGCTGAACCGTTTATAGGGAAGGAACCGTTTTTGTTTTACCTGGGTGATAACATAATCTTGGGAGAGATTAAAAGATTTGTTAAACAATTTAAAACAGGGAAATACAATTGTTTATTGGCTCTTTCTAAGGTACGTGATCCACGAAGATTTGGCGTGCCGGAAATTAAAAATGGATGCATTGTAAAAGTGGAAGAAAAACCATTGCATCCGAAAAGCAATTTTGCCGTAACCGGAATCTATTTTTATGATTATCATGTATTTGAAGCAGTGAAAAATATTAAACCAAGCGCTAGAGGAGAGCTAGAGATTTCAGATACCAATAGTTATTTAATTGATAAAGGTTACAAGGTCGGATACAACGAAATTACGGGTTGGTGGAAGGATACTGGCAAACCTAATGACTTACTAGAGGCAAGTCAGTTGATACTTTCGAGAATTAAGCGTCGTTTAGATATTAGTGTTCCAGATTCGGTAGAAATTCAGGGTAATGTTATTGTAGGTAAAAATACAAATATTTCTGGGAAAACTGTAATTCGTGGCCCAGTAATAATCGGAGAAAATTGTGTTATAAAAAATGCTTATATCGGTCCCTATACTTCTATTGGAAATGGTGTAGAGATTTATAGCGCGGAGCTTGAAAATTCTATTGTCCTAAATTATGTTGATATTAACTGCCAGGTTAGAATCGTAGATAGTATTTTAGGAACAAATGTTAATATCGCTCCAGTCCATTATACATTACCAAGAGGACATAAGTTAATAATAGGAGAAAATTCAATTATTGAATTATAAATTAAATTGATAAGATTAATAAAAATTTGTTTATGTTAGCTATTAAACTAAGCCGTAAGGGGAGAAAAAAACAACCATTTTTTAGAGTTATTGTTTTAGAAAAAGCAAAGGACCCACGTGGAGATTTTTTAGAAGATTTGGGTTTTCATAATCCATTTACTAAAGAAACATCTCTAAAGGGCGAAAGGATTAAATATTGGTTGTCAAAGGGAGCACAACCTACTGGGTCAGTACATAATTTATTGATTGCTCAAGGAATAATTAAAGATGAAAAAGTTAAGGTTACTAAAGTAAATCAAAAAAAGATAGAAAAGAAGAAACAATTAGCTGAAGAAAAAAGTAAAGCAAAAATGAAGTCAGCCAAGGTAGAGAAGGAAGAGCCTTCTAAGGAGATATCAGAAACAAATAAGGAAGAAAAGGAATAAAAATTTCTGATTGCTGATTACTGTTATTGATTACTAACTGCTTGTGAATTTTCTAATAATTAACAATCAACTATTAACAATTCTCGTTTTTGATTGCATGAATATTTGATTATTCAATTAATTATATCATAGCATTCATCTTGACAAACTTTTTTATATTGATATATTTAAAATAATAGAAATTTCAGTCTAACAAGGTAGTTTATTCGTTTATTCAAAGGTCGTAAGACTGGATATTCACTAATTCATTAATGAATGAATTATAGGTAAGTAATCTAAAGTTATATGGCAGATAAATATCAAGATCAAGAATTTTTAGAACAGATTATTAAAGCGCTTGTTTCTCATCCAGAAGACGTTAAAATTGTCAGAAACGTTGACGAAATGGGAGTATTACTCTCTTTAAAGCTTAATGCTGAAGATATGGGACAAGTTATTGGTCGTCAAGGATCAACTGCTCGTGCTATTAGGAGTCTTCTTAGAATCGTAGGTTTGCGCAACAATGCTCGCGTTAATCTTAAGATTGAAGAGCCTGAGGGTTCAACTAGAATTCCTAAAAAGCCAGAAGTTGTCGAAGAAAAGATTGATGATAGCGCTGACGATTTAAAGCTGTAAACAATCATTTCCAATAAAAGGAACGCATAAGATCGTTATCCTATGGGCTAGCGGTCTTTGTGTTTTAGGCAGGGTATAGGGAATAAAATACAAACGATAGTTTCTAATTATGAACGAAGTGGATAAGAAGATTCTTGAGTATGGCGAAATGTTCTTCTTTCTAAAATTTTTTAGCATTAGACATTTTACAGGAATCTGCTCATTGATCGCAGAACCTTGTTATTCGCTTCGCCTTGCTAAGCGTGGCTTCGCTCATAATTAGGGATTAGGCGTTTCTTGTTCGATATTTAAGCATTAGTATTTTTATTCATTCCATGCCATATGCGCAATATTATAACGTTCTAATGCTCTAATATTTTTTTATGCAATTTGATATTATTACAATCTTTCCTTACATTTTTGATTCTTATTTTCAAACATCTATTTTAAAAAGAGCTCAAGATAAAAAGCTTATTAAAGTTAAAATTCACGATTTAAGATTTTGGACAAAAGATAAACGTAAAACTGTTGATGATGCTCCTTATGGTGGTGGTCCAGGAATGATTTTAAAGATAGAACCAATTTATAAGGCTTTAAAATTTTTAAATAAAGCAAAAAGAAAAAAGCAAAAAATTGTTCTTTTGACTCCTCAAGGGCAGAAGTTTAATCAAAAGATGGCTTATCAATTTTCTAAGTTAGACAAAATTATTTTTATTTGCGGCAGATATGAAGGTGTAGATGCGAGGGTAGAAAAATTAGTTGATAAAAAAATATCAGTTGGGGATTATGTTTTAACGGGAGGAGAATTACCAGCTATGATTGTCGTAGACGCTGTGACTAGATTGCTCCCCGGGGTTATAAACAAAGAGTCGTTAAGCGAAGAAACCTTTTCTCAATCAATGATTGGTAATAAAAAATTAGTTATTAATTCTGAATATCCACAATATACTAGACCCGAGGTCTTTACATATAAAACTAAATCTGCTAGAATTAAAAAATTGAAAGTACCAAAAGTCTTATTGTCAGGAAATCATAAAAAGATTGCGGAATGGAAGATGGGTAAGAGCCCAACAAGTTCTTTATAATTAAATAAATGAAAGGTTCAGCGAAGACAGAGAATTGATCATTTTTTTGGTCACAAATTATAGAATTCTTTTGTTTTTCAAAAGAGTTATATCAAATATCTTTTTTAGAGAGTTTGATCCTGGCTCAGGATGAACGCTGGCGGCGTGTTTAAGGCATGCAAGTCGAACGAACCTTATGGATCTCATAAGGTGAGTGGCAAACGGGAGAGTAACACATTGGTAATCTACCCCTGTCATGACCATAACCCAAAGAAATTTGGGCTAATAGTCAATGGTTTGTTTTTATTTAAGTAAAAACAATAAAGGTTTCGCAAGATTCCGGACAGGGAGGAGCCTATGTTCCATCAGGTAGTTGGTGAGGTAATGGCCCACCAAGCCTATGACGGATAGCGGGTGTGAGAGCATGACCCGCCTCATTGAGACTGAGACACTGCTCAATCTCCTACGGGGGACTGCAGTCAAGAATCTTCCTCAATGGCCGAAAGGCTGAAGGAGCGACGCCGCGTGTAGGATGAATCTCTTCGGAGTGTAAACTACTTTTCTAAAGGAACAAGCTTCGGTTGAGTGTACTTTAGGAATAAGTCGCCGCAAACTTCGTGCCAGCAGCTGCGGTAATACGAAGGCGACAAGCGTTATCCGGATTTATTGGGCGTAAAGAGTGTGTAGGCGGTTTAATAAGTTTCTGGTTAAAGCCCTTTGCTTAACATTGGGACTGCGAGAAAAACTATTAGACTAGAGGCTGGGAGAGGCAAGCGGAATTGCTGGTGTAGGGGTTAAATCCGTTAATATCAGCAGGAACACCAAATGCGAAGGCAGCTTGCTAGAACAGTCCTGACGCTGAGATACGAAAGCGTGGGGAGAGAAGAGGATTAGATACCCTCGTATTCCACGCCGTAAACGATGGATGCTGGGTATTGGAAGTGTCGACCCTTCCAGTATCGTTATAAAAAAGCTAACGCGTTAAGCATCCCGCCTGGGAAGTACGGCCGCAAGGCTAAAACTTAAAGGAATAGACGGGACTCCGCACAAGCGGTGGATCATGTGGTTTAATTCGACTCTAAGCGAAGAACCTTACCAGGGTTTGAAATGTTAGGTTGTAGGTTGGCCGAAAGGTTAACTGACCGTTAAACCGGAACCTAATACAGGTGCTGCATGGTTGTCGTCAGCTCGTGCCGTGAGGTGTACCGTTAAGTCGGGAAACGAGCGCAACCCCTACTGTTAGTTACTAACGGATTATGCCGAGGACTCTAGCAGGACTGCCGCAGATGATGCGGAGGAAGGTGGGGACGACGTCAAATCAGCATGGCCCTTATACCCTGGGCAACACACATGATACAATGGCCGGTACAAAGGGTCGCGAAACCGTTAAAGGTGAAGCTAATCCCATCAAAACCGGTCCCAGTTCGGATTGAGGGCTGCAACTTGCCCTCATGAAGTTGGAATCGCTAGTAACCGTATATCAGCTATGGTACGGTGAATACGTTCCCGGAGTTTGTACTCACTGCCCGTCAAGCCAAGGAAGTCGGTAATACCCGAAAACCTGCGTTCGTGGGGATAAGGTAGGACTGGTAACAGGGGCTAAGTCGTAACAAGGCATCCGTAGCGGAAGCTGTGGATGGATCACCTCATTTAGAGGAAACTATAAGCTTTTGTCCTTTTTTTTGACAACAAGCTATGGCCGACTTCTCTGTCTTTGCTAAGCCTTTCATTTATTTTTTTAAATTAACCAGTTAATCGTTATAACTGGTTTTTTTAATTTTTTTAATCAGATAACTTGAATTTTATTATTTAAATGTTATAATTTATATATTAATAATTTATATTTTTGTTGTTTTAAGTGGGCGTTTTCGGGCGCGTGGTTCAGCGGTAGAACGCTTCTCTGATAAAGAAGAGGTCGAAGGTTCGACTCCTTCCGCGCCCACTTAAGGTTATTAAAGGTGCAAATAATGGGGCTCGTGGTTCAGCGGTAGAACGCTTCGTTGACATCGAAGAGGTCGAAGGTTCAACTCCTTCCGAGCCCACCACATTATATCAATATTTTTTACACTACATGTTTTTATTAATAAATAATATTATTCTTTCTCTTAAGGTGAAACTTTTGCAAAGAAAAAAAAGTTTCTTTTTTTTAAAAGAATTAAAAAAGAGATTTCCTCAATCTCAAGTTTATTTAGTAGGCGGCGCAGTTAGAGATTTATTATTATCTCGTCCTACTCAGGATTATGATTTTGTAGTGCGTAATATTCCTTTAGATACTTTAAAGTCTTTTTTAGCAGAAAGGGGAAATGTTAATTTAGTGGGTCAATCTTTTGGAGTTCTTAAATTTATCCCTAGCGGGGTTGAATCTTCTTATGTTTTTGATATTGCGTTGCCTCGTAGGGATTTTAGTTTTAAAACTGGTGGTTATAGGGATGTGCGTACACAAAATGACCCTCAATTATCCATTGAAGATGATTTAAGCCGTCGAGATTTTACTATTAATGCTATGGCAATAGAGATTAATTTTAGTCTTTTGAAAAAGAATATATTAATTGACCCTAAAGGTGGATATAAGGATTTAAAGCAAAAAATTATTAGAACCGTTGGTAACCCAGAAGAAAGATTTAAAGAAGATTATTCTAGAATACTAAGAGGAATTAGATTTATTTGCCAGTTAGATAACGTTTTAACTAAAGCCAAATGGAATATAGAAAGAAAAACATGGCAGGCAATGAAAGCCAAAATGCCACGATTACTTACCTTTGAGAAACAAATTGTTCCTTACGAAGTAATTGCTAAAGAGTTTATTAAGTCTTTTGTTTCTAACCCTGTTAGAGCTTTTGACTTATATGACGAAAGCGGTGGTTTTAAAGAATTGATGCCAGAGATCCTGAAAATGAAAAATTGTCCCCAGCCAGAGAATTATCACACAGAAGGAGATGTTTGGAAGCATACTAGATTAGCTCTAGAAAAATTAAGCTCACCTGATATTGAGAAAAAATGTGGCAAAGGACCAGTTTCCAAAGAGGTAATTATTGCAACGCTTTTCCATGACCTGGGGAAACCATATACTATCCAAACCCCAGAGAAGCACGGGACAGATAGAATAAGATTTAATGACCACGATATTGTTGGGGCAGAAAAGGCCAAAGAAATTGCTCAAAGATTAAAACTTTCTAGTCCAGATAAAATCGGAATTAACGTAGATGAGATGGTATGGCTTGTCAAGCAACATATGGTTTTGATTAAAGGAGATATTGCAAAAATGAAACCAAGAACAATTGAAAAATATTTTTTTAACCCACATTACTCTGGTCAAAAATTACTTCAGATCTCTTTTGCCGATATCTCTGCAACAATTACAAGAGAAGGTCCACTAAGTTTTGATAGATTTGACCAAATGCTAAAAAGAATCAACGATCTAAAAAAAATGAGTAGAAATAAAAAAGAATTACCAAAATCGTTAATTACCGGCAATGATATTATAAAAGAATTTAATTTATCTCCTGGTCCTCGTATTGGTGAATTAAAAAACTTAGTTAGAGAAGAACAACTTAACGGACGCTTAAATAACAAAAAACAGGCTTTTGAATTTTTAAAATCTGTTTATGATAAATCCGAATAGGATTGACATTTCGCACAAAATAAATATAATTTATAAAGATAAGGATTTTTTAATTATAGAAAAACCATCTGGCTTAATAGTGCATCCAGATAGATATCAAAAGGAAAATACTTTGACTGACTGGATTTTGGAAAATTATCCAGAAATTGAAAAGGTAGGAGAAGTTTCTCGCCAAGGGTTAGTGCATCGCTTGGACAAAGATGTTTCTGGGTTAATGGTAATCGCTAGAAATAATGTAGCTTATCGGTATTTAATTAGTCAATTTAAAAATCGCAAAATTAAAAAAGAATATTTAGCTTTAGTTTTTGGAGCAATTTTCCCATCTAAAGGTATTATTGATTTTCCTATTGCTAGAAATAAAAAGGGGAAGTTGGTTGCCCTTAATTCTAAAAACTTGATTGCCCGCTCTTTTGGACAAAGTCAAAAGGGGGCGAAAAATATAAAGCCAGCAATTACTGAATATAAAGTTATAAATAAATTTCAAGAATTTACTCTTCTTAAATTAAAACTTTTAACTGGACGCACTCATCAGATAAGACTTCATTTAAAAGCAATGGGATGTCCAATCGTTGGAGACAAAAAATATTCAAATCAATCTTTTTTAAAACCAGAAATGAGGAAGAGAGTGAATAGAATTTTTTTACATGCTTGTTCTTTGGGTTTTTATAACCAGAAAGGAAAATGGTTAGAGTTTAAAAGTGATTGGCCAATGGAATTAAAAGAATTTTTAATATGAAAACTTATCTAAAGTTCTTAGAAAAATATGAAAATTTGTCAGCAATAAAATCAGGATTAACAATTACTGTCTCAGGTTTAAGTGGGAGTGGAAAAACAACGGTAGCTAAAGAAATTGCGAAAGTTTTTAAACTAAAATTAACTAATGCAGGTGATTTGTTTCGTGAATATGCAGCAAAGAATAAAATACCATTAGATGAAATGTCTAAATCTTTGCCTCCTAAAATCGATTATAAGATAGATAAAATGATGTTAAATTTAGCCGAGAATGGGGGTGGTGTCCTTGTTGCCAGACTTTCAGCATGGGTTGCGGGTGACTGGGCAGACTGCAAAGTTTTTGTTCAGTGCGATAAAAAAATTCGTTATGAAAGAGTTGCAGAAAGGGAGGGGTTGAGTCTATCGCGGACAAAGATTATGGTAGAAAACAGGGACAAGAGAGATTATCAACGTTATAAAACGCTTTACGGCATTGACGCAAATGATAAGAAAATTTACGATTTGATTATTAGCAATAATCAAATTAGTTTAGAAGAATTAAAGGGACAGACAATTAAAGAAATTAAAAAGTTTATAAAAAAATAAATATATAGATATTATGGCTACTAAAGAAAAAACATCTCAAAAAGAGAAAGCAGAGAAAGAGAATATTTCTACCAAAGAAAATGAATATAAGATTCCAGATATTAAACCTGGGATGGTGGTGCGTGTGCATCAAAAAATAAAAGAATTAGATACTAAAGGTAAAATTAAAGAAAGAATCCAGGTTTTTGAAGGAATGGTTATCGCTCATCATGCTGGGCTAGAGCCAGGGGCTACTTTTACTGTTAGGAAAGTAACTAAAAGGGGTGGAGTATCTGTAGAAAAGATATTCCCTTTACGACTGCCGACAATCACTAAAGTAGAGATTGTTAAAAGGCATAAGGTTAGACGCTCAAAATTGTATTTTTTGAGAGGAAAGTATAAGAAAAAGATGAAGGAAATAAAGGAATAATTAGTGGTTATTAGCATCCTATAGCCCAGGTGGCGAAATTGGTACACGCGGCAGCTTGAGGAGCTGTGCTCTTCTGAGCATGCGGGTTCGAGTCCCGCCCTGGGCACTTATAAGGGCCCATAGTATAGTGGTAAAACACCTCCGTGGCACGGAGGAATCGGGAGTTCGACTCTCCCTGGGTCCATTCTGGGCACTTGGCACAGTGGTAGCGCGACTGGTTTACATCCAGTAGGTCGGGGGTTCGAGTCCCTCAGTGCCCATTTTTAAACAAAAACTCGTTTTTTGAAAACGAGTTTTTTGTTGTTTGTTGTAATATATATAAGACATTATTTTTCACATTGTTCCACGAGTCCTTTAATCCATCCTTTAATTTTATGGACAAGTTCTACGTCAGAAATATGTATTCTAAACACACCATAAGGTAAAGTATTTTTTGGTCTTACGCCCTTACTACTTTTTGTGACCTGTTTTAATGTTTTTCTAAATTGATTTAGTGGTAAATGGCTAATTTTTGACCAGTATTTTTTTGCAATTTTTTCTGAAACATTGGGATGGATTTGTACCTGAGGTTTAAATTTTTCTTCTGAGATTAAACATACTTCTCTGAAAAATCTCATAATTAATTGGACCATATTAGGGTCAGAATTGCAAAACATCACTGTCCATCTTGCTTTTTTATGCCCTTCAGCCCAATAAAGAGCTGCACCGATTATTTTTAATTTTTCCAAGGATATTTTTTTTATATCTTTGCTAGTTTTATTTTCAAAAGATTGCCATTTTTCATTAATTAAAAAAGCTCTTTTTTTATTATAATTCGTAATATTTTTAGCCCAAACCTTTTGCGCATTTTTTAAAATTTTTTCTTGAATTTTTGTTGGAATCCTAATGTCTTTCAGCCAAGTAGATAAGGTACTTTTTGGGACATTTAAAACTTTTGTAATTTCATTATAACTTTTGCCTAATTTTCTTAATTGAATCGCCTCTTGTTTATTATTGTGCATAAAAAAATAATTATTAAAACAAAAACTATAGATTATAGTATAATATATACTTATAATCTATAGTTCTATTTATGTCAATAACTATTCTTGGTGTGGTGCCGAGGGGCAGAATCGGACTGCCGACACAATGGTTTTCCTTAATTTTTCCTTGGTTTCCCAAGGGTTCGGACTATATCATAATCCTAATCATTTATTAGGATTCCAGGCGCTTCCCCCAAACAATATTGGAGTACTCCCTCACGGGATAGTCTCTACACCTTCCGAGCACGTAAAGTGTTATGCGCTCGGCTTGGCTCGGGATTGCCCCTTAAGGGTTTCCCCGAATTCACATGGTTTGCATCTTGATGTTACCACCAAGAGGGCCGAAAACCAGCCATTCGCTCTACCACTGAGCTACCTCGGCATGTTTAGTCTAAGTATAGCAGGAATTGACAGATTGTAAATACTATTTTTTGCTTATTTTTAATTTTAAGCATCGGATTTTATTTCTATAACATCTCCATCTTGAATAACGTATTCTTTCCCTTCTGTGCGAATCAATCCTTTTTCTCTAGCATGAGCAAATCCCCCCGCTTCTATTAATTCTTTCCAATTTATTACATCAGCCCTTATGAATCGTTTTTCAAAATCAGTATGGATTACTCCGCCTGCTTGTGGAGCGGTTTTATTTCTTTTTAGAGTCCATCCACGGGTTTCGTCTGGGCCGGTTGTAAAAAAAGTGATTAAATCTAGTAATTTGTAACATTTCTTGATTAGTTCATTAAGCTTTGTTTCTTTTTCGAGCCCGAAAGAAATTCTTTCTTCACCACTAAAGTCAGATGCATCTAATTCAGTTAAAACATCAATTATTAGAAAAGGCCAATTGTTCCTTTCAAAAACTTCTATTACATTAGAAGATATTTCTTCTGGAGGCCCATTTAAAAGGAATAATCTTTGCTTTATTGTTAATAATTGGTAATTGTTTAGGATTTTTTCCTCCTCATTGCTCCATTCTAAGTTTGTTAGGATGTTATCTTTTTCTAACAAATCATTAGCTTTGGTTAAGGTTTCTATTTCTCTTCTGATATTTTTGTCTTGAGGCTTAGTTTTAATCTCTTTATTTAGGCTAATAATTCGTTTTTCGATAGTTTCTAAATCTTTTAATATCATTTCCGTTTCCAGAATACTTTTATCTTGTAAAACATTAATGGCTGTTTGAGTGTTAATTATATTTTCATTCTTAAAACATCGTAAAACATAAACAATAGCGTTTACATTTCTGATCTGCGCTAAAAATTTATTGCCCAAACCTTCCCCTTTATTGGCTCCTTTGACTAGCCCAGCAATATCTACAAATTCTACCGTAGTATAGATTTTTTTTGCTGATTTAGTTAGTTGCGCTAAAGCGTCAATTCTTTTATCGGGGACGGCGACTATCCCTACGTTAGGGTCTATGGTGCAAAAGGGATAATTTTCTTTTGCCACTTGTTTTTTTGTTATGGCCTCAAACAGGGTAGATTTACCCACATTAGGTAGGCCGATAATTCCTAAACTTAAAGACATATATTTTATAAAAAAAGAACGGGTAGCCCGCCTAAGTTTTGGTTTATAAAAGATGTAAACAAAAATTTGGAGCGGGTAGGGGGGATCGAACCCCCATCATCAGGTTGGAAACCTGAGATAATGACCATTATACGATACCCGCCAAATTATTATTTATTATATCATATTTTTAAGAATTAACAAATTGGTTGAGTCATCCTGTTAGAAAAGATACATAAAAAATTGTTTACAAAAGTATCTCGTGGGGCTATAATGATAGGTGGTACGAGAAAACAATAACTTCGCAAAATAACAAAACCAGCCCGCCCCGTAGTTCCCGCTTTAGCGGAGTGGTATGGGGGAATGGCGTCTTTACGGGAGAGAATAAAATCGCTGAGTTTATCCCGTTATTTTTGGAACGATTTTAATTTAAAAAATAACATGCCCCGTAGTGAAGGC
>Ga0190304_1000403_pt1 | contig 20542 bp, 18 predicted proteins | sample 48700712_MG_FD_161670 | JGI IMG/M metagenome (GOLD analysis project Ga0190304, IMG submission 161670) | Hydrothermal vent sediment bacterial communities from Southern Trench, Guaymas Basin, Mexico - 4870-07-1--2_MG | ecosystem: Environmental > Aquatic > Marine > Hydrothermal vents > Sediment ...
TCTTTTATTCTATTTTTCATACCATAGAATTACCATAGTTTGGAACCTTAGTCAAATTAAATTCCTGTTAATATAAAGATTATCTTTATCATTGATTTAAGTATAAATTGTATTTAATATTCCTTTCCTTTAGCTTTAATAGAGGTATACTCTCAAATAAATGAATAAAATATTTGTGCAAATATATAAAAAACTTCTGGAAGAATATGGCTCCCAGGGTTGGTGGCCGGTTTATAGTTTAAGGAATACAGAATACAGGGATGGTAGAGGATATTATTATGACCATGTTCAACTTGAATCACATCGTAAACTTACCTTGGGTAAATTATCTGAATTCGAGATTGCCATTGGTGCAGTTCTTACCCAGAATACAGCCTGGACAAATGTTGAGAAGGCTCTTGGTAACCTGATAAAGCAAAATCTTATAGATCCAAAGGGAATTATGGATATTGATCAGGAGAAACTTGCTGATCTTATTAGACCAAGTGGTTATTATAATCAAAAAGCTGAGAAAATTAAAATTCTGACTCATTTTCTACTAACTGGTGGTTATTTTCAGAATAAAAATATTCCTGCCAGAGAAGATCTTTTAGCACTTTGGGGGATTGGAGAGGAAACAGCAGATTCTATTCTTTTGTATGCATATAATGTTCCGCTTTTTGTTGTTGATGCTTATACCAAAAGAATTTTTAAACGGCTCGGGATTTTGGAAGGTAAAGAAAAATATAAAGAAATTGCCGGATTATTTACTGATAGCCTGGAAAGAGATTATTTGGTTTTTCAGGAATATCATGCTTTAATGGTTCAACATGCAAAAGAACACTGCAGAAAGAAACCTATTTGTAAAGCTTGTGTTTTAAATAATCTTTGTAAGAAAAATATCTAGCAGGACAATAAAAAATTCTAATGTTTTACAAAACGTATACAATATAATTGACATATTGTAAAACAATTATTAATATATTACCGGAGGCTTTTATGATTACAATCAGCGTACGTGAATTAAAATCTCACTGGTCCGACATTGAAAATAAACTGGAGCATGGAGAAACATTTCAGGTTTTAAACAGAGGTAGACCTACTGCGAAAATATTGCCGGTTGAACCTAAAAAAATACTCAACTGGCCTGATCATTTAGTTACAGCTATTGCAAATAAAGGGAAAAGTGCAGCTGAGACGGTAATAGAGGACAGGGGGGATCGTTGATAATCTATCTGGATACCAGTGCTTTAATAAAGTTATATATTATTGAAAACGGTTCTGTCTTAATAAATAAAATTACTGCTGAAAATGCTGCTCCTTTGCCAGTTTGGGATCTGCATATAATTGAATTTCATAATGCACTAAAACTTAAGGTTTTTCGTGGAGAATTAACCGGAGAAGAATCCAGACAGTTATCCACCCTCTTTAAAGAAAGGAAGAAAGCTGGGATTTATTATACTTCGGAGTTGGACCGGGAGGAGCATACTAATTTGTGCCTTAAGTACACAGATTTTTCACCAAAGTTTGGTTGTCGTTCTCTGGATATAATGCACGTTGCAGCAGCGGTATTATTCAAAGTAGAACAATTCATTACCTTTGATTCAAGACAAGCGGCTCTGGCAAAAGAAGTAGGCCTGAATATTTATTTCCTGGAACAGGATAAAAAAGTATAAATATATGACAGTGATAAAAGACAAAGGTGAGATTCGAACTTACGACCTATGCTTTACAAAATTGAGTTTTCAAATAGCTCTATTGAGATTATAAAATAATTATAAAGCTTCATGAAGTTGGTTGCTTATACCAAAAGAATTTTTAAACGGCTTGGGATTTTGGAAGGTAAACCGTGAATGTTGTCCCTTGCCCCGGTTTGCTTTTTACAGCTATTTTGCCATCATAGAGCTCTACAATACGTTTGACAATAGAGAGTCCTAATCCATTTCCGGGCATTATGTGTGATTTGTCTCCCTGATAAAATTTTACAAAAATATTCTTTAATACTTCATCATCCATTCCATTCCCACAATCTGATATCATAACCTGAATACTATCAGCATCTTGACTGCTGCTAATTGATATATGGCCATTATAAGCAGAATACTTAATTGCGTTATCGAGGAGGTTGAGCCAAAGATGGGATAACATCTCTGCATTACCAAACATTTTTACCGGTATGAGATCTATGTCGATTCCCAGGTTCTTTTTGGTCCACTTTTTTTCCAAAAGAATAATACAATTTCGTATTTGTTCATCCAGTTCATATTCAGACTGATTTGTAATAATTTGCTGATTTTCATAATTAGTAAGCAACAGGATATTTGTCGACATATTGCTAAGCCGTTCAGATTCACTGATAATAATGTCAGTGTACTCTTTCCGTTTTTGAGGTGAAAGATTTTCATTCCGGAGTTGCTTTGCGAATCCGCTAATAGAAACAATAGGTGTTTTTATTTCATGTGAAAAGTTATTTATAAAATCATTGCGGAATAATTCAATACTGTCCAATTCTTTTGCCATATGGTTAAAGCCCCTAAGCAGGCTTGAAATTTCAGAAATATTGTTCATTTCTTCAACACGCACGTCAAAGTTTCCTGTAGATATTATCTTTGTTGCTTTTATCAATTGATTAAGGGGTCTAAGAACTTTTTCATTAGCCACGGCGGAAATTGAAGTACCGATGATACTGCTGATAAGAAGTGCAATAAATGGGGTCAGAACCGGCGTAAGTAAAAATATTTGAGAAACTCCTATGGAATAAAGGATAAAAAACAGTATTGATGTCATAAACCCGGCAAATAACATGATGAAGAGTACGTAAAGTACTACCATTTTATTTAGAGTATTATATTTATTCATATTTTCTAACACCCTTGTATCCAAGTCCACGTACTGTAACTATTTCAAAATCAGGATTTTGTCTAAAATGGTCACGCAGACGATTTATATGAACATCCACTGTTCGGATATCCGTATCTGAGTTCATCTCCCATAATTCATCCATTAAGCTGCGCCTTGTAAAAATTCTGTTTTGATAGGATAGTAATTTATACAGAAGCATAAACTCCTTATTTGGCAATTCAGTAACAGACCCGCTTTGAGAAACTGTAAGTGTGTCATAGTCCAGAACCGTTTTTCCAATCATCAGCCGATGCTCATTTACAATACTGGAACGGCGGAGAAGAGCCTTGACTCGGAGAATCATCTCTTCCTCGTCGACCGGTTTAACCATGTAGTCGTCAGTTCCCACAAGAAACCCTTTTTTTTTATCGACAGATGTTTCTTTCGCTGTAACCATGAGAATTGGTATATTAATATTGGATTTTCGAAGGATTTTAGTAAATTCGTAACCATCCATACGCGGCATCATTAGATCCAGGACTATCAGATCCACATGATGGATTTGCATTTTTTCGAGAGCATCAATACCATCTTCAGCAAGAAAAACTTTATAACCGTTAAGGAGAAAAATTGTCTCCATCAATTTTCTTGTATTTTTGTCATCTTCCACGATGAGGATGCAGAACATTACATTACCTCTCTTTCCATTTTTATATCAAATTGTAATAAAACCGGACACTTGCATTTAATACAGAACCCGCAACTTTAAAATAAATAAAAAAATCAATAAAGGCATTATTTTTTTTGCTTTTGTATTAGTTTATATTCAGTTTATATTTGAATTGTATATTAGCGCAAAGGAGTAATTATGTCTAAGATAATTGGTATTGATCTGGGAACTACAAATTCCTGTGTTGCTGTAATGGAAGGAAGTGAACCTGTTATAATCATAAATGCTGAGGGAGGACGTACTACCCCATCATTGGTAGCGTTTTCAAAAAACGGTGAGCGTCTGGTTGGGCAGAGCGCTATAAATCAGGCGGTAACCAATCACGAACGTACTGTAAGTTCGATAAAACGTGAAATGGGTAGTAATTATAAGGTCAATATTGATGCTAAAAAATATTCACCCCAGGAAATATCCGCAATGATTTTACAGAAATTAAAAACAGACGCAGAAAGTTATTTGGGAGAGACAGTAACCGATGCAGTAATCACTGTGCCTGCATATTTTACGGATGCTCAAAGACAGGCAACCAAGGATGCCGGGATAATAGCAGGTTTAAATGTCCAAAGAATTATAAATGAACCAACTGCTGCCGCACTTGCTTATGGTGTGGATAAAGAAACTGATCAAAAGGTTTTGGTATATGATCTTGGCGGCGGTACTTTTGACGTATCAATTCTGGAAATAAGTAATGGTCTTATTCAGGTTCTCGCAACTGCCGGGAACAACCGACTTGGCGGAAATGATTTTGATGATTGTGTAATTGATTATCTTGTAAAGGAATTCAGGAAGACCAATCGTTTTGATTTGACAAAAGATCCGGTTGCTATGCAGCGCGTTATGGAAGCAGCAAGAAAAGCTAAAATAGAGTTAAGCGCTATGCCCTCTACGACTGTTAATCTGCCCTTTATTGCCGTAAAATCATCAACTTCTTTGAATATGGAAATAACACTGACTCGTCAAAAATTTGATGAACTTACGTCATCTCTTGTAGATAAGACGATGGGACCCGTTAAGCAGGCATTACAGGATTCCGGTCTTGGAAAAGAGGATATTAATAAGATTCTTCTTGTCGGAGGATCCTCCAGGATCCCGGCGGTGCAAAATGCTGTTAAGAAGTTCATTGGCAAAGAGCCGTTCAAGGGTATTAATCCTGATGAATGTGTTGCAATAGGAGCTGCTCTTCAGGCCGGTGTCCTTTTGGGGGTAGTGAAAGATCTTCTTCTTCTGGATGTGACTCCTCTTTCTCTGGGAATCGAAACAATAGGCGGTGTGTTTTCCAAAATAATTGCGCGTAATACAACTTTGCCAATAAAAAAGAGCCAAATTTTCTCAACAGCTGCCAATTTTCAGACATCGGTTGATATACATGTTTTACAGGGCGAACGTGAAAGGGCAAGACACAACAAAAGTCTTGGTAAATTCAAATTGAAGGGTATACATCGGGCGTTGAGAGGTGTTCCTCAGATAGAGGTTACATTCAATATTGACGTGAATGGTATTGTTAATGTATATGCGAAAGACCTTGGAACAGGGAAGGAGCAGAATATTACTATTACTGCTTCCTCGAACCTGAGTCAGAATGAAATTGATGAGGCAATTTCTGATGCAAAGAAATATGAAGCTGAAGATGCCAGGCATAGGGAGGAAGCTGCTGCGAGGAATAATGCAGAAAAGTTAATTTATCAGGCATCGGCTATTATGAAAAAACTTGATAAAAGTGATCGATCCCTGCTTGGAGAGTATGTTAAAATCGTTAAAAAGGCTTTGAAAGGTAAGGATAGTGTTAAACTTGTTGAGTCCTGTCGTGAGTTATCGTCCATGCTGGAAACTCTGGAAAATAAAATTCCCCAATCTGATAGTACAGACAGTAAAGACGATCAAAAAAGTGATAAATGAGGTATTGCCATGTTTGGTTATATAGTAGCCAATCCAGATAAACTCTCCCCTGATGAAAACCAGCGGTATAAATCCTGCTATTGCGGATTATGCAACGCTCTGGGGGCACGGCATGGTACAGTTAGCCGTGTTACGATTAACTATGACATGACATTCCTTATACTGTTTCTTTCTTCGTTATACAAAAAGGGATGTACTTACGGCAGGGAACGCTGTCTTATTCATCCTGTCAGAACGCATACCTTCTGGACGAATGAGATAACCAGTTACGCAGCTGATATGAATGTTGCCCTTGCTTATTATAATTTTCTGGACGATTGGTCTGATGATAAAAAGGTTTTATCACTGCTTGAATCAAAATTACTTGTGAAGGAGAATAAGCGGGTTGCCGAACAGCATCCAAATCAATGTTCAGTTATTGGTAAAAGCCTGATTGAACTCTCGGAAATTGAGAAATCAAATGAATTGAATCCTGATGTTCCTGCAAACTGTTTTGGAAAAATAATGGGAGAAATTTTTACATTTCAGGATGATGAGCATACACAGAATCTGCGTGCTTTCGGAACTGCCCTTGGAAAATTTATTTATATTATGGATGCCTGTATTGATTTAAAGCAGGATATAAAAAAAGAATGTTATAACCCGATGATAATGACACCATCTGGTAATTTTACTGATATATTAAATTTACTTATGGCTGACTGTATTGAAAAGTATAAGTTGTTGCCAATTATTCAGGATAAAAAACTAATTGAAAACATTCTTTATTCAGGTGTCTGGACGAGATATGAAGAAAGTAACAAGAAAATTGAAAAAGGTGATATATAATGATTTCAGATCCTTATAAAGTACTTGGAGTTTCTCCTGATGCATCAGAAGAAGAAATAACAAAGGCGTATCGCAAGCTGGCGAGGAAATATCATCCCGATGTAAATCCTGGTGATGAAGAGAGTGAAAAGAAGATGACCAGTATTAACACCGCTTATGAACAGATACGGAACGGTAATGCTTCTCAGGGATATACTGAAAATTATCAGCAGAATACGGATGGCAGAAGTAATGGTTCTACCAGCTCAAATGATCCTTTTGGTTTTGGTTTTAATCCCTTTGAAGGGTTTGATTCTTTCAGAAGAGGTTTTGGTTTTCATGAAGGCTACCGGCAGCAAAGAAGTGAATCTTCCAATTTTGATCAGGTCAAGAGCTATATTAATGCAGGGTATTATGATAATGCTCTCAATCTGCTTAACAATATGAAGGACAGGAATGCCGAATGGTATTATTTTAGTGCAGTTGTAAATTTATACTTGGGAAATAAAATTACAGCGCTGAAACATGCAGAAACGGCAGTAAGAATGGATCCTGATAACCCGGAATATAAGAGAGTTGTGAATCATATACAGAGTGGAGGAAGGGTTTATCAAAAGCAAAGCAGCGACTATGGTAGGCCTATTGTCAGTCTGAATAAACTATGTCTGGGCGTATTGATTACTAATATGTACTGTATGATTTGTGGAAGACCATGTTAAGAAGGAGTGATTGTAATGATAAATTTTAAAGAAAAATTCTCTCAGGTTATGAGTGGAAGATACGGCATGGATCAGCTAAATACTTCGTTGTTTATTATAGATTTAGCCCTGATTATTTTGAATAATTTTATAACGTCTTCAATCGTTAGCAGTTTTATTCTGATAGTGACATTTTTTGCTATGTACCGCTTGTATTCCAGAGATATTTCGAAAAGGACTTTGGAAAATAAAAAATTCAGGAAGTTATGGAAACCGGTACGACGTAACTTGTCTTTACTGCGACTAAGAATCAGGGAGGTGAAAACCCATCGCTTTCGTGTATGTCCTAACTGTAAGGTTGTAATCAGAACATCGCGGAAAAGGGGTTCGCGTGTTATAAGATGTTCCAGATGTAAAACAGAATTTAAAACTCACATTTATTTATAATTGTGTCTATAGCACGTTTTTTTTTAGAAAATTGTTTTATTTCTCTTTATTTCAATAGAACAAGGGCTTCCTGTGCTGATCTTTCTGTTCCGCAAAGTGCAGCACGGGGATCCGCAATGGATCTTATTCTTTCCGCTATTCCAGGTTGAACCTGAGACTTGTCATTCCTTTTTTGCCTGTTCCTTTATATTGCATTGATTTTACCTATGCAATGATCGTATATTTGTAAATGAATAAATCATAAAGAGTTGTAAATGAAAAAATCAATAAATCAAAAAAAAATTTCTATTCTCTCAGGCGAACCTCTACCCTTTGGTGCAACAGTTCTTAATACTGGTGTAAATTTTGCCGTATTCAGCCGTAATGCTACTTCAGTTACACTTCTTCTTTTTAAAAAAGCTGGAGACAATACTCCTTTTGCAGAATTGGTACTTGATCCTGTTCAAAATAAGACAGGAGATGTCTGGCATATCCGGATTGAAGGTATTAAAGAAGGTGTTTTTTATCTTTACAGAGTAGACGGGCCGTACGAACCTGAAAAAGGCCACAGGTTTAACAGATATAAAGTTTTGTTGGATCCATTTGCAAAAGCATTAACAGGTTCTTTTATTTGGGATTTAAGTAAATCCAGGGGGTATGATTGGGATTCACCTGAAAAAGATCTTTCTTTTAGTGAATATGATGATACTGTTAATATGCCAAAATCTATAGTTATTTCTGATGATTTTGACTGGCAGGGAGACCGCCCCCTTAATTTTCCTTTAAGACACAGTATTATTTATGAAATGCATGTTTGCGGACTTACAAGACATAAATCTTCACAAGTAAAACATCCCGGGACCTTTAAGGGCGTTATTGAAAAAATTCCCTATTTAAAAGAGCTTGGCATAACAAGTCTTGAACTTCTGCCTATTTTTGAGTTTGATCTTTATGGTGTTAATAGAATTAATCCTCTGACTGATGAGTTACTTGAAAATTACTGGGGGTATGATCCTATTTCATTTTTTGCACCGAAAGGCCGCTATTCCAGTTCAGGAGATAATGGGAATCAGGTAAAAGAATTTAAAGAAATGGTAAGAGAACTTCACAAGGCAGGACTGGAAGTTATTCTGGATGTTGTCTTTAACCATACCGGTGAGGGGAGTGAGCTGGGGTCAACTCTTTCTTTTCGTGGATGGGATAATAATTTATACTATATTTTATCAGAAGATAAACGCTTTTACAGGAATTTTTCCGGTTGTGGTAATACCCTTAATTGTAATCATCCTATTGTTCGTACGCTTATTAGAAGCTGTCTTCATTACTGGGTAATTGAGATGCATGTTGATGGTTTCCGTTTTGATCTCGGATCAATTCTAGGTAGGGATCAGGATGGGAATCTAATGGAAAATCCTCCAATGCTTGAAGGTATTGCAGAAGACCCTGTTTTAAGAAATACAAAAATAATTGCAGAAGCCTGGGATGCAGGAGGAGCTTATCAGGTGGGTTCATTTCCCGGAGGGCGTTGGGCAGAATGGAATGACAAGTTTCGGGATGATGTAAGAAGATTTTGGCGTGGAGATAAAGGTTTTGTTGAGGTTATGGCTACCAGGCTTACCGGAAGTTCCGATTTATATATGAAGGATGGTAGAAAACCGTTTCATTCAATCAATTTTATTACTTCCCATGATGGGTTTACCCTTTATGATCTGCTTAGTTATAATGTAAAGCATAATGAAGCCAATGGTGAAGATAATCGGGATGGCGGGGATAACAATTTCAGTTATAACTATGGAGAGGAGGGGGTAAGTTATGATCCCCAAATTTTAGCCATTCGTCGCAGACAGGCAAAAAATTTAATGGCGACTCTTATGCTCTCTCTCGGGACACCAATGATACTTGGTGGAGACGAGTTTCTAAGAACCCAGGGTGGAAATAACAATGCTTATTGTCAAAATAATGAAGTTTCATGGTATAACTGGAATTTCCAAAAAGAAAATATCGAAAATTTTACATTTCTAAAAAAACTGATAAATTTTAGAAAAAGACATCCTGCTTTTCACAGGCCGGAGTTTTATCTTGGAAAAGATTCAAATTTTAATGCGATACCCGATATTACCTGGTATTCCAGGGATGGAAAACTGGCTGATTGGGAAAATATGGATCATTGTCTGGCATATAGGCTTGATGGTACAGAAGCAGAGGTTGATGCAGATGTCGATGATAATGATTTTTTTCTTATGTTTAATGCCAGTATGAATGATTATGAGTTTAAAATTTGTTCTCCACCTGTAGGAACATCCTGGTTTAGAGCTATTGATACAGCAAGGATTGGAGAAGAAGATATTCCTTTGTTTGGTAATGAGGAAAAACTTGAAAATCAGGATAAATACCTGGTTAAGGCTAAATCTGTGGTTGTTTTGCTGTCGATAAAGAAATAGCTTTGAATCAATTTAAATGAAATAATTTGACATTTATACATACATACTGAGTTTTGTAGTTGTGAGAGCGAAAAATAGCCATAATTTTTTCTTTAGTATGTAAGAAATTAAGGCTATTAACTTTTTACTAAAAGTTGTTGTGTTATTTATCTGTTTTTTTAGTTTCTGCCTTCGTCTATTAGTTTTACCTGTCGTAAAATCCATCCAGGGACAATAATAATTATGAAGGTATTAATTTTGAAATTACCAGTGATACATCTATTATTCTGTACTCCAGTTCAGTTTCATTTCTTTTTTAGTGGGAGGATTCGCCCCGGATCTATGGCAATTTATTCCGGCTGCTTTATTTGCATAGTCTCCAATATTTTTAAGCTGTTCAGTATCTAGTTTATTTAATGTTTTACGATCAAACCATTGTTTTTTGTATAAATAAGAAAGAAGAGCTCCATGAAATGTATCTCCTGCTCCTATTGTATCTGCAACAGGTAGGTCAAATAGTGGAGAAAGAACTCTGTTGTTTTTATTAATTAACAAGGCTCCTGTTTTTCCAGTTGTAAGTGCAATTAGTGAAATACCAAATTCAAGGAGAAGATTAATAACTGTATCAGTATCAAATTCAGGATAGAGCCAATAAAGGTCTTCATCACTAAGTTTTAAAACTGTAGATATTTTACATAGTTTTTTAAAACGACTCATGTATATTTCTTTATCCGGAATAAGGGAGGATCTGATATTTGGGTCGAATGATAACATATATTTTTTCGAATTATTTAGCAAAAACTCAAAAATGGTAGATCCACAGGGTTCCATGGACAGGGAAATAGATCCAAAATGTATAATTTTAGCTTCAGTTGGTATTTTAATTTGATTTAAATTCTCTGTAGATATATTTCTGTCTGCAGTATCATTAGCAAAAAAAGCATAGTTCACCTGGCCATCACTCTGCTTTTGCACAAAAGACAGGGTAGTTGGGTCATCAGTACGTAAAACCAGAGCTGTTCCTACTGAATTATCTTTCAGATGATCTATAAGGCGGATACCGAACATATCATTGCTTATTCTTCCCAGAAACTGGCAGGGTATGCCTAAGCGGGAAATTGCAACAGATGTGTTCATAGGGGATCCACCTGGGAAACCTTCAAAATTCAAATCTTTCTGACTTATAAAATCTATTAATGCTTCACCCAGACTGATAATCATAAATAATCCTTTTTCCCGATTTTATTTTCTTTGTAACTGTAACATATACGTATTATATTCGAAGTACAAAAGAAAAACTATAATAAATATTTATGGTTACAACAGAAATGGAGGTGGGTTTGTAAAAGTTTTGCAAATTGAGTAATAATATCTTCTATGCTATCCTGTAACATCTGGTTTAAAATTGGATCACTGAAGTATACAGAATAACAATAGATTAGAGATATTATCCTGAATGAGGATCAACCGGAAACAGGAGAAAAAACATGGTAAGTAATCAAAACAATACAGGGATAATTCTCTACATCATCTCCAGAAGGTAATATTAAAATAGACACGGTATTCAAAAATGAAACTATCTGGCTGACTCAGAAGAAAATATCCAGACTCATTGATGTAAATATTCCGGCCATATCAGGCATCTTAAAAAAATCTTCCGGGATTCTGGATACAAGGGTTTTACTGCAAAAGGTATTCTGATGCTGACAAAGAGTACATTCTTTCTATTAGTGACCATTTAGATACGAGGTAACTCTGTTACCATCAATTACATTTTTATCTTTCTTAATAAACATAAAGCTCTTCCTTCGTTCTCTCCTGATTGAATATTACTCCGAATATAACCAGAGCGGTCTGATTCCTTTTCCCGTAGTAAGGGCTGTCTCAATTTGTTCTATAAGTTTTTCTTTATCTCCTGGAAGTCTTCCACTAAGGGGCAGAACATTTGAAGCATGGTTGGATCTGAAAATAATTCGTTTTTTAGAATCTATAAGACTAATAAGAAGTTTTTCCTCTTCCAGTATTCCTGTGTTATCCTGTGGGGTGAATCCATCCTGGAAGGGTGTGGTAACCCTTTTTATGGACTCCGAATCAGTCATAAGTGACAGTGTGGAAAGATATTTTGGTGTACTCCTGTTTATTAGTTCTGCACTTTGTCTAATATGTTCCTTCCAGTGCTCTTTTCCCCCAAGACCTGTAATAATTGTAGCAGAAATATCTATACCGCATTTTTGTACCCTTAATACTGCACTTTCCTGGTCTTTTTTTGATACTCCCTTATTTATCTTTTCCAGAATAAGGTCTGATCCTGACTCAAGTCCCAGATAGATTATTGATAAGCCTGCTTTATATAGATTTTCCAGTTCGGAATCTGTTTTGTTTATTATATTTAATGTATTACCATACAGGGAAATACGTCTTATTTTTGGAAAGGTATCTTTAAGTTTACTGAATATCTTTATAAGCATCTCTGTTTTTAGGGAAAAAGCGTCACCGTCGGCAATAAAAACACGTCTGGTTTCCGAATATGATGATAAATAATCAATTTCCCGGGCTATAGTTTCATAACTTTTTATTGTGTATTTTTTAGATTTGTACATTGAACAGAAAGTGCACTTATTATAACTGCAGCCTAATGTTGCCTGTATAATAAGACTTTCTGCTTCGGAAGGCGGCCTGAACAGAGGTTCGTCGTAATGTATCAACTATTTTCTCCTTGTTGTTTAACAGGGGCATCAAAAACTATAGTGGCTTTCTCCACATTAATAACATCCCCTGGTTTAAGTTTATGCTTTCTGTTTATATTATTGTTTACTAAAATTTCCTCATCAGAGATAACAGTATATGATCCTGTCTTTTCATCCTGAATAATTACTGCATGTGATTCCTTTAAATCGGGAATTCCCGTAATAGTAAAATCCGCCTGTAAGGATCCTCCAATAACTGTTTTCATGGATGTTAACACAATTGTCTGCTTAACAGCTTTGCCATTTCCATATGGAAGCATGGAAAGTTCCGGACTTTCAGCAGGCATCTCCAGAAAAACTAATGGTGCTTTAATTCTTACCATATTAAACCAACAAATTGTTTTAAATGGTTTTGAACCTCTTCTGAAACCTGCGCAAAATATTCATTCATCATATGGCCTCCATAAGTATTTTATATAACAAATGGGAATATAAAGCAATTTTCCATAAAAAACCATTTTTCCCGTAAAAATAGAAAAAATGTTGTTATATGTTTATTTTTGTACTATTGTCAGTATAGAACATGTAATAACAGGAGTGACAAGTGATATTCAATGATCTGCCGGAGCAAATTCAATTACACATGCAGTCACTTATAAAATCTTCAAAACTGCCGGACAATGAAGATTTTAAAACTCTTCTTGCAGATACCTGGAATAGAAAATGTCTGCTATTTGAACAGCAGGTAAAAATTCTGGAGATGGAAATAATCAGTTCAATGAAGGCAGAAGATCCAAGGGGGGTAATTGTGCTTACATACTCCGGATCCATAGTGAGTATAAATCCAAAAGAAAATTCAAGGGAAGTTGAATATTCAAGTATTCATCTGCGAAGTGATGTACCAAAAACTGTTTCTATTTTAGCAACAAATATTGAAGGTAATATTGAATTTGGAAAAGCTGTAAAATTTTCCTCCGGACAACTTAAAAAAACCTCTGCCGCATATATGATAGCTGTATGTAAAAAAAATATTTCCATAGAAAAACAGAAGGAACGTATAAGAGAAGGAACAATATATTTAACAAATGGTTTTATGAAAATTAACAGAAGTATTCACCTGGATAAAATAAATATTCCCGATCAGTTTACCGGTAAATCCATGTCCAGATATATTGCTAAAAAACATAATATTACAGGGACACTTGCGAAGAGGATTATAGATGACTATTTACTTTTAGTTGAGACAGGAATGATGCTGGGAGAGAATATCCCACTGGGTAGAATTGGACGTCTGTCTTTAAAAAGAAAAGATGCACAGAAAGCCCGGATTATAAGACATCCGGAAACAGGGGAGGAGATAACTGTAAAAGCAAAACCTCCGGTTTCTGTGCCGAAAATTTCTTTCAGCAAATATATTAAAGAAAAGGCTGCAGGTATTAATGAGGATGATACAATGGTTTAATACTGCCAGGTGCAGTTTAAGTTTGTATTTAAAAAAATAGGAGTTTTTGGTGGATATTTCGGATAAAAGTCTTGTGTTGCTTATACTCTTTATGTTGTTTTCAATACCAGTTTCTGTTTTTGATATACGATCCATGAGAATTCCAAACTGGATTGTTTTTTCCGGTACAGTATTTTTATTTGCTGTAAGATATTTTTATTTTAAGGATTCCCCTGTTGGTATGCTTATCAATATGCTTTCGGGCGGGCTTATGTTTTATACTATTCGTTTTATTACAAAAGGAAAGCTTGGTATGGGGGATGTTAAGTTTGCAGCTTTAATTGCACTCTTTACAGGATTCCCATTGTTTTTTGCTGCTGTTGCTTTTTCTTCTATTACAGGACTTATCTTCGCTTTAGCCGGGTTATCTGTTGGCAGAATTAATAAAACTACTAAAATACCCTTTGTGCCTTTTTTAACAGCTGGAAGTATTATTGCCTGCTTAATAAAAAATATTTTTCTTTAAACCATCAATTTTCTGAAGCAGAATTACTAAATTTCTCATACTATTCTTTTAAGAAATAAAAAACTAAAAAGATGTAAATATATGAAAGGTGTAAATTTATTATTGCTGCTGATTACTGCTTTTTTGTTGCCTGCTCAGGAGATAAAGCAGATGGAATTTATAAATCAGTCAATAAAGGATATCCTCTTTACCCTGGCACAAACAACAGGTACTTCAATTATTACTGATGATACTGTAGAAGGAACCGCATCATACTATTTTAGCGACACTAATCTCGATACTGCTTTGGAGCATTTTCTTGATCCTAACGACCTTTATTTTTGGAAAAAAGACGGGATCTATTATGTTTCGAAGGTTATGATTGGTTATGATGCTGATTCCGGCCTGTTAACCCTTTTTGCAAAGGAAGTGGAACCCGGATTGATATTGGAGAAGATATCAAAAGCAATAAAGTCAACTGTATTATTTGATGCTCTTCCACGGGAGAAGTTGACGGTAAATGCTGACGGCTTGCCGGTGGGAAAGGTTCTTGAGATTGTAATGCATCGTTTTAGTGATTATAAGGTTGAAGATCTTAAAGATTACTACTATGTAAAGCGACGACCGGCAGGAGGTCAATCTTCCGTAGAAAGACTTGTCGGTACAGTAACTTCAGAAAATGGACTTTTCTCAATTTCTGCAGATTCAATACGTCTGACAGATGTTCTGTCCCGGCTTTTTTCAGAAGCAGGAAAAGAATATTCATTAATGAAACGGGGGGACTCTGTTCTGGAAAACATCCATTTTAAAGATAAATCATTCGATGAATTACTTCGTCTTGTTTTAGAACGAACTGATGGGGATTTTACTGTTCGAAATAATATTTACTATATTTTTGATATTTCCAAAAATGAAATTATGAAGAAGATGGATAATATTGAATATGTGAAGCTGCATAATATTCCGGTGGAGTTACTTCCCTCCCTGTTTCCTGCAGGTCTTGCCAGTTCCTCCATTTTTAAAATTGACAAGGATAATAATGCAGTTATTCTCTCAGGAACTTATGAGGAAACTACTCCGGTCAGAGAATTTATTATAAAACTGGAATCAGAATATGAAGAAAAGCAGGTTGGAAAACTTGATCTATCCTTTCTTACTGTAGATGAGCTCCTGAAACTCCTTCCTGTAAAGCTTCAGAAGCTTCAGATTATTAGAACAGGCAGTCCCCGCAGGTTGATCATTGAGGCCTCAAAAGATCAGATAGATGATTTTATTTCTTTTGCGCAGATGATTGATATCCATGGAGGTGGTATTGCTGTTCCTCTTAAATATATCAGGGTGGAGGATCTTTCAAAGAATCTTCCTCCCTCTATCAGCGAAACTGATATTATCAAATCTACCGATCCCAATATGGTATTTTTCAAAGGTTCGAAAGAGAAGCTGAAACTATTTTTAAAAGATCTGGAATATATTGATAAACCCATTCCTCAAATTCGCTATGAGCTTCTTGTTGTCCAGTATCAGGAAAGCAAGAACAAAGAGTTAGGTATTACAATTGGAAACGAAATAATGAAGGAGGGTGCTAAGACTTCTCTTCTTGGTTCTCTGGGTAATTTAATTAACTTAAATCTGGATATTGTTACAACCTTTGGTTATCTCTTTGCCATTGATCTGAATGCAAAGATCAGTGATTCGGAGGCAAGAATTATGGCTGACACGACATTGAATGGTCTTACAGGAGAGGATATCAGTTTTCAGAATACCAATACGTACAGATACAGGGATATGGAAATTGATCCTGACACAGGAGAAGCCAAATCTACAGGTGTTACCCGTGAAATTACCTCCGGTCTTCTAATTAACATAAGCGGATGGGTTTCGGGTGATAATATGATAACCATGGATGTTAAATCCACTATTTCAAAAAGAGGTGCAGATGTTTCTTCTTCAACGGGAAATCCTCCTCCAACTTCGGAGAAGGTAGTTAGTACCCACGTGCGTACACCCTCTGGTAAGCCTGTAATAATAAGCGGACTCCTACAGCGTGAAAAGGATATCATACTTCAGAAAACTCCCCTCCTCAGCTCTATTCCTCTTCTGGGATGGCTCTTTACAAACAAGGTTGAGACCTTTACGAATACAGAACTTGTAATCTATATTGTTCCCTACATTGAATACCCTGACAGAGAGCGACTGACGGAGAGTAAATTATTTAAAAAATATTATCAAAGTTTTTTTTCAGGAAAGACTGTATGGAATTAATGGAAGATGCCGACCTTGTATCAATTTCAGATTTTCTGCCTCTTTCCGATGATAAAAATCAATACAGTTCTGATTTTATCCAGACTCATTCGGTGATTGTTCTGAAGACAGACGACATATCTGTTACCATAGGTATCTGCAGCCCTGACAATATTGAGTTGAAAAAAACTCTGTTCCAATTTCATGATAAAAGAATAATATATAAGCAAATTGATCATGATGAGCTTTCGGAATATCTTGGAAAACTTCATGGAGAACTTGATGATCAGAGTTATTCAGTTTCTTATTCCGGAAATGAGAAACTCCTTCTTGACAGGATTGCCAATGATGCACCCATAATCAATTTTGTTAACAGTACTATTATTGAGGGAATTCGAAAGAGAGCATCGGATATCCATATTGAGGCCTTTACCGATACTGTAAAAGTACGTTACCGGATTGATGGAGCCCTTCAGACAGCAGGTCAGATATCACCTTCAATGTTTCCTGCCATTTCATCCCGAATCAAGATTATGTCAAATCTGAATATTATGGAACGAAGGCTTCCCCAGGATGGAAGAACCTCAGTTCATTTGGGAGAAGATACACAGGATATCCGTGTTTCAATTGTTCCGACAGCCCGGGGTGAATCCATTGTTCTCCGGTTATTGAATAGAAAAAGTACCCTTATGGAACTTAATGAAATTGGCCTTAGGGATGAGAGCCTTATTGACATCAGAAAGATACTGAAAACTCCCTTTGGTCTGGTACTCTCAACAGGCCCCACTGGAAGCGGAAAAACTACCACCCTGAATTCCATGCTCCGGAAGATGGATAGTGCGAGCCAAAAAATTATAACAATTGAAGATCCCATTGAATATGTAATTGACGGCATTGATCAGATACAGACAAACGATGCAATAGGGCTTACTTTTACAAGTATTCTAAAACGTATTCTCCGGCAGGATCCGAATATTATAATGGTAGGTGAGATAAGAGACAGAGAAACAGCAGATCTATGTATACGTGCTGCTTTAACAGGGCATCTGGTTCTCTCCACCCTTCACACAAATGATGCGGTCTCTGTAATAGACAGACTGAGAGATATGGGAGTTGAGCCTTTTATGATTGCAGCTGTCCTTAAAACATCTATGGCACAGCGGCTGGTAAGAAAACTATGCCCCCACTGCAGGGAAAAGAGGAAGATAAGTTCTGCAGAGAGGGAGTTTTTTAGAAATATAGGAAGGATTCCCGGGTTGGTCGGAAGCAGGCTTGCCTGGTCGGGAGCAAGCTCCCTGCTCGGCCATGCAACCCAGGCTGCTCGCCCATGCATCCCGGAATTCCTCTATGACCCGGTTGGATGTGACAGCTGCGATGGCACAGGATATCATGGCAGAACTCTTATTCATGAATATTTTTCCCTGGATGAAGAGGTTGAGCGTTTGATTGTATCCGGAGCCAAACATTCGGAGATAAAAGCATATTTGAATAAAAAAGGAATGGTTACTTTATTTAAAGATGGACTTTTAAAAATTAAAGAGGGACTGACAACTCTTTCTGAACTTGAAAAGGTCATGATTGTCTGATGAACAAATATAAATGCATGGTTTCTGATAAAAACGGGAAAATAATAAAGTTAGTTAGATGGGGAGTTTCACATAAAATTATACAGATGGAACTTCAAAAGGAAGATTATTTACCAATTTCTATCAGGGGGAAAACAGGAAAGAACAATCACAGGCAATTTCATAATTTCAAAAAGGCAATTGCAGAATTTACAGCCCTTCTTTCAATGCTTCTTGACTCCGGTCTTAGCGTAAGGGATTCTCTTGAAATATTAAAAACAATTACAAGGGATAGTAAAGTAAGTGCATTGGTTTATGCAATAGAAAAAGATTTAAAGGAAGGTTTTTCATTTTATTCCAGCATCAGGAATATCGATCCTTCTCTTCCTGTAATATATTCAAGTATGGTAAAAGTAGGAGAATCAACCGGGGATCTTTCCACTGTATTCAGGAAGATAAATGATTATCTGATCAGGCAGAAAAGAATAAGTGAGAAGTTTGTCAGTTCATTGATATACCCTGTTATTGTGCTGCTTGTTGCAGTATTCAGTATGATATTTATTTCTACATTTATTATACCCAAAATGTCTGAAATATTTATCGGTCTTGGTTCCGGTATTCCTGATGAGGTTAGAAAGGTCCTTGCATTTTCGAATGGAATCTTTACTGGTTTTCTTATTACAATTCCCCTTGTTGTAATCTTATTTTTTATCATATCTGTAGTACGGAGGCGAAGCAGTAGTTTTGCCCTTACTGTAGATTTACTGAAACTGAAAGTTCCTTTTCTTGGAGCATTCATTGAAGACAGTTACTTTCTTAATATTCTTTTTACACTGGACGCTCTAACAGCCAGCGGTGTAACAGTAGAAGATGCTTTGGAAGAAGTTAGCGCTAATACAGATAATACGGCAGTTAAAAAAGCACTCAGGCGGACCCATGAAAAGGTTCTTAAAGGTATTGGGCTTTCCGAGGCTTTCTCTGTCGAAAAGATTATTCCGCACAGAATTACGAAATGGATTGCAGTTGGGGAGAGAACAGGCAGTATGGAAAAAGTTTTCGGTCAGCTGTCAGATTATTATGAGAATGAGCTGGAGAAAAAGTCTATGCGATTTATGAGTTTAATAGAACCTGCGTTGATAATATTCACCGGAGGAATAGTTTTTGGAATAGTGCTGATGGTAATTATTCCACTTTTTTCAACTTTTGGGACAATTCTGGAGTAATATGGATATGAAAAACGAAATATTCTACTGTAACAGAATCCGACAGGACAGAAGTCTTACAAACCTGTGCAGCAGTAATCCCACCCATGGAGTCGGATTAAAACAAAAGTTTTATATAATACCTGACAGGAAGATGAGTTTTCTCAAAATTCTGGATCTGCCGTCAGCTCCGGAAAATAAATTACGGGATATGGTTCGGTTTCAGATATTAAAAATCTACCCTGGAAACACCGAAGATACTTCCTTTGATTTTATTTCATTTAAAATCGGGACAGGATGGAAGATTGTTCTGTATATTTTAAAGAAAAAGTATATAGATAAAGTTTCGGGTAATGAAAACTTTTGCGGTATTGTTCTCCCTCTGCAGCTTCTTTCGATGAACGAATTACAAAGCCTATCGAACCTGATTATCTTTTATCCTGGAATGGTAGAGGTATGGAAGTTGGCTGGCGGAGTTCCTGAAAGAGTGGAGAGGTATGATCCTGAGGAATTTTCTATTCAGAATTTAATTATTTCGAAAAATGAAAGTTTGGGTTTGGGTAAACTAATGGCTATTTACCCCTATAATGAAATTAATAAACGGGAACAAAAAAATATAAGAATAAAAAAATTCTCTGAAACCCTGGATTCTCTTTCCAGGCGTGCTGTCTGTTTTCCTGAATACAAAGCAATAAGCAGAGATAGAATAACTGCCCCTATTGTCATTACAGCTTTAATTCTTTCTCTTACTATTTTAGGACTGACCATTCTGAAATATCAGGAATTTATAGGAAAGGAAGAGGAGGTGAATACCTGGATTAAAAGTATTCAGCTTGCAGCTGAACAAAACCGCAGTGCAATGGAGGTAATAGGCAATCTGGAAGATGAGTTAAGACAGATTAGAGGGAATATTCCTGTCAATGTTTATAACCTTCTTCTGCGAACCAGGAAGGCAGTTGATTCAAATACTGATGTACTGTCATTTGGTTTGAAGGGGATGGAATTTTCCCTTATTCTTAATAGTAAAAATGCCCTTAGTAATCTTGAAGGTCTTAAGGCTGAGTTTGGTAATGTACGTGCGTCCAATATTCGTACTTTAGATAA
>Ga0190304_1000409_pt1 | contig 20372 bp, 24 predicted proteins | sample 48700712_MG_FD_161670 | JGI IMG/M metagenome (GOLD analysis project Ga0190304, IMG submission 161670) | Hydrothermal vent sediment bacterial communities from Southern Trench, Guaymas Basin, Mexico - 4870-07-1--2_MG | ecosystem: Environmental > Aquatic > Marine > Hydrothermal vents > Sediment ...
AAGGTTATCCCATCAATATTTCCAAGAAAAGATTAGTGAAGAGTTATAAAGGCAATACTTGAAAATTGGGAGAAATATAAGCCGATCAGAGGCATGATAGAGGATATATTCAAATTAGCGAAAAATGTTTTCTCTTTAAACAATTTGCATCGCTATACGAAGCGTTCAGTCAAAAAATTCGTCTGTTTGCATGTACTTTTGGTAGGGATAGTGGTTTCGTTGGGTATTATCTCAAAGGAGGAATTACAGAAGATTGCCGACTGGTAGTTGGTGGAGGGGGTTGATGTATCTTAAGATGATTAACGAAAGAAAAAGGGGAAATATGGAAAAAGCTCCCGAAATTATGAAGGACGTTTGTAACAAAATTGAGGGAACAGAATAATGGATGCGAAACCAAGTTTCCTTTAAGTTGAGCAATCATTGAAATATTTGCCGCGAATGCAACCCCCTCTATTGGGGTGAAACACCCCTTTGACTTCTTGACTCCATCATGTTTTTTATAATGATGTTTTTATTTTAGTATTACGATGAAAAGCGGGATGGAGCAAATAAGAATGGCGGAGTTTGAAAGGTTAGACCTGCGAATCGGCAGGATAAAGGATGCAGCAAGAATGGAGGGCAGTAAGAAGTTAATCAAGCTCGAGGTGGATATCGGGGATGAGTATGGGCGTAATAGACAGCTCGTTGCGGGGATTGCAGACGAGTATAAGCCGGAGGAACTCATCGGTAAGCTCGTGCCTGTGCTTGTGAACCTGGAGCCGAAGAAGCTCATGGGTATAGAGAGTCAGGGTATGCTACTGGCTGTATCGGTTGATGGCAAGCCGGTATTGTTGCATCCAGATAAGGATGTGCCACCGGGTAGTAGGGTATGCTGAAGGGGAAAAGTTCTATACTTGCCCACCCCGCTTTGAAAAGCGAGGCATCCTATTATTGGCATTAAAACACAAATATTTACCGAGTTGTTTTAGCATTTTCAGTCCTTCAATATCGGTGTGATTTCGAAGTATTCGCGAAGTCTACGTCTAATTTCATTTTAAAATTGTCATCTTACAGCCCTTATCTGAGAATTCAACGTCCAGCTTAAACCCCAAATTCTTTGCCACTCGCTTGAAATAACCATTAATACAGCCGGAGCAATGCTGTTCCTTTGTTACTGGCATGCCTTTTTCTGCAAATCGCAATGCCACTTCCAGGTTGCTGTATCTCTTCACATTGAGTATCGCTTTTTCCGGATTTCCCTCGACTTCAACATCACTGCCAAATATGTTCTTGTTTACGACTCCACAGTCCATTGCGAATTTCAAGGCATCATCAACGCCCCGTTCCTTCATCTCCACGCTACACCCTTTCGCTATTTCTTCATTCAACTCTTCCAGCGCTTCTGGACCTAATTTCCGCATGATGAATTCCATTGGACCCATCATCGAGCCAAGCCACATTTCCGTAAACAACATCTGTTTTTCTTCTTCCGATAGACTCGGTATTTCCATTTTTATTTTACCTCATTTTGCTTTAGAATCTGCATATCGAGTGTAATTAAAAAGCTCTAAACCACCTTTTCTATCATTTTCTTTCTTTGCCCCTTTGTCTCGGTTCACTCGTCATACCAGTGTACTTCATGCCTTCTATGCTATACTCAAAATCACTAATGTGCATTTTATGGATATTTAGATATAGCTCTAGCTCTATCCTAAATTTAATTTTAAAATGTAGAATATGACGATAGATGATAGAGGATAGCATATTGTATTTGTATGGGCATCGCATGTCCGAATGGCAGCAGGTGCGGCAATTAGCGCAGTTCCATGTTTATCTCGATCCTGAGACAGAGATGGCTTATACACATCCTGAGTTCCTGCCAGCGATTATTCGAAACAGGCTATTGCCAATGCCTGGTTTTGAATCACATAGCCAGAGAGCGTTCTTCATCATCACAGATAACAACCAGCTTGTGGAGTACAAGGGGCTTGTCTTTCCATATTCCAATGAGATAGTGCCGGCAAGTGGACAGCCACGGGGCATGTTGTTGAAGGAGCATGGTGAACGTGAAGCGATGGCGTTAAATGCAATTGCAAGCAGAATCAGTGGCGTCTACGGTGAGTATCACGATGCTGGGATGGCAATACAGAAGCGAGAAGGAGAAGGAGAAAGAGAAGGTGGTAAGATAACGATAACAGTAACGCCTTTCATACCTTTCATAAATGGAAATGATGTAAATGAAGATGTGAAGGTGGATGGTGAGATAATACATTATGGTGTTCTCAGACGCTGGGGTGATGATTACATACCTTTTATCAGACTTGACCTCTTTGATGCTGTGAGGCGACTTGCCACACTGGAGGGTATATCACATATCGAGCTACTGAAGCGTGCAATGGCGCGACTGGGCTTGATATTGAGGACTGCACATGAAATTGGGTTTTATCACTGTTTCACGCATCCGGGTAATATAGATGCACATGGCAACCTTATAGATTTCGAGCATGCGATCCGCCGTGCAGAGATTCCGATGCTAAAGAGCCTGTGCTTGAAGGATGGGGACTTATTGGACGATGCACATCTGCGATATCGGGATATTGACCTCTTCTTTGCTGGTGCTCGTGAGGTTATGTACAGATGTCAGGCATGCTTTAAACTCTCCCATGATGCGTTGATGAAGAAGATAAGGTTCCTGCGTGAGCATATATCTCTCACAGCAGGTATACCTGTTTTTGAAGTCCTTGCACATCTAAATATCGGGTTTTATGAGGATACCTTGAAGAAACTCTCGTTTTGTTACCAGAAAGAGCTGATTGGAGCTTTTATTGATAACTATTGTGAATCAGGATCAGGGTCGGAAGTGAAGCGCGGTATCTTTTCAGAACTACTTAGACATGGCGAATGGACGCCAAAGGCAACTGGATTCATTACCAATGCCGGCAATCCAATGCCAATGCGGCAGATACCAAATGAGCTCATATTAAATCTCTGGAAGCTGCCACCGCTCAAGAAGGATTAATTGAGCCTTTGGAGTCCAGCTCCTATAATCGTTGTAAACAGAAAAAAATATGATTGGGATGCACCCCAGGTTTAGTAAAGGTTTTGCGATGCAAAAAGCAAAAAGCAAAAAGTTTATGTTTATGGAGAAAATAACAATCAAGCCTGTTTGGTTTGATTCCCTCGGTGCAAAGTCTTCACACGGAACTGGCGTTAAAGGATGTATACAACAAAAAGAGGCTACATTCTGCCATAGGGTGCCGCTTTCTCATAGACTTCGAGAAGGAGGTGTGTGCATCGGAAGTTTTAAATACTGTTTCTTAACTTTAACTAGTTGTATACTAACAAGGGTGCACCTCAATTTTAAATAAAACATCCTATAAATAAGAGTTGAGAATGGAGCATAACGCAAAACATCGAAGAATGAAATGAAGAATAGAGTAGCAGATAGGGTGAGCCAGATAAGGGGTTCAGGGATAAGAGAATTCTTTGACATCGCGCAGCGCATGGAGGATGTAATTTCCCTGGGTGTTGGTGAGCCCGACTTCGTAACCCCGTGGAGCATAAGGGAGGCGTGTATATTTGCACTGGAGAAGGGCTACACATCCTATACATCCAACTGGGGACTATCAGAACTGAGACAGGCACTATCTGACTACACATACAGGGAGACGGGTGTGTATTATGACCCCGAAGATGAGATACTTATAACAACAGGAGTAAGTGAAGCTCTTGACATTGCGCTTCGTGCTGTTCTCAATCCCAATGATGAAGTAATCGTGCATGAGCCCTCTTACGTGAGTTATAAGCCCTGTACGATATTCGCGGGTGCAACTCCTGTCTGTGTGGATACAGAGATGGAGGACAGCTTCAAACTGCGTACAGATAAGATGAAAATGAGAATAACAGAGAAGACGAAAGCGGTAATCCTGAATTATCCGAATAACCCCACAGGAGCGACAATGGGGCGTAAAGACCTGGAAGAGATAGCAGATATGGCGAACGAGCATGATTTGCTCGTTATATCAGATGAAATCTACGGCAAACTGACTTACGAAGGCGAACATACAAGCTTCTCATCACTGGATGGTATGAAAGAGCGTACAATATTGCTTAATGGCTTCTCAAAAGCGTATGCTATGACTGGCTGGCGAATTGGGTATGCTATGGGGCCCAGCGACCTTATAGGGGCGATGATGAAGATACATCAGTATATAATGCTCTGTGCACCGATTACCGCGCAGATGGCTGCCTTAGAAGCGCTTAAATGCAGTAACGAGGTTGATGATATGGTTGCCGAATATAATAGACGGAGGAGGGTGATGGTACAGGGTCTGAAGGAGATAGGGTTGAGTTGTTTCGAGCCGAAAGGTGCATTCTACTCCTTTCCTTCCATTGCTAATACCGGACTGACTTCGGAAGAGTTTGCACGTCAGTTACTTAGGGTAGAGAAGGTGGTTGTAATACCCGGTAATGTTTTCGGTGCATGTGGCGAGGGTTTTATAAGATGCTCTTATGCAGTCTCAGAATATGAGCTAAAAGAGGCTTTAGAACGCATTGGGGAGTTCCTTTCAGGCTTATAGTATTACCAAACCATGTCTCGATGCGTGTAAAGGCGAAGATGAAGGCGTGTAGGGAGTTATGCAGCGGGAGACGGAGAAGAGCTATAAACAGTGTATAGTTATCAGAGCGGACCTGAAACTCACAAAAGGGAAAGCGGCTGTACAGGCTGCTCATGCCTCTATACTGAGTTATGAACTTGCCCCGATACAGGATAGAGAGAGATGGAAGCAGCAGGGGCAGAAGAAGGTCGTACTGAAGGTGTACAGCCTGGAAGAACTGAATAAATTAAGAGATGCGGCAGAGAAGCTTGGATTGCCATACGCTATCGTAGAGGATGCAGGACTGACTGAAGTCCCGCCGGGAACCGTGACCGCCATCGGGATAGGACCCGCAAGTGCTGAAGAGATAGATAAGGTCACAGGGCATCTGAAGTTGCTATGAATGGCTCTCCATCAATGATCGTATATCTAACTGTGCCAGGGAATTCATAGTCCTCAAAAGGTGACCAGCCACATTTCGTCCTCAATTGCTCAGACTTAACTTTCACACTCCTGTGATCTAAAATTGTCAGGTTCGCTCGCTTACCCACCTCTACAATACCTCTATCCCGTAGCCCCAGGAACTTCGCCGGATTATATGAACACACCCTCGATATTAGTTCTGGATTGACCCCCTGGGAGTATATGAGCCATGCAACGAAACTACCAAAGGTATCAAGGTTGGGGACGCCTGCAGGTGCATCCATGAGACCGAACGCCTTCTCCTCTATCGTGTGCGGTGCATGATCGGTCACAAGGAAATCTATCTCGCCCCGCCTGAACGCGTCCAGCAACTGTCGCCTGTTTGATTCTGTTCTTAATGGTGGGTTCGTCTTTAAAAGACCTTTCTTTATACTCAGGTCTTCTGTGTTAAAGAAGAGATGGTGTGGTGTCACTTCACAATAAATCCCGGCTGTGCGTTTTATAAGTAAGAGGGAGTCATAAACTGAAATATGGGCTATATTAATGCTGTTTCTTATACCAGAAGCGTGGCTCAGAACCCTTCTGACTGCCGATAGTTCCGCCTGAGCAGGTCGCAGCCATGAGTGGAGTTCAGTACCAGCCTGCACATCCTTATTCTTTAACTCTTCTCTCCGCTTCTCTATCAGCTCCTGGTCCTCACAATGCACCACAATCGGCTTTGAAGTCGCTTCAACTGCCCTGAACGCTTCAAGTAGCACTTCCTGTCTGATGTATAGCGGTCCATCAGCGAGGAATATCTTATAACCTATCGCTTCTTCGTTCATACCTGCCAACTCCTTCATATTGGTTTCAGTAACAGCGCCGTAGAAGAATATCTCAACCTTAGATTTCGATTGTGCGAGTTTCTTTTTCGCTCTCAATCGCGCAGTATTTATCGCTGGCAGTGGAGTATTTGGCATATCCACGATGGTAGTTATACCGCCATGAAGGGCAGCCGCGGAGCCAGACCTGAAATCCTCCTTATAACTCCATTTCTCGCTACTATCCTCTCTGAGATGAGCATGCAGGTCAATAAAACCAGGGAAAATCAGGCACCCTGTTGCTTCGATACTCTGCTCACCACGTAACCCCTGTTTCTTTAGTCCGGTTATAAACGCTCCATCTATTCCTATCTGGGCAGTATCATGCACCACCCCGGGATTCACTATTTTACCCTCTACCACCAGATCATGGTGCATCCGTATCCTTTTTAAATAAAGGAAATAGAATAAAGAAATGTATGTTCCCAAATAAGAGAGTTCAGGGCATGATAGGGAAGAAAGTGCATGTGGAGATGAAGGGTGAGAAGAGCGTACTGGAAGGGGTGTTGAGAAGCGTGGATGATTACCTGAATCTACACCTGAGTGCGGTGAATGAACTTCAGAATGGTGAGAGAAAGCGACTGCTCGGCTCCGTGGTGGTAAGGGGCAATAATGTTGTGCTTATAAACCCCATGAAGGAATGAAGAGTGTAAATGTAAAGGTAGAAGGTAAGAAGATAGGAATTATAGGCATTGGTAACATAGGGACTTCTATTCTCCGCGGATTACTGGCAACAGTGGATGATGCCCGATTTTTGATAAACGATTTGAGGAGAGAGAGTCTCGATGCGTTTGCAGGTGAGCCGAGAGTGGAGATATGTGAGAGTAATGAAGAGCTGGTGAAGAAAGCGGAGATAGTAATCCTAGCAGTTAAACCCAAGGATGTGCGCATGGTTTTAGAACCGATAGCGCCACTTATGGCAGATAAGCTATTGATATCCGTGGCTGCCGGTGTGTCCACAGCCGAGTTAGAGCGATATCTCGGTGAAGGGAAGCGGGTGATTCGTGTCATGCCAAATATAGGGGCAAAAGTGGGTGAATCAGTATCAGCGCTGTGTAGGGGTAGGAATGCAGTAGCAGAGGATGAGAAGCTCGCTGATGAGATTTTCAGTGCTATTGGCTCGGTTTATCATATTAATGAGAGCGATATGGATGCTATAACAGGACTCAGTGGCAGTGGAATCGCATTCTTCGCCGAGGTGATAGATGCCATGGCGGATGCAGGTGTATATGAGGGGTTACCAAGAGACTCAGCACTTACTATCGCCGCCAGGACCGCGATTGGTGCAGCTCGAATGATCCTCGCAGGTGATGACCCCGCTGCTATAAAAGCGATGACTGCGTCACCGGGCGGTACAACGATAAGGGGGCTGTATGCAATGGAGTCGCGAGCTGTGAGAGCGGCGATGATGGATGCAGTGATAGAAGCCACGAGACGAAGTAGAGAGAGAAATAGATAATAAGGGGTTATAGGGGTTAGAGGCGATGAAGAACGATTTGATACCGCGAGTAATCGAGATACTGAAGGAAGCGGGTTTCATTGTCTCCAGCAGATGTAAAGCAAAGAGCTTCGATCTGGCAGCACGAAGGGAAGATTTGATCCTGTTGGCGAAGGTATTGTACAACATAGATGGTCTGAATGAGGAGATAGCGAGGAGTATAAAGCGTGTGGCATTCTCCTTACTTGCTTCACCTGTTGTTGTAGGAGAGAGAAAAGGCAGTTTCTTCCTGGAAGATGATGTCGTCTACCACCGGCATGGTATACCTGCAATAAACATCAATACGCTCTATGATTATTTCATCGCAGGGGTACGCCCTTATGTCTATTCAGCAACCGGGGGCTTATACGTGAATATAAATGGTGAATTAATGCGGGTGGCGAGGGAGAAGAAGGATCTCTCACTCGGCGACATAGCGTCCCGTTTAGGCGTTTCCAGACGAAGTGTGAGTAAATATGAGGGGGGTGGTGTGAGCACCACGATAAATATAGCACTGAAACTCGAGGAGATTCTGGATACTGTATTGATAGAGCCACTGGACTTCTTAGCCCAGGAGCTGGAAGAACCTTTACCACCTGAGGTAACAGAAGCAGGTATAGATGATGCTACTTCGGACTTAGAGCGATGCATATTGGGTATGATGGAAGAGATAGGCTTTGAGATATTCACAACCACGCACGCACCTTTCAATGCCGTTTCACTCTCGCAATCGAGTAACGAGAGCATACGTATTCTTACGGGGATAAGTAAATATACTCAGCAAGTGATAAAAAGAGCAAGAATCCTCAGCAGTCTCTCGAAAGTGACGAACACGCACTCGGTATTCGTGGTTAATGGTAATGTCAAGCGTGTGCAGATAGACCATACGGTGTTGATGGAGAAGGAAGAGTTGAGGAAGATAAGGGACCCGGAAGAGTTCACATGTGTGATAAAGGAGAAGATGAAAGATGGCTGAGGTTGTGGTCGCTATCATAATGGGTTCAAATAGCGATATGGCGATAGCAGAGAAGGCGGCAAAGGTACTGGCAGAGCATAAAGTGCGTTATGAGATGCATGTGATATCAGCCCATCGCGACCCAGAAGTGCTGGAACGGTATCTGAAAGAGATTGAAGATTCAGTAGCGCTAATAATAGCGATTGCAGGTCTGTCCGCGGCATTACCGGGAATAATAGCGGCAAAGACAGATAAACCTGTCATCGGGGTACCGGTGAGTGGCAAGCTCTTGGGTATGGATGCACTGCTTTCGATGGTGCAGATGCCTTCGGGTGTGCCTGTGGCTGTCGTAGGTATTGATAATGGAGAGAACGCGGCTCTTTTTGCTCTTCGTATGCTGAAAAGCATGCGTGATTATAAACCCTCAACTTAATCTCGTCCAATTGCTGTAATACCAGTTCTGAACAGTTGTTTTATTCCAAAGTGCTTCATCAATTCTATAAATCGTTCTATTCTCTCAGGCTCATCTGCAAGTTCCAGTATCATCGAATCAAGCGATGCATCAGCTATTTTTGCACCATAAGATTCCGCCAGCTGCATCACCTCAGTTCGCGCTTCCACATTCTTTGTATGCACCTTCATAAGGCACAGATCGCGGATAATCGACTCGTTCTCCTTCAAATCCACCACTTTTATCACCTCTATCAGGTTACTTAACTGTTTCCTCACATTCTCCAACTCGCTCTCAGAGCCTTCTATCGTCACTGTCATCCTTGATAATCCCGGCTTCTCACACGGCGATACCGTAAGTGATGAGATATTTATACCTCGCATTGTGAACATACCTGACATCCGGGTCAACACTCCCGGGTTATCCTCCACTAACAGAGATATCACACGCGTTTGCATCTCTCAGTTCCTATCATACCAGTTATACCACCACCAGGTGGGATCATGGGCAGTACCTTATCCTCCTTCCCCACTATCATATCAATCACCGCGGGCTTGCCGGACTCGAATGCATTCTCCAATGTCGCTTTCAAATCCTCAGGCTTCTCCACTCGTTCTGCATAGCATCCAAAAGCCTCGCCGAGCCTGATGAAATCAGGTGTTATACCCAAATTCGTATGGGAATATCTCTTATCGAAGAACAGCTCCTGCCACTGCCTTACCATACCCAGATAGCGGTTATCGAAGATGCAGACCACTACCGGGATATCATTCTCAACGCAGGTTGCCAGGTCATGGCAGGTCATCAGGAAACTACCGTCACCTGCAATATCTACCACCTGCTTATCCGGCGCCGCGACCTTAGCACCTATTGCCGCAGGGAACCCGAACCCCATCGTACCCAATCCACCGGAGGATATAAAAGTACGGGGCTTCTTTGTCATGTAATAATGCGCTGCGAACATCTGACACTGTCCTACTTCGGTCGTGACTATTGCATCGCCATCCAGGATATTATTGAGTTCTTTTATTAAAATATCTGATACTGATGACCCCGGTCTCCATATATCCTTTATGCACTCTTCACAAGCTGAATGCATCTCTTTTATCCGCTGTAACCATACGCTTCCCTCGTGGATGCTCTCTTTCTTAAGCCATTTCAATATATCAGAAAGCGCAAGCTTCACATCCCCCACAATCGGAATATCCACCGGCATGTTCTTATTTATCTCAGTAGCATCCACATCCACCTGTATCAATGTCGCATCGGGAGCAAACTGGTCCAGTTGCCAGCCTGTCAATCTATCGCTGAATCGTGTACCAAGGGCGAGCAGGGCATCGCATTCGTTCAGCGCTCTGTTCGCATAGATACGCCCGTGCATACCGGCCATACCCAGACATAAAGGATGGCTTTCCGGGATTGCACCTTTGCCCATCAATGTTGTGACAACGCCAGCACCGAGCAATTCCGTTAAAGCCAGTAATTCTTCCGTTGCACCGGCACTTATAACACCGCCACCTGCGAGAATGAGAGGGCGTTCTGCATTTGCAAGTACTTCCGCTGCTTTCTTCGTCTGCACTTTATTCGGGTTTATATTTGGCTTATAACCCGGGAACGTATCCTCGGGATGCAATTCTACTTCCACTCTATTCGCCTGGACATCCCTCGGCAGATCAATCAGGACAACTCCTTTCCTTCCGGTATTGGCGATATAAAAGGCATTATGAATGACCCAGGGTAAATCCTCTGTTTGCGTCACCAGGAAGTTATGCTTTGTGATGGGCATGGTGATTGTGAAGGTACTCGCCTCCTGAAATGCATTGGATCCTATTGCAGAGGTGGGCACCTGTCCGGTCAATGCAACGATTGATGAAGAGTCTGCGTTCGCGGTCGCCAGTCCAGTAACGAGGTTTGTGGCACCAGGACCAGAAGTGGCGATGCAAACGCCAGTTCGTCCAGATACACGCGCATAGCCATCAGCTGCATGCGCTGCACACTGCTCATGTCTCATCAGTATATGTCTTATCTCCTCTGTCTGGTAGAGCACCTCATACAAATCCAGCAGTGCACCCCCTGGTATACCAAATGCTACCTCTACTCCTTCCTTCTTCAGTTCCTCCACCACTATCTCCGCACCGCTCAACTTCTTCCCCGTCATTTCATTCCTCTTATACTTCCCCTATACATCTTAGATATACTTTAAATATACTTCTTCGTGAGTATCTTTGCATCAAGGATAAGGGATAAGGGAAAAGGAAAGAGAAAGAGAGAAAGATGAGATATGACCTGCATACACACTCGAAATACTCGCCTGATAGCATGCTCGAGCCCCGGGAGATAGTGAAACAGGGACGGAAGAGGAGGCTTGCCGGGATTGCTGTAACAGATCACAATACGATAAAAGGGGGATTGGAAGCGAAGAGATATGAAACCGATGATTTTAAAGTGATTGTGGGTTCAGAGATAATGACAGACCGGGGTGAGATAATAGGACTCTTCCTCGATGCAGAAGTGGAACCAGCCGAATTTGGAGCAGTAATCGAGGGGATAAAAGAGCAGGGTGGCATCGTTGTTGTACCACATCCATTTGATAGAATACGCCCGGGTTTACAACCCAAAGATGAAGATGCCAAGTTTATTGATTGCATAGAAGGCTTCAATTCGAGATGTCTCTTCCAGAGCTACAATGAGAGGGCGGTGGAATTTGCCAGCAGACATAAGCTACCAGTTACAGCGGGTAGTGACGCGCATTTCAGGTGGGAGATTGGAAATGCATTCATTCGAGCGAGTGCGTCCAGTGAAGAGGAACTGAAGTGCGATATACTGAATAATGAGATTGGATACGACGGCAGACTGGGCAACCCGTTGAACCAGGGCTTGAGCAAAGTACTTAAGACATGGAAAAGAGCGATTTCATCACGTAACCGGTAACTTATATCGCTTTGCTATATCTAAGAACGCATCTGCGAGATACCGTATCCTGTCCCAGCTCAAACCGTATGTATTTAACTTCCATACGCGTGTAGAACCCGCAAATTCGCCTATTATACCTCTCCTTTTCAGTTCGTCACTGAGGAAGAATCCACGACGCTTATGCGTACGTGCAACCTTATCGAAGCTATTACGCGTATCAACTCTGGATAATGTATGTTTACGCGGGTATTCACTCGCTACTGCACTACCCTCTATACGCAGGAACTCGCGAATGAAATAATTCGACTTCTTCACCTCTTCCTGCCAGTGCTTCACGCGCTCCTTAACGCGTGGGAATGAAGCCATCATTGAGAGTAGAGTCCCGCCCATGAGAGTACAACCCAGCAGTTCAGACTCCTTATTCTCAAATCGCTTACCCGTGATGTCACCAGAGATACGGGAAGTTCGGAAGACACGGGGTGCCCACTCTTCGGTCGTTGCGAGGATCCCGGAAGGAGCAACTGCCGCCATACCCTTGTGTCCAGAGCCAACGACGAAATCTGCACCTATCTCTTTGCCATTCACGGGCATCATACCCACAGAATATGCGCCATTGTAAAGAAAAGGGATTTCGTACTCCTTCGCTACCTTCCCCACGCCCCGCACATCATGCTCGTTCCCGAAGCTGTAATCGAAATGCTCAATGATGATCAGTTTCGGCTTCTTTCCGGTTGTAATTCGCACCTGCTCTATTGTATCTGCAACGGCATCACCAGAGATTATATTTGCCTCGCCTGATGGTATTTCCCTGATCACACCGCCAGCAATCTCAACAGCTAAGTACTCGGTATAATGCCCCAGGTCAGAGAGGAGAACGATGTCCCCCTTATCGAGTAGTGATGATGTAACAGCCTGAAAGCCCCTTCTCGCTCCTGGTACCACTCTAACTTCATCCATACCCACAAATTCCGCTAGTTCTGCATGGAATTCATCCACTGGCGGTCTCCTTATCCTATCAAGCCTCTGGTCACGGCACCAATCACAGATGGAATATCCATCGCCATAAGCAATTAGCGCTTTACGCGCTTCTGGCGTCAGTCGCCCTCCAGGTTGTATCGGATTGATATTTATGTATTCTTCCTCGCGTGTCCTCAGCTCGATGTGGTTGGTGATGTACTTGAGTGAACTGTTCTTGCATTCCTTAAAATCCCTCAGGATTTGTTCAACACGTGCCACTCCTGCTGCTATTTCGTCTTTATTCGCTCTTCCCGGCACTGCCTCTCGGAATATCTCACGCAGGTCTTCGAGCGCGAAGATCGCTTCATATAATTTCCTCACACGTGGTTCCATCATGGAATAAACAAAACCGTTTATTTCTAAGGCAAGTGAAAATAGGCAGAATTAGCCCAATATATTTTAGTTTTTACTTCTGCCCTCTCTTCCTGCGTTCCTTCTCTGCAATGCCTGCCTCCTTCTTCTGCTTCATTAACCTGTGTATCAGTTCGGCACCAGAGGGTTCTATTGGCTTCGCTTCTATATACCCGCGCTCCAGCGCACCCTCGAAGACATCCTTACCGAAATCGGTACGAACGATAACCGATGACCTGCCTTCAGGCGTGCCGTTATTTCCCACACTTATATCTGAGAACAGAGCAGCGAAATCTTCGCAAACCCTGCATCCAGCACGCTTATAATCCTCTATTTCAGAAAGTTCAGCACTTAAGAGCTCCTCAGCCTCTGCACCTGCATACACATGCAGAACATTCTCGCTTATCTGCATCTTCGTTATCTCATTTATGTTTATACCATGCTTGGCAGCGAGAAAGTCTGTTATCAACTTCTCATAAGTGTAAGAGCCCAGACAGAAGAGACCTATTCGCAATCTGATGTGGGATGAGAAGTTATGCGCATTATGGGTATCGCGTCCAACAGTAAGCATCCGCTCGTATGAGGACATCTGACATGGCGTACCTACCAGTGCAACACTCCAGAGATCATAGTTTAGAATGGCATCAGCAACGCCGGTGAGCGTTGCCGCGGGTGTATATTTAGTACCTGCTGTCTTTATCAGGCTCGATCTATCCATTGCAACACGTACTTCAGGTTTCCAGTCTTTATCGCCCAGCGCAACGGTTATACAACCCTCCACTATGCCCTCATCTAAGGCGTAAGCGAGTAGTGAAGTAACTGCCCCACCATCCTGACAGACCGCTTTTATCTCCTTATCTTTCGTGACAACCTCATACATCTCTTCCAATCCTTGCTTCAATTCAGGCTTCTCCACCCTCGGGCACTGATAATAGCAGTATCCACAATCTGGAGGACACTGCTGCCCTTCGCTTATCACCGGGCGCTCTTCCGAGAAGTCCACATTGAGATATCCGTAGTCCAGAAGCCTGCAAGTCGCCACACAGCCACCACAGAGCGTACACTTGCCCTTATCTATCACTTCACGCACCAAATCCCCAAAATCCTTCTTCTCTTCCATTTGTCACTAATCCCATCCTTTCTATATCTATCATGCCTATTTAGAGATATTACTATCACCTATTTTAATATGGTAATGAAATGTGGGGACAAGCGATAAAAAAACCTTTCTTTCAAAAATAAAGCTTTACCAAAGAAATATTATACTTTATGCACCATATAAAAATGGAAAAATAGAAAGTTTTTTAATATATAAAAAGAGATTGGAATCCAGTATATTCTTCATATTTCAGGGATAAGGATAAGGTAAGCCATGCTAAGACCGGTGGAGATGCGGGAACTGCGTATAATCACCCTGGATGAGCATTTAGATAATGTAATCAAGAGAATAGATGCTCTTGGCTCCGTTCACCTTACGGATATAGAGGAGTTTATGGATGACTGGGTTGGGCTTATAGAGCCAGCAAAAGCAGATTCGGTATTGATGAAGATATCCGAACTCCTGACGCGTATTGATAACCTGCTCTCACTATTGCAACCGCCAGAGGAGGGTGCAAAGGCAAAGAAAAAGAAGAGCCTGAAGGATAGGCTCTTTAAAGCACGAGAAGAGGAAGAGATGGCAGTGGTAACGGTGACACCGGGAGAGGAGAGAAGCCTGGCGGAGATGGAAGAGGAGTTCAGTGAGTTGGAGAAGATTGTAATCAGATTGACGGATGAGACTGCGAGATTGAGAGAAGAGCTGAAGGACACGGAGGATTTACTGGCAGTACTAAAGGAGTTAGTGGGTTTTGGGGTTGAACCAGGCTTTATAGGTGATAAATATTTTATATCTGTCTTCGCTGGCAGAGTGCCCACAGCAAACATAGATGAGCTGGATAAAACTCTTGATGACATAGTTGGGGAGCTCCATTTTGTCATCACACATGAGCTTGAGCATGATAATGATACCGGTGATAAGTCTAAGTCTTTTGCTATCGTTATAGCTATGAAGCGCGATAGGGATGCAGTGGAGAAAGTGCTTACACGCATGGACTTCGATTTGTGGAGTCCGCCAGCGGATATTTCCAGCTATGAAGCTGCTGAGGCAATAGAAGAGGCAAGTGCGAAGATAAAAAGATTGAGGCAGGAGATAGAGCTTAAAGAGCGTGAGGTAGAGGAAATAAGAGAGACAAAACTCTCTGAGCTGACTGCAATGCGTGAGACCTTACAGATGGAGGAGAACAAAGCGAAGGTAAAGGCGCTCTTCGGACAGAGTGAGCGTGTGCGGGTGATTATGGGATGGACACCCGAGGACAAAGTGGAGGAAGTAACAGCAGGCATAAGGGAAGAGACGGGAGGGCTCTCCATAGTAGAGGCGAAGAAGCCCGAGCGCGAAGATGCGCGGGTGCCCTCCTTATTGCGGAATCCGAAGCTCTTAAAACCTTTTGAATCTGTTATTAAGATGTATGGGCATCCGTTATATCGTGATATAGACCCTACATTGATCACTGCTATCATCTTCCCCATACTCTTTGGGCTTATGTTCCCTGATATTGGTCATGGGTTTATACTGATGCTACTGGGTCTTGCTTTAACACGTTTTACAGGATTGGGAAAAGAGATGCGGGATATGGGCATCATCATACTACTATGCGGGCTTTGTTCAATGGTGGCAGGTGCGTTATTCGGTGAATTCTTCGGCTTCAGTTTGTATGCTCGCGAACTTGTCAGTGAATCAGTACAGATGCACATTCCCGATTGGCTTATTCCTATCAAGAATCCAGTGATGGAGCCCATTGTACAGGTAAAGCTCTTCTTTGTTATTACTCTCCTGATAGGTGCGGCGCATATGGGGCTTGGTCTGGTATTCAATGTGATAAATCAGGTTCGAGCTAAGAGACTACATGGGATGATAAATGAGCTGGTGAAGATATGGTGTTTGGCGGGTGCTCTCTACTTCTTACTGGTACTCTTCGGTTTCTATTTCACGGAGCTCCAGGAGCACAACACACCGGTATTGCTGAGAAATGTAACCATCTTCGTGCTCTTACCAATCGCTTTACTCTTTATACTCAAAGTGGTGGAGGAATTAAGGCATGAGGGCGGTGAAGGGGAAGGTGGAAGTGCCGGGAAGAAGAGCATCATGGATTATCTTATCATTCTCATTGATGGTGTAATAGATGCACTACTGGAGAATTTCTTCCGATTCTTGGCGAATACTGTCTCTTATGGCAGGATTCTGGCGCTCGCACTCTGTCATGCTGCTCTGATTGAGGTCTTCATCATCTTCACTTTTATGTGCTTGAAGATGCCGGTACCTGTATTAGGACCGGTGATGGCGGCGCTGGTATTTTTGCTTGGAACTGCACTTGTGATAGTTCTTGAAGCGATAATGGCTGGTATCCACACCATCAGGTTGCATTTCTATGAGTGGTTCACGAAATTTTACGAGGGAGGCGGGCACGAATTCTCACCTTTTAAGCTTCGTGTTCGTGGTTCTTGATGACTTGATGATAGGAAGGAGGCGAGGGCATCGGTCATAGCGCGGGAAGAGCCCCTAACCGATTCTATCATCAGTCCGAATTTAGCTGCGAAATTCCTCACTACCCTTTCAAATTCCTCATCTCTCTCATCTGCCTCCGAGTAGCATACCTTAATAACGCGTTTGTAATGATTCTTCAGCAGTTTTATTATATTTGAAGTATCTATCGCTGCTGCTGTTGCTGTTGCTGTTGCACTCCGGCATCTGTAGTTGTAGCCCCAGCCGCCAGCCATTATATTTATGCTCGATTTCAGAATCACCTGAGGCTCTTTTATTATTGAAGCACCGGCAGGCGTCATGAAGAAAGTACCAGCCTCCTCGCTCAGCAGCTCTTGCACCCTTTCTCTACCGAGAGCAATCTCTATGCAATTGTTCAATATCTCACCTCTTGCTCCTCTCGGTATCACCACGGGCACAGGGACTTTACGTATCAGCTCTTCCAGCTCGTCTGATGTGCAGCCACACAACCCGTAACCAAGCAGGACGAGATCAACCACTGGACTCAGTTCCTTCAACCCATCTCCTATCGCAGCCAGTAGCTTCCAGGGCTGGTCATGCAATCTTAACTCCATCACTATAATAATCACCGAATCCATAAGCTTATTGTCCTTAATCTCACGCCTGATATCATCAAGACGCTTCTCTTTTATCTCTATCTCTTCCTCTTTAGCGAGCTCGGTAAGAAATCGCGTATTCATCTCCCGGCTCGCCATGAGGATTGCGGGATTCGTTGTATCAGGTAATACGATGAATACACGCTTGATGCCGGTCCATATAATGACATCATGTATCTCACGCCTCAGAATCTCACAGGTGATTATTCCGAGGTGCATGGTGCGTTTTGGCTAGGCTTTATTCCGCCACCACTTCCACACCATACTCCTTCTCAAGAAATGCTATGCACTCATCCCTGGTTAGTCTATGCCTGGCTGGTACCTTTTTTCGCTGTATCCGGCGCTCCTTTATTCGATAACCCGGTCTTTTCAGAGATACTGAGACGTCCATACCGAAGATACCGACATTTGGATCATAGCGAATACCAAAATCGGTATGTTCTGCAATTCCGAATGAGAAATTGCCGGAGGTATCAAATTGGCTCATATAAAGTTTATTCTGTATTTTAAATACGCGTGTCAGGAAATCATGTGCACGGGCACCCCGAAGAGTGACTTTACATGCGATTGCCTCACCGCGTTTTATACCAAAAGGCTGGATCGTCCGTTTTGCTGCGATTTTTATCGGTTTTTGACCGGCAATTGCGGGCTCAGCGAGCAGTTTCTCTGCTTTTGCCAGCTTCTCGCCACTCTCACCTACACCCATGTTTATCACTACTTTATCCACTTCTATCCTCCTCATTGGATTCTGATTCGATTCCATCTTTATTTACTCCCTCCCGTTCACTTCACTTCACCGGTATCGCTATCTTATCCTCTCCGACTACAAATAGATAATCCTCTATCGTCTCGAAACTCGCTCCATCCTCAAGTGACTTCAATATTACCACATTTGGCTCCGGACTTCTTACCACCTTTATCTCCTCTATCTCCCCTATCTGCGCTGAATGCCTCCCCCCGATTACCATCGCTTTACTGCCAACCTTATAAGCGAAATGCTGCGATATCGCGTTCGAGCCCAGAGTGAGCATGATAGAATCATGTGTTCTTACCTCTCCGTCCTCATCTCCCAGCAGGAGGTTTCGCCCGTCATGCAGGTTCAATTGTATCACCCCTCCCCGTAACATCCGCTTGTTCTCCACGCGGCAGAGTTTATTCCTCGCTTCTTCTGGGCTTATCGGATGCAGTGACAGTTTACCACGCTTGTCCATCAATACCATGTAATTCGCTTCTATCTCTGGAATAGAGAGGATGTCGAATATACCAACCGGGAATTTATGGTCTTTTCTTATACGCCCGTCAACCAGAATCTTACCTTCATTCAGTATCCGCTTCGCCTCTTTACTGTTATCCGCCAATTTAAGCATATCCCTTACAATCAGGAGCAGAGGTATGCTCCTGTCCCCCGGGTGGGGTCCCGGTCTAGACTTTACAGTCCACCAGGCAGTCTTCCTGCTTATCTGCCAGCTTCTTGGTGCCGCTATTCGCTTCTGATGCTTGCTCATTTTACACCGTCAATATATTATTCATTCTCCACCTATTTATTTATCACTGTAAGCATATTAATAGATGTTACTTAATTCTCACCTGCACTCGTAGGTGATATCAATTGTAGCGCTGACTTTCACTTCTTTAAGCTCGATTGGTGGTGATATCGCCTTTGGAGCTGGAGTTGGAACTGGCATGGCGTATTCACCGCCAAATACTTCTGTTCGATATGGCGCCACATAAGTACCACTCTCCCTTGCCGTGGCTATTCTGGTGATTTTAAGACCTAAACCACTGGCTATCGTATCAGCTTTCGTTCTTGCATCCTTACAAGCTTCTTTTAGCGCTTCGTTCTTCACCTCTCGCTTCTTATCTTCTGTCAATCCGAATTCTATCCTTCTCACTTTGTTGGCGCCTGCGTTCATGGCTTCTTCAATAACTGCCCCTATTTTATCCAGATCATGGAGTTCAACGGTTATTTCGTTACTCGCCCTGTATCCAATGATGTCCTCACCGCTCTTTTCGTAATCTCTAATCGGATAGACACTAAAATAAGTCGTTTCTATACTATCTTTTGGTATTCCGAGCTTTTTGATCGCTTTGATTATGGATTGCATCTTTAAAGAGTTCTCCTCTAAAGCTTCTGTTACATTCCTCGATTGTGTCTCCACACCCAGGTACACTTTAGCCTGATTCGGCTCTGTTTTTATAATCCCGGTTCCAGAAACAGAGATGGTGGAATTACCCTCTCCACTTATCGCGTTCACGCCGGGATTGATGTATGCGACACACACAATAGCCAGGCAGATCACCAGTGTGGCTATTATCCCTATTGCTATATTATTTTTCATTTATTTGTATCTCAGGTATAGTTGAGAATGGTGCAATATAAGATTTGTGGTCAGTGGGAACCTATCCAACAAATCGTAAAATAATGCCCACACACGCGTGAGGAACTTTTTGTTTTTGAGCTGGACGCGATAGTAATTGATTAACCCCCTTCAAAATGTTACCGTTCAGCAAGCCTTTGTAGACTTCCTTTATCCCTGAAACTAAAAGAAATGGCAATGCCAATCAAAACGACACCAGGAGAAGTGATCTTTGTCACAGAGGACAGAGTAAATCTAAAAGCCAACGGCTTTAAAGAGTGGTATTCTATGGCTAAAACAAGTTTCATACCGATATAATAGCCTTTGGACCTGGAACAAGCCCATTTATAGTCCTATGGTCCTTATCTTTTAAATCTTCACTATTATACTTCTTTCTGAACCATTTAATATCCACCGTCAAATTGGTGGTATCTCCAATTATTATCGTTTTTAAGCTCTTTCGATTTCCACAAACGGCGTTTACGGTTATCAACACCATATCTACAAACTGATCGGCTGTAAACTTCTTTAACGATGCTTTAGCCTTTAATTCGCTTATTACGAAGGTTGAAGGTTATATCTCCTTCAAAGCACATTGCGAGTATCACGACTTTCAGCATCGTTATAGCTTCACTTTTGATCGATTGGAGAGTGGTATGATGATCCTTTGTGAATGGTTGGAGGAGGGGGTTAAAATGTTATGATGCGAAGGGGGGAATGTCATATAACGTTTCGGGGACATACGAAGTTCGGCTTTGCCGAATTTGGGCGGAGCGAAGCGTAGCCGTATGTCCGCT
>Ga0190304_1000411_pt1 | contig 20350 bp, 8 predicted proteins | sample 48700712_MG_FD_161670 | JGI IMG/M metagenome (GOLD analysis project Ga0190304, IMG submission 161670) | Hydrothermal vent sediment bacterial communities from Southern Trench, Guaymas Basin, Mexico - 4870-07-1--2_MG | ecosystem: Environmental > Aquatic > Marine > Hydrothermal vents > Sediment ...
TAGAAGAACTCCATCCAAGAGTATCATTAGACCAGAAATTAAATTTATGAGTTTGATTTCCAACAGAAAGATTATCATAAAATCTCCACTCTGTCTGGTTGTATTTCTGGAACTCCGATAGGTAGTGCATTTTTATTTCTTCTGGAGTTAAGGCTCGGTTGTAGATGCGGACTTCGTCTATTGTGCCGTTGAAATATTTGTCTCCAAAAGAAATATCTGTGCCGATAAAAGTATTTGCTCCACTAGGATTTATAGTATAGGAGTTAAGACCACTTAAAGTTCTGGACTTAGAAACACCATTAACATAAGCAGCTAATTTTCTTGTGTTACTATCATAAGTCATTACTATATGAGACCATACGTGAGGAGTATATTTTTCAATAGTTGTTAGACCCCTCCATCCACCATCAACATAAACAAATACCTGAAATCTTCCATCACTCTCTTCTCTAACCATCCAGGCTTGATTTTTAAAAACTATTCCTCTGGCACTACCTAAAATATTTGAATTTATCCACGCCTCAATCGTAATCTCATCAGTAATATCCAAACTATCACTATCAGGCACTTTTACATAATCATCAACTCCATCAAACTCCAAAGCCTTGCCGAATTTTCCAGTTACATATTGAGCTCTAATTTGATTCTCTGCCCCAAAATTCTTGGTTAAATTATATTTTTGTTCGCTCGTATTAATTCCTCCCGTTCCCGGGGTTCCAGCCATAGAATTTCCATAGTAGATGTAAAAATTATTTCCGCTGTTTTCTCCGGCATTTATCTGAATGCAGGACTTGAACCATATTTCCGTATTTGAAGAATTAAATTCAGTTATATTTGTTCTGTTGACTTCCTCTCCAGCGCAGACAATCCTCAAATCATTTCCATTTGCCAATAATTTGCCCTCTGAAATCAGAGTTGCAGTATTCAGGGTAAAGTTAATGGGTTCTCCAATTGACAAATTTGTCGCATTGTTGTTTGTAATAGTTAGTTTTTTCCTGTATTTCCAGGCCTGATTCCACCAATTAGAATCAGTTGCAATTGTTCCGTTGTTTCCGTATTTTGAAATGTCTACCGCTTTTGTTGAACTTTCTCCAATAACGGAATTGTTGTTGAAGTTCATCGCCAAAACAAGAGAGTCATCATAGAAACTTGAATTTGTCCAATTTGTTCCATTATACCAATTGAACTTGAAAGAATCAAAATTAGGTTCACTAATTGTTAAGTTTATTTCTGTGTAGTTTTCTGTTCTGTAAGAGTTATTATCCGGAGTTGGCGATACAAAGTTAAGAATTGGCGGAGTTGTATCTACCGTAACTTCCTTTATCTCACTTTGCCCCGAATTCCCAACACTGTCATTTGCCCATCCGTAATAAGTATAAGTTCCATCTTCCAGGTCCGTTATATTGTTGTAAAATCTGTATTGAGTGGAATTGTATTTCTGGAATTCTGAAAGATAGTGCATTTTTATTTCGTCTGGAGTTAAGGCTCGGTTGTAGATGCGGACTTCGTCTATTTTGCCATCGAAATATCTTGTTCCGTCAGTATGCCGTCCAATATTCAGGTTTGCAGACAGCGAATTAATAGAACCTGAAAAACTTTTATCCGCATCTGAAATATGAACTCCGTTTTTGTAAATTTTCATCTTTGCTCCGTCCCAAGTTGCCACCAAGTGATACCATTTATTCGGGTCAAAAGTGTTCATTCTTAATTCATTTGATGAGTATGTGTTATAAAAACTTGAACCGTCTGAAAGAGTAAATCGTATAAAATCATCGTATCCTGTCGGGTCACTACCTGCATTGACAATATAAAACAGATAGGTGTTATTCTCTGCATCATAGTAAGCACCTGTTCCTCTACTAACCCAATATTGATTTGGAGCAATATCTGAACTCGCATCGTCTATTTTAGTCCATAATTCAATTGTAATCGCATCTGTGATATTTAAACTATCATCATTCCCGCAATCTACATAATCATTACTTCCATCAAACTCCAATGCCTTGCCGAATTTTCCATTTGTCCAGGTTGCTCCGTGAATTGTTCCGTTGTTTCCGTATTGTGAAATGTCCACCGCTTTAGTTGAGTTTTCTCCAATCGCAGAATTGTTGTTGAAGTTCAGGGCTAAAACAAGAGAGTCATCGTAATATCTTGCCCTTGTTGATAGATATCTTTGTTTAATTTCGTCTGCTGATAAGGATTTGTTGTAGATTCTTACCTCGTCTATATAGCCATTCCAAAAAGCATCTGTTCCCGAATATGAGCCAATATATATATCTGTTGTAGTTGTTTGGATAGTCCCGTCATAATCTACTTGGCTGTTAAATTCTCCATCAATATACATTTTAACCTTTAATTCGCTGGAGTCCGCCGTAATAACCAAGTGATGCCATTCATTTGTAGTTATTGCTTTGTTTCTTGGCAGGTTAGCACCCGCCCCATTAGATTGCCAAACTCTCCCCCAAGGTCTTGAAGTATTTTCTACCCACATACCGTAAGCATTATTTTTTCTTAAGATATGATCATTTGTTGATAAAATTCCTTTTGTTAAAACCCACGCCTCAATCGTAATTTCGCTGGTGACGTCCAAACTACTATCATCAGGAACTTCTACATAATCATTACTACTATCAAATTCAAGCCCCAACTGTTTTTTCCCTTCTACATATATTGGACAATGACTCCCAGAACAAGTTCCATTATTTCCCGTTCCAGAATAATCATAGAAGTGAGTGTTGTTTTCTCCATAGGCGGAATTGTTGTCAAATCTCCAGTAGCCGACTAAATAATCGTCAAGTTCGGTATAATCCCAATCAAAATCAAAAGTGTCTAAATTGGATTCATCTATTGTGATATTTACTTCTGTCCAGTTTCTTGGAACTGTTGTTCCGTTTGGTTCTGTAGGTGGTTTGAATGTCAGGCTTGAAGGAGTTGTATCTACCGTAACTTCCCTTATCTCACTTTGCCCCGAATTCCCAACACTATCATTTGCCCAGCCGTAATAAGTATAAGTCCCCTCTTCCAAATCTGTTATATTGTTGTAAAATCTGTATTGAGTGGAGTTGTATTTCTGGAATTCCGATAGGTAGTGCATTTTTATTTCCTCTGCCGATAAGGCTCGGTTGTAGATGCGAACCTCATCAATAATACCGTTAAATGGTGAATGGAAAGAGGAACCATAATGATTCGCTCCAATAAACCATGAATTGGTTTCTGGCTTCGATATCCCTGACTTCATACCTCTGTATTGCCCATCAACATAAATCTTATGGATAGTTCCATCTGTTACAAGAGTATAGAAATGCCAATTAGTATCAAGTGTGTAATTGTTTCCTTCATTACTCCAAGGATAAGCACCAACACCGATACCTAAATAACCATTATCACCATCGAATCCAAAATAGTGTCTATCTGTACCTGTATTTGGTGATTGTGTACCTACAATAATACAATCTTTTTGATTTGCAACAGCACTCTTAGCCCAAGCCTCAATCGTAACTTTATCTGTAATATCCAAACTATCGCTATCAGGTACTTCCACATATTCATTACTTCCATCAAAATACAAAGCCGAGCCGAATTTTCCATCAGTTGTCCATGTTGCTCCGTGAATTGTTCCGTTGTTTCCGTATTTTGAAATATCCACCGCTTTAGTTGAAGTTTCCCCTATTGCTGAATTGTTGTTGAAATTCATTGCAAGAACTAAAGAATCATCGTAATATCTTGCCCTTGTTGATAGATATCTTTGTTTAATTTCGTCTGCTGATAATGCTCGGTTGTAGATGCGGACTTCGTCTATTGTGCCGTTGAAACTGAACCCTCCACTACCATAGTTCCCTATAAATAAAGAGCCAGCAGATGTCCCTATTGAACCAGAAGGTGTATCACTTATAACTTCAACTCCATTAAAGTATATTCTTCTATTAGTTCCATCATAGGTTGCAACAATATGAGTCCAAGTATTTAGTGAAAATGTTTCTGTAGTGACTAGGTCTGCAGGACTTTGGTCTGTAATAAAGAATGTTACTGTTTGTTTATAGTCAGATACTTTCAATCCCCATTCATGGAACTTATCAACTATATAATTTTTCCCTGTATTCTTCAATTTTATCCAAGTTTCAATCGTAATCTCATCAGTAATATCCAAACTATCACTATCGGGAACTGAAACATAATCATCAACTCCGTCAAATTCAAGCCCCAACTGTTTTTTCCCTTCTGTGTAGTTAGGGCAGGAAGTTCCAGAGCAAGTTCCATTATTTCCCATTCCGGAATAATCATAGAAGTGAGTGTTATTTTCTCCATAGGCGGAATTGTTGTCAAATCTCCAGTAGCCGACTAAATAATCGTCAAGTTCGGTATAATCCCAATCAAAATCAAAGGTGTCTAAATTGGATTCATCTATTGTGATATTTACTTCTGTCCAGTTTCTTGGAACTGTTGTTCCGTTTGGTTCTGTAGGTGGTTTAAAGGTTAAAACAGGTGCTGTGTCTATGGTAATCTCTCTTGTTTCGCTTTGATTAGTTACTGAGTTAGCAGAACAATTAATATACCAGTTATAAGTTCCGTCTGAAAGAGATTGGTTTGCTGTGATTATTGTCGGTGTGTTATTTAAAGTTGATGAGTTGGTTCCATGGTTCGTATCGTTTATGAACAATCCACAAAAATAATTGGTTTCCGTTCCAGAAACTGTGAAGTTGAAATCTGGTGTTGAGTCGCTTGTTGTTGTTTGGTTTGGAGGATAATTTAAAAAGATTGATAAATTAGCAAAGACTAGATTTGGAATGGAAAGAGAGAAGATGATGAAGATGCAAAACAAATGAAAATTTAGCTTCCAATTTATTAGTTTACTACTCTTCAACGCCTCCATAATTCTTTTTCTATTCATTTTTTTCATCTTTTTGCATATTGACAGTTTTAAAAGATCTTTTGCAAAATTTTAGAGTTTCTTTAAATTTAAGGATTTGTGGTTTTTCTTCTTTGATTAATTCTTTCATAGTATTCTTTCCTCTGCATGCTTTTTCCATTTCCATAATATTATCTAAATTCCTCTTAAGTCAATAATAAATATATTTGAATAAATATCTATATTTTTATATTGGATCCAGAATTTCTTTTTTATTCTTAAGAGTTGTTCTGGTTTTAATTTCATAAACAAAAAAATTTGTTGCATCCAATACCTCCGCTAATTAAGTTGGTCAGAATTTCTGTTTTCGCCATTCTGTTTTTCTTTTTCAATATTTTGGAAATTGGAGAATTAACAAGAAAATGTTTTGCTGGTTCTGATTCATTACGAGAAAAAATTCCTTCGTTGATGTCAACTCCGGAAATGAATTTTAGTTGATTTTTTGACTGAATAAATCATATTTTTTTATTCTTGCTTTCACAAATTTTCTATCTTTTAACATTCTCCGGCAATTTTAAATTGGTCTTTTACTGACAAGTTTCTCGATTTCAAAATTAATTTATAATTGGCTCCCTCTTTAACCGCTTCTTGCAAAATTTTTGAAATTTCCAATGAACTTGAAAGATCATTGATTGAGGTGCGGTTTAACAATTCCGCCAATTCTCTGTTTGAGCGATTATTTAACTCCTTAAATTTTCTTAAAACTTCCCGCTTTTTCTATGAGACAAAAACGTTTTTTATGAAAATCTAAAACTAATTGTCTTTCCAGAATTTTATATTTATCAATTTCATCATTTACAAAAAAAGGACTTTTTTAAGCTCGGATTTTTGCAGATTCTAATGCCTTTCTCTCCATCAATTAGTTTATAACGGTCTCTTTTGAAAATAATTTCAACCGGGATAACTCATTTTCCGGATTGGTTTTGAAAACTTTTCAATCCTAAATTCTTTTCCTGTCCAGTTTTGTTCTGGAAAGATTTTATCAATATTGGATTCTCTAAAATTATATTTTCATAATAAATTACTCGGTTTCATATTTTTATCTTTTTAATAATATATATTTTTACAAGAAATAATTATGAATAATAAAAAATTCAAAGGTGTGACGCCGGTGATTTCCAGCATTCTAATAATAGGTGTTCTTGCAGTAGTTACCGGAATTGCCTACCAGCAGGGAATACCGATGATTCAAAAACATATAGATACTACCACCTTGCATAAAGCAGAAAAGTTCCTGAGAGAACTGGATAACTCGATCTCCGATATTGCAAGAACTGGAGGAACAAAAGAACTGATTTTTGATTTGCCGGGAGAAATTAAAATAGATCCCGAAAAAAACACAATAGAATTTTCTCTGAAAACCAGCGGAAGCATTTATATGCGGGGAGGTTTTATCTGTCTCAACAGCGATGGTAATTGCAATTTAAATGAAGGGGTATGGGGAAAAGACTCTTATTCCATCATAGGTGCTCAGACCGATCTGTTTGATGAATATGCGGTATTGACAACCTACAAAATAATGTACAGAAATCTCACAAGAGGCGAAGGATATAATAAAAAAATATATCAACTGGATATTGTAACTTCTAAAAATGTAACTGTTGTTGGTTCCAAAAATTCCAAAGTTTTAATTGAAAAAATCGGCGAAGAGAGGGGAGACGTAATAAAGACCGTTATCAAACTGGATATTATATAACTGAGTTCGTTGCGAATTTAAAACAAGAAGAAATTATAATAAGAGGATGCAATAATCAATTGAAAACTAATAAATATTGCAAGAATAGATATTTATGGACAGTTCAATTAATTGTTTTCTTCGGATATCCATTTTATTGGCATTTGCCTGTTCTCTAATTATACCTGTTTTTGCCGTCAACATAACTTCCTGTCAGATTCTAAATGAAACCGAATATAATCTGACTGCCGATATTACGGACCTAAATTCTGAAATCTGCATGAAAGTTACCGCGCCAATAGTGTCTTTAAATTGCAATGGGCACAAAATAGTTGGAAGGGGAAAAGCCGGAATTTATTCGGACAAACCCATAATGATTATAAGCAATTGTATTCTGGAGGGTTGGGATAGAGGAATAGATTATGAAGGCTCGGATATGGGGATTATGAAAAATGTCACCATATCCTCATGCAAGACGGGAATTTATCTCTCTTCTTCATCAAATCAGGTAATTATAAATTCCAGAATAAAAGGAAATGATCTCGGATTATATCTCGGTTTTTCATCTGGAAATAGGATATACAACAACTTGTTCAACAACACAAACAACGTTAAAATCATCGGAAATTACACTCATTACTGGAATACAACGATGAAAAAAGGCAACAGAATTTATTCGAACGGAATTTATATTGGAGGAAACTACTGGGCAAAACCCGATGGAAGGGGGTATTCGGAAATCTGTTCCGACTCAAATACCGATGGATTCTGCGATTTAGCTTACAATTTAAGTCAAAACAATGTTGATTATCTTCCACTAAGCAATAAATATACTCCGGATTTGACGCCGCCAAAAATAAAAATAATTTCTCCCAAGGATAATCAGATTATTAACTCTTCTGAGATAGAAATAAAAATACAGGTTAGCGATTCCAGATTAAATTATGTAAATATATATGCTGAGCAGAATGGAGAAATAAAAAAGTCAATAACAATTACTGAAAGCGGGACTTCTGTTGTAAAACTTGTGGTGGATAAGGGCGGATATTATAATATTACTGCGACCGCCTACGATTATGCGGGAAATCAGAATTCAACAAAAATAACGAACATCCTCACGCCTATCGGAATAAGTAAATGCGATAATCTGAATATGGAAGGACAAAATTATTTTTTGGAAAAAGACATTACAAATGAAGAAACTGGAGGAATTTGCGTAAATATACAGGCGGACAACATAACTCTTGACTGCCGGAATAATACCATCTATTATTCTGCGCACGGCATCATTACACAGGGCATTCACATAGACAACAAAAAAAATATTATTATAAAAAACTGCAAAATAAGAGGATGGACTTATGGAATTTTGCTTGAAAATTCTTCAAAAAATACAATTTTCAATTCCGTATTTTACAATAACACTCATGGAATATGTCTTAGTTCTTCTTCGAATAATAAGATATACAACAATCTGTTCAACAACACAAATAATGTCCTGTTTAGCGGAGATTATCTCCAAAATTTCTGGAATATAGAAAAACAGAAGGGAAACAGAATCTATTCGAACGGAACTTATATTGGAGGAAACTACTGGGCAAAACCCGATGGAAGCGGATATTCTGAAATCTGTTCCGACTTAAATACGGATGGATTCTGCGATGAATCCTATGACTTGAGCAAAAATTCTTTTTCATTTGGAGTGGGCAATTTTATTTACATGCTTTTCACTGGATTATTTTTATTCGAACCTCCATCAGAAAAAAATGTGGATCATCTGCCTCTAAGCAATAAATTTATTCCGGATTTAATTCCGCCAAATACAACAATAAAGGGAATAAAAGAAGATGGAACAAATTACACTTTTGGAGAATGGACAAATTCAAGTTATGTAAATATAACCCTGAACTGCTCAGATTTAAGGTCTGAATGCGATAAAACTTTCTATTGCGTAGGGAACGATACATGTGAACCGGATATAGAATATTCCGGCCCAATTAAGATATCCGGAGAGGGAATAACCTACATAAGATTTAAAAGTATTGATACGGAGGGAAATAATGAAACAACAAAAATGGAAATGATAAATATTCTGTCAACCGAACAGAAAATATTAATAAATGAGCCGGTAAGCAATAGTTATTTGAATAATCATACCTTGACAATAAATATCTCAATTTTAAATAATAAATTTCTGAATTATACAAATATTTCGATCTACAATTCAACCGGGGATTTGGTAAATTCAACGATTAGTTTTGAAAATGGAACTTTTACAGTTAATTTATCTGTTTTTAAAGATGGTATTTATAATATAACAGCCACTTATCACAGCATATATGGATTAACAGAAAAAACAGTTTCTGATAATATTGTCGTAGATACTATTCCTCCATACATCATATCTTTTGAAGTAGAGAGAGAATATAGAAGAGGCGAAGAAGCATCGGTTGTTTGTTTGGCATCGGATGATATAAAAGGAGATTTTGAAGTTGTTGTCAACCTGGATACTTCTACAATCGGAGATAAAACCGCAACATGCACGGTAAAAGACGAAGCTGGAAACAATTACACGGAAACCAGAAATTATACGGTGATAGAACCGATCTGCGAAGAAAATGAAAAAAGATGCTTTGGAAAGGAACTGCAGGAATGCAAAAATTATGCCTGGGAAACAATAGAATTCTGCGACTATATGTGCGATTCTTCTCTTTTAAAATGCGTTCAAAAACCCGTTATTTGCAACGAAGGAGAGAAGAGATGTTCTGGCAACAACCTGCAAATATGTAAAGATAATAATTGGACCACAATTCAAACCTGCAGATATGGTTGCAATGAGACGCGTCTGACCTGCAACCCGAATCCGAATCCGAATCCGATCAAATTGCCTCCGATGATCATTGTTTATATTGTCATTCTCGTTGCTATTGTTGGATCAATACTCGCATTCGTCTATGTAAAATTGTTTGAAAAACCAACAACTACAAATTTAAATCAGGAATTTTCAAGACTGGAAACTAAAATAAAGAGATTAAAGTTGCAGGGGAAAAATGTGAAAGAGATAGAAAAAGAATTGGATCTTGCAAAACAGGATGCGAGAATAGGCCTGCTTGAAATGGCAAAAACCAGAATTAATACCATCAAGAAAAAATTGAAAAAGATAAAATAGTTAGAATTATCTGATTTGTTGAGAACCTTCCGGATTTAAATTTCTTAAAAAAGAAATTTATCTTTGCCGAAGTCGGAATTATTCCGTTTTTTCTGAATATTTATAACAATACAAACTTTCAAACCACAATCTGTTTTTTCCGATCAATTTTAATCCGAACTTTTTTTCAAGTTCCTTATATCTGTTAAAGGAACTTAACAGAATTATAACTTCTCCGCCTTCATTGAGATAATTGCAGACTTCGGATAAAAATTTTTCAATAATCTCCTGTCCTCTCTTTCCTCCAGTGCAACTTAAATCTCCCCTTCCCGGAAGATAGGGAGGATTAAAAAAAATTAAATCAAATTTTCCAGAAACATTTTCAAACAAGTTGCTGACCCTGAATTCGATATTTTTCAAACCCATCAATTCTGCCTTCTCCTGAGCGAATTCAATTGCTTTTGGATTTATATCAACGGCAAGAATTTTATCAACAAAACCGGCAATACTGAAGGATACTATTCCGGATCCTGTTCCAATCTCCAAAGCAGTTTTAATTCTTCTATTTCCAATTTCCTTTTTCAGACAATCAATTAAAAAATAAGAATCTTCATCCGGAGGGTAGATTTTAGTTTCCATTTTTTATATTTAAGTTCAATAAATAAAGTATGAATCAAAGATTTATGAGAAGTTATATGAATAAAAACGTGAAATAGTTGTTATACGCATTGAATTTGAATTTTAATATGATTTTGGAGTTCCGCCACTTAGAAAAATATTTAAAATAATAAAAAATCTACAAGATTATTATGGCATATTTACCTAAAACTATAAAAGAAGTTGTTGAAGAGATCAATATTAAATATTTTCTTCCTCATATCCAAAGAGAATTAGTATGGAAACCTCCTCAGATAATCAAATTGTTTGATTCTTTAATGAGAGATTATCCAATAAGTACCTTTCTTTTTTGGAAATTAGTTAATAAGAAAGATATAATTAAACTTGAATTTATAAAATATTATAAAAAAGGACAGTCTAAAAATCATATTAACACAGATACAAACAGAGATGAGTATTGGTTAGTTTTAGATGGGCAACAAAGACTACAATCTTTTTTTATTGCATTAAAAGGAACTTATAATGATAAAGAATTATTTTTTAATGTATTAAGTAAAAAAGTAATAACTGAAGAAAATGACGATGAAAGCGAAATAATCTATGAAACAAGGTTTTTTAAGAAAGATAAAGAATTCTTTATCAAAGAAGAAATTGATAAAAATAATAAAGAAAAAGTAAAAAAACTTTGGGTTAAGGTTAAGTCATTTGCTTTGCTAAATGATGATAATTTATATGACTTTATTGAGAAATTAAAAGAAAACTTTAGTAAGCAACTATTATATGAAGAAACTAAATTGTTAGATAAAAATCTCAAAAAATTTAACGAAATTATCACAAAAAAAGAGTCAATATATTATTACTTAGAACAAGATGAGGACTATGATAAAGTTTTGGATATTTTCATTAGAACAAATTCAGGGGGAACAAAATTAAGTAAATCGGATTTACTCTTTTCTATGATTAAGTTAAAATGGAAAAAGGTAGATGCATACTCCGAATTTAATGAATTAATTAAAGAGATTAATAATAAAGGAGAGTTTGAATTTGATACAGATTTCGTGTTAAAGACAGCTTTAGTTCTGATAAATGCGGATACTAAATACAGGGTTGGAAATTTTAATGATAAGAACATTTCTCAGATAGAAGAGATTTGGAAAAAGTTAAAAGAAAGTATAAAGATAGTAATTGACTTATTAATAAATATAGGCATAACTTCTAAAAAAATGCTTCCAAGTAAGAATGCTATAATTCCACTAATAAATTATACTTATATAAATAACATTAGAACATATTCTAGCGATGAACCATTAATTGTTGAAAACAAAACATTAATGAAAAAATGGCTCTATAATACTTTACTCGTAAATTTATTTAGTAGCCAAACTGATGAAATATTGAAAAAATGTAAAAAGATAATTATTGAAAAAAAGGGCAGTCCTTTCCCTGCAAAAGAAATTAATTTAAATCTACCACCCGGCAAAACTTCAGAGATAAAATTAGAAGATTTTGAAAAAATAAAATATGGAGACAGTTCAGCATTTTATGTTTTAGGATTGTTATATCCTAATATTAATTTAAATCCTATTTCAGAAAGAAACAAACCACATATAGATCATATATTTCCCCAGAAATTATTAGAATCAAAATATAATTATGATTTAATTAATAACATTGGAAATTTAGAGCTTCTTACAGCTACGGAAAATGAAAGTAAAAATAAAACACCTTTTGATGAGTGGATAAAAACAAGAGATAAAGAATTCTTGAATAAGAATATGATACCTGAAGATTCAAATCTTTGGTCCATTGAAAAATATGAAGCTTTCATAAAAGAACGAAGAAAGATAATGTTCAAAAGATTGCAAAATATATTTAATTAGTGGCGGAACTATTTTTTTCTTGAAAAAATTCAAATTCAACTCTTCGCCCGTCAGCCTTTGGCTGAACATTGCACTCGGGCTCGTCCCTATCGGGGGCGTATAACAGCGATTTAACGGAAAATCCCTTTTGCAGAATTTTCCCAAATTGCCTCGTTTCACTCGACAACTTCGTTAAATCGCATTTATATGCAATCTGGTTGCACTTTCTCTATCACTTTGAGATATTAAATGGCTCATCTTAACTATGAAATAAAGTCCATTGTTATCAATCGTAATTTTGATTTGTCAAATGGTTCTATAACTGTTTTCTTAAATATGCCTTTTTCCATTAAAAAGTTGTTTAGCTCTTTAATCATCTTTTTCCAATTATTGTCCTTTTTATATTGTTTCCATATCTTTCTTAATACTTGTAATCTTTTTGGAGCTGGAGGCATAGATATAAGTTTATTTTTTACTGGATCCCAGAACTTCTCTATTGAATCATCATCTGGAAACTCATTTAAATATGAATCTATTTGTAATTCGATTTCTGCAATCATATTCTTTACAAATTTTGTACTTCTTGATTTACTCAATTCTCTTAGTTTTGAGTCTTGTGTTTGACTTAGTTCAATCTCCTTGTAAGCCCTTTCTATGTCCTCAACTATTATTTTATTGACCTCATATATCTTCTCAAAGAAATCAGGAATAACTCTTTCTTTATTTTGTTTGCATGATATAAAGTCAATTATCTCAGTTTTATTAGTGATTATTGAGCCTGTACTTACATCATACAAATACCAGAAGTGAAAGTCATTGCCATATTTATAATAGAAAAATATACCTGAAATCTTGCCTTTTTTCAACCCACTATAAACTCCATATGGTATTTTTTCTAACTCATCTAAAGCTTTCTTCTTCAAAAAGTCTTTTAATGGTTGATAAAATTTCTCTCCACCGCCAAAAGCATCCTGTTCTAATTCTGCAAATACTTTAGAGTCTTTTCCTTTAATTTTTCTGATAATCCCAAAAACTTTTGGGTGTATCTTTTCTCCTAAAATAGTCTGGTCTAAACCTACCGATTTATCAATACCTATAATCTTATTCTGCAAGATTTCAACCAGTTTTAATAGTTCTTCTAGTTCATCTTCTGGGAAGAAGTTGTAAACAAATATTTTCTTGTAAGGAGAGCCAATCCTATCTATTCTTCCTGCTCTCTGGATCATTCTTGTCGGATTCCAATGCAGGTCATAGTTAATTAAATATTTGGCTGTCTGAAGATTTTGCCCTTCAGATAAAACATCTGTGCTCATTAGAATGTCAATTTCCTTCTTGAAAAATTTCTCCACTATCTGTTCTCTTTGTTGTGGATTTTTCTTTGTCATACCAGAACTTGAGATCGCCTCAATTTTAAGTTTTGAAAATCTTTTGTCTTTTATTATTTCATTGTAAATGTAATTTAAAGTGTCTGCATAATAAGTAAATAAAACAATTTGACCATGTTTTGATAATTTTAATAATCTTTCTTTTAAAACTTTTAATTTTGCGTCATCTTTTGGTTTAATTGTTTTTACTTTTTCAAGAATTTTGCTTAGTAGTTTAATGTCTTTGTCTATGTCTTTAAATAATTCCTCGGTGTTATAATCGTTTTTATTGAATTTTGAGAAGTTTATTCCTTCTAATTCTTCTAACCTCTCAAGATATTCTTCAATATCTTCATCGCTTAATGAACCAAATTTTTCTATTAGTTTTGAAAAATTTTCTTTACTAAGAATTTTCCCATTAACTAAAGCTTTTTTTAAGTTTATTAAAAAATCAATATGCCTCTTTATACTAATTCTAAAAGATTCTACACTACTCTCTAATCTTTTAAGAAGTAATGTCTTAAATATGCCACCAATTTGGATCATTCTATTCAACACAAAACTCTCCTCTTCTGACTTTATGCCTTCTTTCTTATATTCCAATAAATGATAATAAGCCATTGTTAGTTCATCTGTAATAGTGTCTGAAATTTCCTTATACATGCCCTTGTAAGCTTTATCTAATTCATAGTTTATGTTTTCCAGAACCCTTTCCGGGAAGATTATTTTTTGTTCTTTTACTTCTCCATTAGGCATTTCAATAAGAATGTAAGCGTCAGGGTAATTTTCAATGATATAATCTCTCGTTCTTCTTATTGAAATTTCATTTAACAAATCATTTAGCAATGAAGGGTTATCTTTTGCTTGTTTAAAGAACTTAAACAAATCGGGTATATTTTCTTTAATAAATGCCCTTCTATCCATAAGCATTAACAACATTATTTGCCAATACAAATCCCAAGGAGTATTGTTTATTGGAGTAGCAGTTAGGAAGAGCATGTAAGGTCTTTTACCTTTCTTTGCAATATGGTCATTAACTAAGGTAAAGAAATTTTCCCACCTATTTGATAACGGGTTTCTGAAGTTATGGCTTTCATCAACAACTATTAATTCTACATTGTCAAATCTTCCGCCAAGCGTCTTTCTTGCCTTTTCCAAGAAATTTTTTGATGCTAAATCTTCCTGTGACAAAATATTTTCTTTCACATCAATCTTTTTTAATTCTCTTCTCCACATATCTCTTAATTGGGCAGGACATATTACTAGGATGTTTTTCCTTTCGTAATATCCTATTTTCTCAAGAATCTTTTTTGCAATCCATGTTTTTCCTAATCCAACAGAATCAGCAACAATGCAACCATTATATTTTTTTAATCTAGTCCAGATTCTTGCGATAGCATCCTCTTGGAATTGAGCCAGGTTTACTTTGGTTTCTGGAAGCCCCTTCGGTTTTTCCTCTTTTTGTTCCTCTTTTATGTCTTCTTTTTGCAGTTCATATAGTGTTTTAATATAAATTTCATAGGGTGTGTATTCCTTGCTTCCAAATCTCGAATGTTCTAAAAGCTCTATTAATTCATTCTTGAAGTCTCTTGCTTCTGACCAGAATTTTTCAAACCACTCCCTTTTTGTATATTCTGCCTGAGACCTTAAGTGCCATGTATTTAGTTCGCCATATCTTGTTAATCCAGCAGCAGTAAAGTTGGATGATCCTATAACTATTCTATCGTCAAAGATATAGGCTTTTCCGTGAAGAAATTTCTCAAATAATCTGATTTCAACATTTTCCCTCTTTAAAAATTTAATAAACAGTTTTATTGTTTCATCCTGTTCCTTTGTTAAATCCAAACCTTCAATCTCTTTTCTTATTTCCTTTAAGAGAACGTCTCCAAGCGTTTTCTCATTTTGAATTTCCGGGGCTTTGCCAAGCAAAAGCCTGAATCTTTTTATACCGTTTAGATTGTCCTTAATCATGGCAAAAGCCTGAATATTAAAAAAAGCGGTTGCTATATCAAAGTTTGTACTTGGATTCTCTTTTAAAACATTGTTCAGAAAGCTAATTAATTTGTTTCCTTCGCTATTGTCTATGATTTCTTTTGGGATCATTTTAATTTCTCCTCATTTAAGATATAATATGCTCCTCTGTATGCTCCTATTTTTTTAATATATCCATAATAAATAAGTTCATTTATCTCATTTATTGCGGTAGCATGAGATACTTTATTTATCTGAGCATAAGTTTTAGCTTTTAAGGATTTATGCTTTTTTAGATAATTTATCGCTCTTTTTTGCCTTTCATTCAAATCTTCAAAACTTTCTATTGGTTTTTTAATGGTTTTGCTATTATAAAGGATTATTCTAAAGAAAGTATCTGTAAACTTAAATTGCGGATCGGCAAGACCTCTCTTTCTCATCGCGTTTTTCATTCGCGGGATACCCGTTCCAAGCCCTTCAACATAACCATAGTCACGTAATATTCTGTAAGTGATTGGATTTCTTTGGACAGAAATAGTGCCAAATAATTCTTTTGGCAATCCTTTTGGCAGAGAGCCAGGATTTGTAATTTCTATTCTATTGTCAAAAATATAAATTTGAATAGAATCTTTGCTAAAATAGTCTCTATGAGCAATAGCATTAACTATTGCTTCTCTAATTACACTCTCAGGATACTCTAATATTTCAGTTCTCTTTGTACCTGTTATTTTAATTGCCTTTTTTATGTGGTTTTTAACAAAACGAATAGCTTTTTCAATAGAATTTATTAAATCCTCCTGTAGTAATTGATGATCTATTATTTCAACTGGTTCTATACCCATAAACTTTACTAATTTAATTTCTATTTGTGGAAAGAATCTAATTGGATCTTTCCCAAATAACAAAATAGCAGGATTTTTTATCTTTAATTTTCCATTATCTGTTGCTAAACGATGACTAATAAGAAAATCTTTTATTGTATGACTCTCCAGATAATCAGATTGGCCTCTCAGTTTTAAATAGACCTTGATCTTGTTTTCATCTATATCTTCTAGTTTTGCATAAGGTTCATAAGACTCATCAAAAGATAATATCTGCCTATTTCTTAAATATTCTAAATGTGTTTGTCCTTCTAATCTTTTTGTAGTGCTTCCTATCCTTACATAAATTGCTCCTTGAAATGTATGATACATATTATCTGAAGACCTCTGGACAATCACTACAACAACTCTTTTATTGTCTAATATGTGATGTTCAATACTAATCAATGGTTGAGGAGATATCGCCTGATTTGAATTAGATATCTTTTGTTGGAGTCTGTCTAAATTTTCTTTTATCCCTTTAATTTTTCCTTTATCTGAAACTCCAAAAATGAGAGTTCCTCCAAGAGTATTTGCTAAAGAACAGAGTATTTTACTAACATCTTGAGAGCTATGAAAAGATTCCTTAAGTTCAACTTCCTGGTTTTCTCCTGCTTTTATTATCTCCGATAATTGCTCTCTATCCATTCTAATAATTAGTAGTAATTAGAAGTATTTAAAAGTATTTTGTTTTTCTTTTAGAATTTATAGTTAGTTTTGATTAGTAGTAATTAGAAGTAAAGTAGAAGTAAATTAAGGTTTCTTTTTGGATATTTACTATAATTAACTTTATTTATGTCTAATGAATTTTTTAATCTATACATTTTGTGTTTATTATCTGTAATAAGAAATGATAAACATCTCCTAGATAGAATAATCAAGTCTGTCATTGTAATGGATACTTCTGTTTTTTCTATTTTAAATTTACCGAAAGTGCCTTTAATATAAAACTTATCTATGCTAGTAGCTTGCAAGTTGCTTGGTATGTTTTTTAATCTTATATCCTCTAGAACAGGGTCTAATAAATAGTCATCTTTTAAGTCTTTAACTTTAATCTTCGCTTTAATATCACATAATTTATTTTTATTTTGAAATAACTCCGCTTTTAAAGAATAAGATTTATTTAAAGACAAACCTAATTTAGTTAGTCTTTCTTTTTCTCTATTATAAAACTTCTTTTTTCCCTTTTTAATGTTATTTATCACAGATCTTAGATGTTTATATCTTTTTTTACTTAAATAAATTCCAATAATAGATGTTATTGTTCTACTAAGATACTTAAGACCATCTTCATCAATCTTGATAATATGCTTTCCTGTATGAACTATCCTATTCCTAAGTTTATATAAAGTTTCTATCTTCTTTGGCAAATTTTTGAACTCTGGATAGTATGTAATTAAACTATTTATTTTTTCTATTATTAACAAATCTTTTCTTTTCTTTGATTTCCAATCAGAAGCATCCAGAAGAAGAGACTCTAAAGCGATTATATAATACAGTAATTTATCCTCTTTAAATATGCTGAATTCTGCCTTTCTCTTATATTTTAATGAGTTTAATATTTTGGAATATATTCCTTCAAGATTATCTTTAAACAAAAAGGTAAATGATTTAAAATATTTCTTTGTTTCTTTATATATCCCCCAATATGATATTAGTGTTGTTTCATGATTGAAACCAGGGAGTAAATGTTTTTTATTAATCTTAAAATAAAAAAATCTCTTTTGTGAAACATCAAGTTCAATAGTTAAAGTGGGTTGTAAAAAGCTAATAATATCAATAAATAATTCGTAATATCTCTTAAACAGATCAAATGATTTATTTTTTCCAACACAAGATATTTTAAAGTGTACTAATTTAGTTCTTGCATAAAGAGAATTTCTCATAATGTCAATAAAAGTATCATATAGCTGATATTTATTGAATTTTTTTCTAAAATCAGTAATATCAACTACCTCAATAAATTCATTTAATTTGATATTTTTCTCATCAACTTCAATATTATAAATAGGGACATAATAATGGAATATTTTTTTGCTGGTTAGTGTTTTGATTAAGTTATTTTTATCTTTATTTTTATTAAAAACTTTAATCGCTTCCTTAAAGTCTTTTTGGTTTAGAGTGTTCAGAATGGGAATTAAAGATTCTATTCTTTTTTCTATTTTCTTATCAACTTTAGAGCCCCTTACTAATTTCCTTATCAGTTCCTTATACTTTTTATCTTTTTTCTTAAGCGAATTCTTTACTATGTTAAATAAAGATTTTATTTTTTCCTTTTTCAATAGTCTTGTAATATAAGCCTCATTAAGAATAGGAATTAAATAATTCTTAGTGTACTTTTCTGAACTATGAGATAAATTTTTCTTAAAAATTGTAGATCTTTTTCTGTTTATCTGTCCATTTATTTTATTATTATTTACTATTATTCTTCGGTCGTTTTTGTAATTTGCTATAATCTTTTTAAGGTTATTTACCGCTTTTATTTCTTTAGTTGTAAAAAACCACCTATTTTTGTTCATATGACCAGCTATTTCATCTAGATGTTTATCGCAAGAAAATATATCCCTTATTAAGAACTTAAATTCTATTGAATTTATATTTTCCTGAATAATCTCAAAATCTGTTTTCATCTTCTCAAACTCCTCGCTTTCTCCAACCTTTGTTTAACCAACTCAGCCACAGCCCAGTAAACTTCTTTCCTCTCTTCTTCAGTTAATCCAAGCTCATCAAAAATAATCTTGTCAAGCTCTGCCCTGTCAGGAAGAGGTTTGGGTTCCTGCTCACGAATTGGTTTTGAGGGGTCTAAGCCGAGTTCTTCAAAGATTGGTTTTATTTCGCGATTTAAAAAGGAATCAAACTTTTCAGTATCTATTTTAATTTTCTGTGGATTAATTACTAAGAACTCTCCTATAGTGTAGGTTCCATGAGCTAATACGCCCCCTCCAAGACTTGGATTACGAAATATTTCTAATGAGAGAGAATTAAATGTAGAATTCAAAAGCAAAACTAGTTGTTTAATATCAATTTTTTTATCTTTTGGGTGTAATCTGAAAAATCTATGAGAAATTATTTCTTGAGGGTTATAATAAATGATATGGCTTGCTCCTTGGTAACATGCGATAATTATTTTTCCACCATTATATGCTTGCTTAGGTAAACTTGTTTTGAATCCTTTTCTTTTTCCAAATTTTATGTATTCATATGCTTTTGTTTTCTTTATTTCACTAGTATTTTTATTAGGAGGAATTCTAAATAGCTTTGTCTTAAACTTGCCTTTTACTACAATTGATTTTAATTCTTTTGGGGTTTCTATGAAATCCACTATAAATTCTTTTTCTATATCAAATTTTTTATTCTCAATTCTACTTTGTATTGTTCTTATCTTCCCTTTATTCTTTAAAACTGAAACAAAGAAAAAGTTATCAGAACCTAAAGTATTAAGGTACGTTTCTACATTTATAACCTTATTTAACCTCTCCAATTTATTAGAACATTTATTCTCTATATCTAAAAAAATGTCTGGACTTCTTAAGTATCTACCGCCCCACATTGTACCTCTATAAACTCCTTTATCATTTAAACCTGTGTCATATAATTCTTTTTGTGAGATTGGGTAAACTCTAAAATCCTCATTTTTAATTAGTGTATTTGCGTTCTCTATAATTTTCAGATTCTTTGAATTGATTACTTCCTCAAAGGGTTTCTTAAACATCACAAATTTTGCTATATGGTTTAACATAGGCCAATTATTTTCGTTTCCTGAAACTTTTAACCCAGCTATTGTTATTTCTTCCACAAACCTTGGAGCACCGAAAAGAGCAATGATTGTATTAACATCTGCATGGGCAAAACTTTTTTTTGCAGAGTTATCATATATTGCATAGACGGGTACATATTTTAGTACGAATTCCTGTAAAGATTTTCCATATTCAACATCAAGCCAAGAATT
>Ga0190304_1000412_pt1 | contig 20298 bp, 31 predicted proteins | sample 48700712_MG_FD_161670 | JGI IMG/M metagenome (GOLD analysis project Ga0190304, IMG submission 161670) | Hydrothermal vent sediment bacterial communities from Southern Trench, Guaymas Basin, Mexico - 4870-07-1--2_MG | ecosystem: Environmental > Aquatic > Marine > Hydrothermal vents > Sediment ...
TAAAAGGGGCGCCTGTGTTCGTTGGAGATGTTTTTGATTGTTCTTATAATATGTTAACAAGCTTAGAGGGAGCACCTAAAATTGTTTATGGATTTTTTGATTGTTCTTATAATGAACTAACAAGCTTAAAAGGGGCGCCGGAGTTCGTTGATGGAAACTTTAAATGTTCTAATAATAAATTAAAAACAAAGGGTGAGAAGAATGACTCTGAGACATAAATTAATTAAAAAATATCATAGAAGAGAGCTTATTACTGTATGTTGCGTCTCTTTTCAAGAGTGGTTAAACGGTCAAAGAGACACTTTGGAGCATTGCATTGATGGAGTATGGATAGAGATGAAACCGCCACTTCCTAAAAATGCAGTTTATAAATATTATTCTCATGGAATCAGCCCAGCTAATCTAAAAAAGTATTATCCGCAATTATATAAAAAATTGAAGGAGGGGGAAGCATGCCAACTTTAAGCATATATTTGCCAAAAAACATATATCTAAAAGTAATGAAAGAAGTAGAGGAAAGACTGGATAATAACGAAAAAATCTCTCAAAGCACTCCTATTGTGGAGGCTTTAAAAGAGAGGTATAACCTGCAAGATGAAGAATGAGCGGAGAGAACAGGCTGAATATCATCTCGGATTCTCCTGGCTGGAACGCTTAAACAGGCTGTTTTATCTCTGCAATGATTCTGCACTTAGCTTGGATTCTATGAGCTGGTATCATGCGCTGAGAGCTTTATACAGAGAACTGTCCACAGAAATGAAACCAGACGAAGAAAATGAGATTAAAAATGCATTGCTGTGTGTGGCTAAAAAAGTTTATCATCCAAGCCAGGCAAGAAGAGGAATCTCGGCTGAATTGTACGAAGAACTTGAAGAAATTGAAAAAAAATTAAGAGAAATCATGAAAGAGGCAGGATTGCAGATGAAGTTCGCAGAAGACCCTACAATGGCTCTTAAATAAATTAGCCCTTACTTTTTTCTTTATTATAAATAGTTACAAGTCTTCTGAAATTTACTTCGCCTAAATCCAATAACTCCCTTACAATCGGCGAGTAAGTTCTTTTTTTAGTCCAGCTCCATTCCAGGTATTTGTTAATTATATATCTCCTCATAAACTCAATACCTACTCTTTTTTGTTGGTCTTTTGTCATTGCATCTGCGCCCATCAATTTTAGTTCATAATCTTTTAAGCTTTTGGCTTTCTTTTTCCTGTACTTCTGTTCGTCTACAGCATAAACATTAGTAAATCTACCTATAAAATTAGGTTTTGCTACTGAGTAGTTATAGGTTTTCTTGCCTGCCATGTAGATTATTTTCTTTTTTTCATAATCATAAAACTGAAAATAACCCCTCTCAAATCTTTTGGTGTATACATGAATTAAAGCCCGGCTGCGCCAGATAGCCACATACCTGTCCAAATCAAAGAATGAAGGCATAACAATAAAAATAAAAAGGTTCTTTTGCCCTATTTCTGATAGCATGCTAACGATTGTTTTATTTATTGAAGATAAGGCGCTCCTGGAACTTAACCCCCTATAAGCCTCATCATAAACAACCGCCTGGTATTTGCCAGCCTTAATAACCGCATTCTTAAACTCATCTGGCGTGAAGACGATCCTTTTTTCATCAAAACTTTCATCGCAATATTTGGCACATTGTTGCGCAAATACAGATTTCCCGCTTCTTTCTGCGCCATCAATAAGAAAAATCATATCCCAGTCTTGCTTAATTACCTTTTTGGCCATGTCCAAATTAGCCTGAAGATAACCATCCATATAAAATTCATATTCCTTTCCTTCATAAACTTTTACCATGCAGACCACCTCTGCTTTTTTCAACATAAATATGTAGTAATCTTTATAAATATATAGAAATGTAGATAAATAAATAGTAATAAATATAAATTGTTTTACTTAATGGAAATTTTGTAAAAAATGGACGACAAAGAAAGACATTTTTATTACACCAATTTTGGTGTACTATTATATAAATAAATATAATAATGTTTGACTCATTGGAAAAATGGACAACAAAGAAAGGAAATTGCTTGATTTAATGCTAATTATTGTAATTATCCTGGCTTTAATCTGTCTCTATCTTGTGTCTAAAATAGCTACATTGTCTGATTATTATTCTGAAGAATGCAAAAATATAATAAACTGGAAAGATAATACAAATATTTATTATATGGAAAAGGTGATATTAAATGTTAGTCAAAATAGAAGTATTAACTCCAAAAAACCAAGCTGAAAAATCTGTCCAGACTCTTAAAATGTCGCTTCTTGGGATAAGAGATGCAGGAAAAGTAAAGAAACAGCATGTTGTTAATGATCATAAATTCTATTGGATTATGGAAATCAAAGATATAAACGAACTCAAAAGATTAACTAAAAAGTGCGTGATGGGAGATAAAATGATTAAAAGTTTTTATAAGAAACTGTTTAAATTAATTGATGTTACTAATAAATTGGGCGGAAGATTAGGTAAGGGTATGAAGTGGTTTATAAATAGAATAAAGAAACAATTTAGAAAGAAATATGGGGGAGACCTAAGCATGTTGGATGATATGCTGGAAAATGCAGAGTTGCAGGAAGGCCAATTGATTATTAAAGACAGAAAGGAAATTGAAGAATTAATGAAAAAAGAATTAATTAAATTATCTATTATCTCTAAGTAAGTTAAATATCATAGCCCAATAAGGCCTGTTCGCCTTTCTCTGTTATCTCAAACCGGCCTAATAATTCACTATGCTTTAAATATCCAAAGGCTACTAATTTCTCTAATGCGTTGCGACCATAACGAATTGAATTGTAAATCCTGCGGACATCCAATGCAGAAACAGGGCGATGCTTGGCCATGGCTAATACAATACGCTGTTTCTTTGTTAATACATCCATGCTATCACCCATTAAATCTTATTTGCTTATATTCCAAATATTTGATTATCTCTTTGTATAAATCTACTTTATAGGTTGTTCTAAGCTCGTTTAGATCATTGCTTAAATTTAATGCCTGCTGCCTTATGCGCTTTATTAACTCTTGTTGGTCTTGACCCATGTTTATCACTCCTTGTTTTTATGAATTAAATAACGAAAATAAGCCTTGTGTTTTATATACGAAGAACCAAAAAGAGACACATTAAATAAATTTACTAATAGAGCAGGAAGCATTAACCAAGTGTATATATAGCCTTTCATATATTCAATAGGAATTGATAAACATAATAAAAAAGAAAATCCACTATAAAGAATAATGAAGAAAATATCTCTTCCCATGTCATTTATAAGTGCATCAACTTCTCCCTTACCCTTGGTTTCTAACTTACTCACTTTTATTACCTTTCTTGTCTATGAGAGATATATAAAATGATAATTTCTATGATGAGTGCTATGATACTACTTATGATTAGTGCCTTAAACGCAGTCATCTCCATTTTACAAAATGTTTATTTTGTAAATTGTTTAAAGTTTTATTTATAAATAAATTATTTGGTGTTTTTACTTTTTTGGAGTTTTTTCTTTATTTCCTCTCTTGTTATGCCTGAAATCTCCTCAAAAACCTTGTAATCAAAATTTGGCAGTTTGATTAATTTTTGTACATCTTCAGGAGAGGCATTTTTAAATGCTTTCTTAAAACTCTTTTTATAACCGCCTTCTAAGTCAAAATAAATAAAATCTGGCTTCTCTGCTTTCTCCCATTCTTCAAAACTACATTCTTTATTAAATACTAATATTCTGGGCGGTTTTGGTAGAGTATTAAAAAAGCCAGTATGAAAAGACCCGGTGTTCCAGTAGCCAGTGTTACGATTGCCGGTGTTATAATCGCCGGTGTTAAAATGACCGGTGTTCCTGTCGCCGGTGTTACAATGGCCGGTGTTAAAATCGCCGGTGTTATAATCGCCAGTGTTTCTATAGCCGGTGTTATAATCGCCAGTGTTCCTGTCGCCGGTGTTATAATCGCCAGTGTTCCTGTCGCCGGTGTTACAATGGCCGGTGTTACGATTGCCAGTGTTATAACCGCCGGTGTTCCTGTCGCCGGTGTTAAAATCGCCGGTGTTATAATCGCCAGTGTTACAATGGCCGGTGTTCCTGTCGCCGGTGTTAAAATCGCCGGTGTTAAAATCGCCGGTGTTATAATCGCCGGTGTTCCTGTCGCCGGTGTTACGATTGCCGGTGTTATAATCGCCGGTGTTCCCGCCACCAAATTTTATATCAATTTTCTTAATAAACTTAATAGATTTACAAACAAATTTATCTATTACGCCTACTTCTTTTGTCTTTTTTAATCCTCTAGTTTCTACTTCATATACATCACAACCTTCCTCGTAATACATATTCCAATAAGGAGTTACATGATAGCCTTCCTCACATAACTCTATTTCTTTAATTTCTGGAGTCCATTCGCCTGATTTCTTGCCAGATGGCAAGTAATCTGTGTAATCAAAGTCTCCGCCATCCTTAACTTTATTGTTCTTTAGTACCTTATAAAACTTCATAATATCACCAAATATCATCAAATCTGTTTTTTAAACCACGAGGTGTTATATGAGTATAAATCTGCGTTGTTGATAGCCTGGCATGGCCTAATAATTGCTGCACTTCCCTTAAACTCATGCCTTTCTCATTTAAATACATCGTGGCACCTGAATGACGCAAACCATGAAAACCTATGCCAAAATACCGGACAGAAGCATAATATAAGGCCTGTCTTGTATAGTTAATAGGCAGATATTTAAGGCCACGACTTACTGGCTTGGCAATGGGGACATCTCTGTCTTTATTGCCCTTGCCTGCTATAATATGAATAAAACCCCTGCCTCTGTCAATATGCTCAGGCCTTAAATTAAGAACTTCGCTTACTCGCATGCATTGATAAAAACCAAGCATGAAAGCCAGTTTTAGTTGTGGCTTCTTGATTGCCCTTAATTTCTCTAAAAATTCCGCTTCGCTTATTGTCTTGGGTAATTTCTTCATCTTGTTTTCTCCCCTTGCCACCCTTATACATGGAGGTATAGGATATCAAATTTACAAAGACATCAACTATCCAGGTGATTGGGTTTATTAGGGTTGTCGGTGGCAAGGTCTGGAGATCTGATGTTTTTCTTGCAAGAATCGCAATATTGACGCAAACCATGAGGGCTTATAAACATCTTGCCGCATCTCTTGCATTTAATCCTTACCTTGAAAATTTTTTTATTTATTTTCATGATTGACCACCCATTTCATCCATTTATCTATCTCCTTGCAATTCACTTCAATGCCATTCTGATAACACTTTCCTTCCTTTCTTTTTATCCTAAAATCTGTATAATTTTCTGGTTGTTTTTCTATATCAACATTTTTCAAACAATCCATCATTATGCATTTACACATTGAACCATAAACAGAATATCCTTCCATACACCAATTTTCCTTAATTTTTTGATGACATTGTATAACGCATTGAGTTGAGTCAGATGTATTAAAATAAGTTGTACCATCATTTAAACAACCAGATAATAAAACCAATAATAAAACCAACATACATAAAACCAAAACTATATGCCTTATCTTTGTCATTTTGATTTACCCTTCTTGTTGTTCTGTGAGAGGTAGAAGTAAATTAAACACCCAACCAATACAGCGATTAATAACCATCCTAAAGGATTTATCCAAAATTCAGGAGGTAAAGTACAATATACCTGATAACCAAAAATCCAGTTATCTACATAGTAAGCACAACCTTCACACATCTTTTTTAACCCCTTCTATTCCCTTAATTATTTAATCTTTCTACAAGATTTTAAAAATCTTTTAGATAGATTATACAAGTGGACTGTAGGTGAAATAATAAATATGCCAATAATAACTATGCCAATCGCAAGTATAGTATCCGCTGGCGTGTGACAATCATCTAATGGACTACCAGATAAGTGACAATCATCTTCTAGACTACTGGATAAAAAAAAGAGATATAAAACCAAGATACCTAAAACCAAAACTATATGCCATATCTCTGCCATTTTACAAAAGAGGTATTATGTAAAAATATATAAGCATTTGTAAAATTTATCCTATATATCCAGGTGGGTCTTCCAAGGCGCTTGAATCATTATGGCCTTTCTTGTCAGCGGGCAGGCCTTGATCATCTTGCATGGCTTGTTGATCATTGTATTGCTTGGCTTGCCTGGTTAATTCGGCAAATATCTTAATCATCTCGTTTATGTGAGGGATATAGTATTTCTTGAACTTCAAATAATCCTGCAAAATCCGGGAATGGTTTGTAAGGCCTTCTTTCATGTCCGCATAGATCTTGGATAAAACAGGGGGCTTGTTGTCCCTTATGTCATTAAAATGCCTTAAAACCTCTATTGCGTCTAATTTGGCAGTTATGGGATGAACAAACTCCAATTCATTGTTCTTAAATGAATTGTCTGTCTGCAACCAGGTTTTATTGTCTTCTGTGGCCTTGACTTCTATACGCTGGCGTTTGCGATTGGCTTCCTTGGCCATCTCGTTGTCTATCTCGGCATAATGCTCCTTGACTATCTTAAATCCGCCTTTTAGAATGGGAATTTGCAGAAGATTCTCCAGTTTATAAAAGAATTTGCGCCAATACTGCATGCTAATAGAAAAAGCCTTGTCCGCATTATCGGCTATGAAATCATGGTTTGAATAAATCTCAAGTGTTTTGGACCATAACTTAATGCAGTTGTTATCCAAATAAAAAGTATTGGCTTTTTGCATTTGATTTTTGTATCTGGTAGATAGTGATTTTAGGCTGATTTTGAATTGCTGGCCATGCAACCTGATCATCCTTTTTAGGGGTTTTTGGGGTGCAAAAAAAGTTCCGCCTGGTTGAATACCATGGGGGGGTACCCCCCCCTCTGTGCAACCCTTCTGATTTACATAGGTTAAGGCGCCTTTTTGGCGTAATTTTTGGATAATTTTATAAACCGCTTGAATGCTCGTACCCCGCATAAATGCTATCTGTTTGGGGGTTTTATATTCTTCAGTAATTAAATCTAAAACCTCTTTTTGCGTTGGCGTTAATTCACTATTTGGAGCTACTCCATACTGGCAAATTAAACCTTTTCCGGAACTTTTATTCAACCTCTGGGCGGAACTTTTTTCAACCCCAGGCGGAACTTCCAAACACTCAAAAATTTCTGACTTGTGCTTGCGAATGTTTCTCGTAGAAGTGCCTAAGATCTGAGAAATCTGTTTAGTAGAGTAGCCACTTAATGTAAGAAGCAGGATCTTAGTCTTTATAGGAGTTAAGGGCTTTTTTCCGATACATTTATAAAGTTCTTTTCTTTTATTCTTCATGCTGTCACCTTTTTTTATTTTTTTATGCTATTTCTTAGAAAAAGACATCTGTTTTTTATAGTTTTTTAATTATCAAAAAGTAAGAATTAGATTCTTTTAACCTTTATTTCCTGTGGAAACCCCTTAATGTAAGCGCTAAAACAGCCCTTTTCTTAAGTAGCGGGGTTACCTTAATATATTTAGGGCCGGCCTGGGTGGGATTTTTGATAATTGTACCTATTCTCGCCCTTTTTATTGCCCTTAGTAAGGTAACAGGTATGCGCTGCGAAGCTGGCAGCCCTAACTGCCTGTGAAGTGCGCCTTTCTTGCCTATCGCTCTCTGTATAAAATAAGCCATTTTTTTAAAAAAAAGAAAAAATAAGGTTTTTTACCTTCGCACAGCAAAGGACCTTATAACTATTGTCAGGATTATTGCCAATACTACAATAGTTACTATCAGGCCAAGCCATGTGGTTGCAATATCCTTAATCGCATTGCCTGTAGCGTTAATGGCTTCTCTTGAGTTATTGCTTAGGCCTGATGTTTGCTGGAATTTGTCAAGTACCAGAATTCCTACGCCCATAATCATGCCAATTAGAACCAATGTCAGCACAAATCCATACAGCTGACCTACTTCAAAAGCCCCTTTTTTATTGTCTTTCATAAAGTCTCACCTCGTTAATTTAGTTAGTAAGAAGATTAAAAGATTTAATTATATTTAAATTTATGTAGGCAATTTTATTGCTTAGTTGTTATTAAATAAAATAATGTGCCTGAAGCAAGAATCAAAAAACCAAGAGGCAACATTATGTTTATCTCGTTCATGTATAAGAAGAAAGTACTAACAAGGAAAGAGACAAAAGAAGACGCTAATAAAACCTTAGGAAAAGGATACTTGCGCATGCCCATAAGCATGACAAAAAAAAGTATTAGCACTGTCATAACAGAAAACAAGCCATGCGAAGCTGTATTAACTGCATGATACAGGCCATCCATGCCGGTTACCTGAAGTGCGCTTATGTTGTTGTATATGGTTGCCATTTTATAAGTCCTTTTGGAATATAGCCCCCCAAATGGTAAATATAAATAAAACTATGAGCAATAAGCCTAATATTGAGGTAAGCCAGGCAGGCAAACCAAAAAAGTCAGACAAGCCATTAATGGTATCGCCAACAAAACTGAATGAAGTGCCCATTAATTTAAGCGAGTTCCAGGCCTTTGACATGAGACTGTCAATAAAGCCAAACTTGGATGCAAAAAAGCCGGAACTGCTGTTGGTGTCCTCTATATTGCTCTGAAGTTTGCTTAATTCTGAGGATAATTGAGTGGCTTTGTTAAATGTCTTGTTAAACTGCTGATATTGGGCCTGGCCCTGCATGGCAGGATTATCCAGATGATACTGGCCTAATAAGTAAACGCCGCTTGTCAAGACTAATGTGAATAGGATAAAACCATACAAATAGTTGGAATACTTGATTTCGGACATTTTTTGTTAACTTTTTAGTTTAAAGGATATGATTATGCCTACCACGCCCAAAACAAGCAAGGTGGATATGTTTATGGCTGAAAATAAGCCTAATGTGAAAAGGAATACAAAGGCTATGATTACGCCCATCACTACGCCGACAGGACTAAATGAGGATATGCCTATGAAAACAGCCACTATGATAAATGCGATAAATGCGCCCACTGCTTTGCTTAAGTAATCAGATATTGATGCTGTTTTGAGCTGGTAATATTTGGAGTATGCAGGCAAGTTATCTACTTCTGCCAATACATAAGCCTGGCCGCCCACAACACCTGAAAGATTGCAACTGTATGAGCCTGAGCTGGATAAGGTAGTGTAAGTGCAAATCTCCTGGTTGCCTGTGGCGGTCGCATGATAAACTGTTATGTCTAAATCCCTATTCTGCAAAAATGACCAGTTAACTGTTAATATCTGTGTGGAGTTATCATAATATGAGGTAAGGTTGTAAAGCCTGGATGTGGTTGGAGTTATGTCCGGATTGATGATAAAGGTTGCATCGCAAACACCAGATGAGCAGATAAATTTCATTGTGGCTGTCTGTTTGAGTAAATAATTGTATGCATTATAAAAAGCTAATTTGTAATCAGTGGTGGCTTCATGTATGTGAAACACAACCTGGCCTAAATCGCCTGATTTGTCCATCTGCACAACCCTGTACACGCCTTCGCCAGTATAACCCCTTAACAAGCTTACATAAATGTTGGATAATGGGCTGTATGTTGATTCATCCTGGATTGTTATCCGCAATTCTGATATGCCTGAAGTATGGTTGAAGTTGTAAATGGTGTATGTCTGGGTGTTGTTTGAGACTGTTAAATTATTTAAATACCATCTGTGCGTGAAACCATCGGTTGTTGAGTATTTAATGTATATGTTAGTGTGAAGCTCTAATGTGGTCGGGTAAATGCATAGGCTGTAATTGTTACTGCCACTATATGAAGCATGAAATTGGTGGCTTAGTGAGCGGTTATTATACCAATAATCTGCTTCTACCTGGAATGTTGAGGTTAAATAATCGCCAGGATCATCCTCGTTGCCTATAAAGAAGGTTAATGTTTTGTTGCCTGTGGCAGTGCAGTTGGTTAAACCCCATGAATAAATGCTCTGGTTGGCTGTTATTGCGCCTGAAGTGGTGTCATAGATGCCGCCTGCAAAAGACATATTAAATGAATAATTAAAGGTAAATTCTATCTCTGATGTTGTGTTGGGAGTTGGGACAGAGGCCTCTATAAGAGTGTATTCTGAATAATCAGAGATGGTTGCTGAGTATAATGTGTGGTTATAGGTAAGATTGGCGGTGCCTGATATAATGCTGCTGGTAAGTGTGTGGTTTAAATATAAGCGGATTGTCTGCCAAGTCTCAGTAGGAGCCGGATCATCGTATATTAATTTGTGAGCATAAAAAGCAGGCGGAACGCTAAAGGTATAATTGGGCGAACGAGTGGAGTTAAAATAGTCAGAAGCGACAGCATACCATAAATAAGTGGTGTTCTCCGGGATATGAGGCAATGAATATGCGGCAAACGAGCCATTGGTCAGGGCGGTTATGTTGGCTATGAGGCCAGATGCGTTATAAAACTCTATATACCCGCCCTGCAAGTCTGAATCATAATAAGTAAGGTTTAAAGTGGCGTAACGATACGACTCGCTGGATGAGCCATTGGGTGGATTGTTAAGAGACATGCTCGGCAGGTGGTTATGGATTATTGTTGAAGTAGATGCATAATCAGTAGTGTTCGCAGTGGAGTTAATCCATACATTACAATCTATGACCTCGTTTGGATTTAAAGGCGTATTTGTTGAAATTATTCCTGAATAGTTGCCATTAACATTGCTTATTGTTTTTGATGCTATTAATGAGCCACCATAGGTTAGATTTGCTACAATACTATAGTTAACCAATGAGTTTGAGGTTATGTTAAATCTGCATGTCTTGTTAGATAAAGGATATAATGGATATGGAAAATAAACTTGAGCTATCTCAAATACATTTAATTGATAAGGCGGACTGATTGAATAAGTCGGGTTAGTGGGATATAGCCTTCCTTCGCCTATTTCAATATCCCATATGCTATCGCCTACTACTCTTAAATAACCATAATATCCTCGCACTCCAAATAATATTGATGAACCTGTGGAGTTGGTTATATCATTAGGAATATGCGTATTATTCAACCAAGCCTCTGCATGCTTGTCAGATTTATAATTTAAAGTTAATTTATAGGGATGGTCAGATGAGATGGAAAAAGGAAAATTGCCTGCTGCGTAGTATGTTGAGGCAGAATTGGAATACGCAAAGTATTTCTCAAAATCAACCGTGGCAAATATATTACTTTTATCCTTGGAGGGAGGACTACCTGTGTCATTTGTAGGGGATGACCTAATGTAGCCGCTGGTTAAGCTTGTCTTGGAAAAAACAAAACGCTGTGATTTTTCTATAGATGGGTAATCCATCGGTTTGGGCAAGTGGCCTGTTAATGAGGATGATGTTATGTAAGGGATGGCGCAATCCGCAAAATCCGAGGATGCATAACATTTGCCACCGCTAATAGTAGCACCTTTTAAATAAAAACCGCCACTATCATCTAAACTATGATGGAAATACTGCGGGGCGGAGTAATTAATTAAATGCGCTGTGGGATTGTTATAATAAAATTGCAAGGTTACTGATTGACTTGCATTAACATTAGGAATCCAAAAAGAGATAGGCAAATATGTGGAATTATGCGGAAAGTAATAAGAATAGTTAATTAGCTGGCCATTATACAAAATCCTTAAACTATCTATATGAGGAGTAAATGATGCGTTTAATTCCATATAAACTATATTGTGTATCCTGTCATAATCGCCAGCATAAAAAGTTATGTTTCTGTAAGTGTTCCAGGAAGCATTCCACCAGTCATATTGAGTATAGCAAAGAGGATTACCATCAGAATCATTGATGCAGAGCCAGTTATCTATTAAGGCCTGGCCAGATGACATGGCATACCGGCCATAATGACGAATCTCAAAAGTCTGGCCAGCAGGCAGGCTTAAGCCATCAAAATTGTCAATCCTGGCCCATACAAGCTTGGTCTTGTTCTCCTTTATAATGCCTGTCTGATTTTTGATAAGGGTTGTGCATTGCCCGCTGGTGTTTGTCTGGTTATCCCAACAATCAATAGTGATATTAACCCACTCATATTGCGGCTCAGATACTTCATAAGTGATGTTAACTTGGCGCTCAAGCCAGGTTTCGGTCAGGTTGCCCTCTAATTCCAAATAACCTTTCATGATAGAATTTAGTTGCTCTGATGTTATCTCATGGTTGGAATCGTCATAAATCCGATACAAAGTATAGGCTTCGCCCCAGCCAGAATGAGAGTAAACTCTTTCTATTACTGGTTTTCCATACGAAACAGAGGTTAATGCAATAAAAATCAGCATTAACACGATTATTCTATACTGATTTTTCCTGTGGAAATTTGCCATTTTGATAGTTTAACTGGTTTTGTTGAGCGTAATTTGGAACTTTTAATGCGTGCATGAGGCAATTGTTTTATTTGATTCAAGGGCTCAATATGCGATAATTTAACCTTTGTTTCCTGTGGAAGTTTGCTTATATCTTTTAAGTGGTGTTTTTTGAGCTGTTGCCGCACTTCTTTTGTGGGATTATGGCGATTACGCTCAATAAATGAAGAGCCATAAGTTACAAGGCCTTCGTTTATTTTAACTATGTTTTTATGCTTGGGAAGGCTTGACAAGTCAATGGTGTGTTTAAGCATGCCTTTGTGCTTTAGAGGAAATGCAACTGCAAGGCCTAAACAAGCCAAGATAAGCAATGCTAATAATATGCGTTTCATTCTACTCTCCCCCCTGGACTATAATTCATGAACATGGCAAAAGTGCCTAACATCCCTATCACAACAATATAAACTGGCAAATGCGATATTATAAGGTTTGTGATTGGCATAGAGGCAAGAGTGGTGCTAAATACGGGCTGGGTGGAAAATTTGTCCCAGACATTGCTCAACAGCATTGATGAAGCGGCCGCAATGATCAGGATAAGAAAATAAAGGATCATGAATACTGGATAACCTCTTATAAAATAGCCGGTTATTATGACCCCTAAAGCCAAAGCAATAAATACTGCCAAAAAAACATAATCAATATGGTTTACTACATTGGTTTGAGTGCCTTCAAGGGCTTCAACAGACCTGTTGCTTTCCTTAATGGCAGGTATCTGGACTAATTTGTTTATGGCTGTCTGGCTAATATAATGGATTATGAAGAAACCTACACCTAACCCAAACAGGATAACTACTATAAATATTATGTCTCTCGGTGTCATCTCTGTTTCCTCTTGGGCGGATTTGCCCAACCCAATACGCTCATTATTTTCTCCAGCTCTATGCTGACTTTTGTGTGCCTGGCGATTTCACGCTGGGCGTCTGCATAGCTCTTTAAGCCATAATATTCCTTGATAAATTTAATCTGTTCCTCTAATTCCTTAGTTACTCGGGTTGTCCGGGATTTCTTGGTTGCCATTTTCTAATATTCCAATTCTTGAATTTCACCTATTTTCTTTGTTGAAAATATCTTGTAAATTAAATATATGATAAAATATATTATTATTACTGCATATATCAATCCCATCCAGCGGAAAGTGTAAATAAAAGTGTTCTCAAAATCAACCCAGTTATAAAAGCGGATTATGGCCTGAGCGCCTAAATTAAATGAAGCAAATAAAGGCGGGAAAGATAACAAAAACAATGCTATCCTTAAAGGAGTATGCTCAAATGATAAGGAAAATGCGCCAAATATTAATAGCAGACTGAAGAAAAGAGGCAAGCTAATTAATAAAGCAAGCGGAACCCCGCCGATTATATTGTCATTATAGCCATCTTTTAAAATAAAGAAAGAACCAACAAGAGAAGCTAAACCTTTGTTGCAATTAACATTATAAAAGTATTGGCCTGACTCATTAAAGTAGTAATTGATTGAATAATCAACTATGTTTTTCTGCAAGTAATCAGAATAAAGCACATGACCATTATAATCATATAAGTAAATGGAACAATTGGGAAAAGTAACATAGGCTGTCTCATTATATACTGCAAACCTTAAGGTGGCATTCTGGGGCAGGTGGCCATTGGTGATGGGAATTATCTGAAAAGAACGATTTGCAGGTATTATAAAAGGACTGTCCGCATAAGAGAGAGGCATGACTAATAGAATGAGTGCAAGGATAGCTATGATGTGGATTTGCCTCATTTTTTTATTTCTATTCTTCTCTAATTACTTCTATTTTTTTTATTATACTTCGGGGAATACATTGGAAGTGTTTAATCACCCCTTCACCAAAATCAGTAAAGGCAAGGACGATAAAATCTTCTTTCTCAACCACTAAGTACCCTACTGAAAAAGTAGTATAAGGTTCATAGTTGTTTAACTCTTCTATTAAATGCGTTTCTAAGCTTGATTGGGCATCGATCCATTCTACCTCTACAATGGGTTTCTTATCTCTTTTTAGCATTTTTAGCGAATTATTTTTGTTGGATTGTTGGCCATAGCTAACTGCTTGCTGGCCTCTTTAAGGTTGCTGGCGATGCTCGCCAAAACATCAAATTTCTTAAATAAGTAAATGAACAAGACCAGGATAATGACTATTGTAAATATGAACATGACATAAGGCATATACTCAATGAAACCTTTTATGTCATACTTGGCCTTGTATAACTGATATGCATTTAAGGCTGAATTAATGTCTTCTTCAGTTATCTTTGGCTCTAATTCTTTGTCTTTTATATTGAAATTAATAAATCGGTAATCCTGCGAGCCTTTCTTAAACATATAAACAACCTTAACACGGCCATCCTTTATGTAAGGTATGTTGTCAGGCTTTAACCCAACTTTGGCTTTTTGAAGGTAAAATAATTTATTGTTGGTTTTAGGATCAACAAATATGCCGCCTCTGTCAGAAACGACATGCAACTGGCCGAATGCGTCACGCTCAAAAATCCTTACATGAAATTGGCTGTATCTGCGCCAACGAAGGTACCACCAAATAAACAGGCCGGCCAGCCCGCCTGTTATTAACACTCCGCCTATTATAAGCAGTATGGTCATTGCTATTGATGCTATGCTAATGTTTATGCACCTCTTATCTGCGCCAAGGCATTAGCCTGGACATGAAACCGCCTTGGTGTTCCTGCCTTATCGTGGTTTCATGAGTGCTGCCACGCCAAAAACGCCGGTTGCCCTCGTTTTCCGCTGATTCCAGGATGCTCTCTAAGTATTCCATGCAAACAGCTACAATGTACTCGCCATCTGATGATGTTTTTATGCCAAACTCTTTTCTATGCACTAATATCTGCTTAATTAATGTGTCCGCAATGTTCATTAAAGTTCTGTATTTGATGTGAGTGTTAACATTGCCTAATACCTGTATCTTGTGCGCTTTGGTTTTAATTAATCCTAATATCCGCTTAGCGCCAGTCATGTTAACTAAAGGATCGCTTACCTTTACTAACTGGCCATTAATGTTGTAATCCAGGCCTCTTAATATAAGTTCTAATTTAAGCAGGTCATCTTCAGGATTGGTAAGCAATACTATTGACCCGCCATAACTGTCTATCGGTGCTGCATAAACCTGCTCGGATTGCTCTACCTGCGTTTCTTCCATTTTTATAGTCTTAAAGGTATTGGGCGTGGCAAGCCAGCCCTCGCCTGCTTTTTGGATGGTTTTTTGCCAAAAATACCAATAAATAAAGCTTCTACATCTGGCTCGTATTTCTCAGTATAAGATGTCTTGGCTTTTTTCTTGCCTGTTTGCTTTGATTTGGATTTGCGTTGTTTGCGTTTTTTTGGCAAAGGAGATGCTGTTTTGGGTAAAATAGGCGCCCCTAAAACAGGCAAGTTTGGAAGCGCATAACTGCCAAAAGATGAAACTTGCGAGGAAATCGGCCTGGGCAAGGAGATTGAAGGGATGCTGGGCCTTGTTATGGTTCTGTAGGCTGAATTTGGTCTCCTCTCCTTAGAAGGTAATGCTTTCCCAGATGTGCTCGTTCCAGAAGGAAAGCCCAACATCCCTGAGTAAGTTGGTGTTTTAGCTCTCAAAGAGGTGGCAGATGAAATCCCACCTTCTGAATATGTAGCTTTAAGGCCATAGGTTGGTATGAATGTCCTGGAAATTATCCTGGATTCTATGTTTAAATAAGGCTTGGATGAAGAACGAGAGATGTATTCTTCATAACTGTAGCCTGTCTCTTCTTTAAATAAACGCCTGAAAGTTGAGGATTCCTCTTTTGTCAGGCCTTTGGTGGCTTTTTTGTATATTAATGATTCTAATTCACGAGATGGCTGGATTACCTCAACCGCTTCAAGCTGGACAGGCCTGCCCTTGATCTTGGCATAACCTAAACGCTCAGTACGCTTAATAACCTCGCCAGGGGCAAGTGTTACCTCTGCCTCTGATCCTATGTAACCTATCCCCTTAAATTTGCCGGAAGGTGTTAATTGCCATTTCCTGAAAGTTTCTAACTCAGATGGTGTTAGCGGTGCGCCTTTGGATATTTTTTCAGCAATAGGCTTTATTTCCTGTGGAAACTCCTCTAATGTCTGCTCTGGGAATATGTGGATTGCAGGGCGGCTTCTGGTGGAAAACTCACCTGCCTGATACTCCAAAAGAGTGGCACGCTTCCCCGGCTCAAGGCCTAATCTTGATAACCTAACTTTATTTGTGGGGTCGGCGAAATATGAACGCTCTAATTCTGAAGAGTAAGGGGTTGGTTTTGGCTTCTCCACAACTTCTTTAGATTTAATTAAGCCAAATATGTTCTCACGCTGGGCTGAGACAGGCCGTATTGTTCTTTGCTCAGATACCATCTTTACCTGCTCTTTAAGAGGCAGCTGTGCTTGTTGACTGCTCTCTACTAAAATAACTGGATCTTCCAATAAAACCTGTGAGCCTTCAACAGGTATCTTTTTCCGGCCAACTGTAGTCATGAGATCAGAGACTTTGGTTGAGCCAACCTCTATAAATGGCTCTGTGGCTTTCATAATTCCATATTCAGCAGCGCCCACTCCTACTGCATAAGGAGTTTCCTGCCTTAATGATTGGCTTACTTCCGGAAAATTCCGGCCTGTTTTTAACCTTCGGCCAAATTCAATTACTGAAAAGCCTATCTGCTTGCCAGTTGTTTTCAGTGTTTTTATCCTTGTCTCTTTTGGATAAATAGGTGAAACAAGCAAAGAAAAATCTATGGCTGATGCAAAAGGCTTGGCAAAACCTGCTAACGCCTGCTCAGTCTCGCCTTTTAGTGCATGGCCACGCAGCACATCCATATAACCTTTAGCCCTTAGTTTTTCAGCTGATTCTTTATAAATTGGCCGGAGATATGGTGAAGTAAACTGTTGTTTGGGCTTCGGTTCTTCCTGGGTTTGATAGCGCTCAGCATGCAAAGTGGAAGAAGATGAGACAGGCCTGGCTAATGTTGGCTTAAAAGTGGGAGGTGATAATGGCCTGGTTTTATGCTCAGGAATAGGAAGGCCTTGCTGAGGCTGAGAAATAGCAGGCTGGTGCTGAAGGCGTTGGAAATATTGAGCCTTCTGATATACAGCATAAGTAGGCTCATAGGTTGGCCTTGCAGCAGATGTTGGTTGAGGTTGGCTTGTTGTCGGCGCTTTCTTCTTGGATTTTCTGGTTATGCTTACTTTTTGTTTGTATACTCTCTTGTAAAATTTAAGCAAGTTAAGGCGTTTCTTGCGCTCTGATTCCTTCTGAGAAGTAGATTTAAGAGATTGCCTATAAAATTCGCCCAAGTCTCGGGCTTTCTCACGCTTTACGATTGTTATGGCCATTTTTATGAAAACCCTGGTAGTCCTATATAGGACTACTGGGCAAAAAGAGGTGCTTAGGGTGTAGTCATTCTTATTTTGTTTAGATTATATATATTTTTCTATATTAGGGTATATGTTTGCTTGTGAAAAACATAAATTATATATATAAGTATTAGTTATCTAATTGTATAAGGCGGTTAATACAACCGCCTTACCCGCTCCTGTGTGGCGGCACAGGAGTGGCAGGGGCTTGATGCCAGGCCGATTATGCCAGCGGGCTTGGCAGTTCGCCTCTGCCAATGAAAAGCGCTGGCTGGGTAGTAAGCCGGGAGCGCTGGGCTGGGGCGGCCCCGGTACCGAGAAAGCACCCCCAGCAAAACCGCAGGACCGCCAGTACAGCGAGGCCACCTGCGGGACCCACACTGTGGGCAGGTGTGGGGGAAATGGCCACGATCCCGTTGCCCACGGGCGTTGGCAAAGGCAACCCCGACCCTTGCCAATGTAGAACAGGGGGCGCACCTTGGCTTCGGTCGGGGTGCGTTTTTTTTATCCTCCTGCCCAGGAGCGGTGGGAGGGGAGTTTCCTAAAATGGCAAAAAAAACAAAAATTAAAAATATGACCCCGCACGGGGTCAATATAATTAATGAAGGGGGAAAAGTCTTGATGACCTTTCCTTCTGAGGGGCAAATTCGCCTCTCAACCCACACCGAAAGGTGTGGTGAGATAGGGGGCATTCCCCTATCAAAAACAACATTCGGGGAGTGCGAACTCCCCGAAGAAAGAGACGGTGTTTATTACATCGTCTCTAATTTGGTCTGCCAGGCCAACCCTGACCGGGCAGACCTCCTGATCGTCAATGAGACGGTCAGGGACGGCGATGGCCGAATAATCGGCTGTCGCTCTCTTTCTTTGAACCCCTATTACAGGGGTTCAAGCGGAGGTGATGCCTAATGGCAACCTACCGCAATTATAAAGATGGGGGCAAGTATGAGCTTGCCCCTGATCAGTATAAAATTAAAGAAAGAATGGAGTCTGTGCTGGACGATAATGGTGCGGGCTTTAGTTATAAGACTTATAGTCTTGTACTAACAGACGAAAGGTTAATAAGAGGAGGATATAACGCAATCCTCCAGGGCCTAATGATGGCCTATCAGGGCGATGATTTCTGGGATATGGAAAGTTTTTTTATGAAATATCCCAAATTAACTAAGAAAATAGAGCGGTGGACTGATGAAATCTACCGCAAAAATTTGAGAATTCAGGTATTCAAAGAAATACCTGAGAAAAAGATTTCTTTTTCTGAACAAGTAATGATTTGGACAGAGGAAGGCAAAGCTCTGTTCAAAAAAAGAGAGGATGAGCTTGAAACAAAAGCTATTCTTCAGAATAAAAGGCGAACTGTAGAGGAAGCTACAGAGGCCTTACAAAGAAAAGTAGGTTACATTAAGAACTATAGGAAAAGAAAAAACGACCCGCTGGGTCTTTTCATAAGGTGATAAAAATGAGAGGAAAGACAATAAAGGATTATGGTTTTTATAATGATGGTAATGGATTGGTTATTTATTTTACAGATGGAACAGAGAAAAGGTTTTATGCAACAACTAATGGTGAGTTTGAAGTGATTGAAGAGGTGAAGGTTGATTAAAATGAGTTTTTATAAGAAAGCTCAAATGCAAATAATCTTGAACCCAAAAACGATATGTTATACTCTTGGAGGGGCTTTAATAGGTAATTTTATATTTAAAAATATGGAAGCAGTAATTATAGGAGGGATTATCGGTTTAATCTTGAGTTTTATAGAATCAGAAGTAGATGGTTGTAATAAAGCTTAAAATTGAAAACAAAGGGTGAGAAGAATGAAGATATATAAAGGCAATGTGATAAAATGGGAAGAATGGGAAAAACTGAGAATGGAAGGATATGAAGCAGTGAGTGGAGATTTTGATTGTTCTGGCAATGAACTAAAAAGCTTGGATGGAGCACCTAAAATTGTTGGAGGAGAGTTTAATTGTTCTGGTAATAAATTGAAAAGCTTAAAAGGAGCACCGGAGTTCGTTGGATATGTTTTTGATTGTTCTTATAATATGTTAACAAGCTTGGAAGGAGCACCTAAAATTGTTGGAGGAGATTTTGATTGTTCTGGCAATAATCTAAAAAGCTTAGAAGGGGCGCCGGAGTTCGTTGGAGATGGTTTTGATTGTTCTTATAATGAACTAATAAGCTTGGATGGAGCACCGATATTTATTGGGGGATACTTTGATTGTTCTAATAACGAATTAACAAGCATAGATAGTGCACCGATATTTATTGGAGGATACTTTATTTGTTCTAATAATAAATTAAAAACAAAGGGTGAGAAGAATGAAGATATATAAAGGCAATGTGATAAAATGGGAAGAATGGGAAAAACTGAGAATGGAAGGATATGAAGGAGTGGGTGGAGATTTTGATTGTTCTGATGAACATTTAAAAAGCTTGGAAGGAGCACCTAAAATTGTTGGAGGATACTTTAATTGTTCTGGTAATAAATTAAAAAGCTTAAAAGGAGCACCGGAGTCCGTAAAATCTTTTGATTGTTCTGGCAATGAACTAAAAAGCTTAGAGGGAGCACCAAAATTTGTTTATGGATTTTTTGATTGTTCTTATAATGAACTAACAAGCTTAA
>Ga0190304_1000416_pt1 | contig 20223 bp, 21 predicted proteins | sample 48700712_MG_FD_161670 | JGI IMG/M metagenome (GOLD analysis project Ga0190304, IMG submission 161670) | Hydrothermal vent sediment bacterial communities from Southern Trench, Guaymas Basin, Mexico - 4870-07-1--2_MG | ecosystem: Environmental > Aquatic > Marine > Hydrothermal vents > Sediment ...
TAACAGAAGGGGGGGGGGAGTGAAAGCCAATACCTTGCACAAATTAAACCTGGAATTGGAGGGTGCTAAAGGAAAGATGGGAACACACTCCTGGTTCATATTATTGACATTATAAACGTGAAAACATGACTCAAATCAGTTCTTTTTCACGTTTATGTTGACAAAAACGTAAAATATGACATAATAAGCCTATGGCGAAGGTACTCAATGTTTTTAATAAAATTAAATCCTTAAGGGAAAGATATTACGCAGTATCTACTGGAAAAGAGAGCTTACTTACCCTTATAGCAGAAGCAGAGATTGCAGAACAGGTCTATAATTCAAATGCAATAGAAAACAGCACCTTGACTCTTGAAGAAACAGAAAAAATACTTCTTCAAATTGACCTGGATAGATATATCTCGGTCAGGGAAATTTTTGAAGCCAAAAACCTTGCACAGATAGTTTCATATACAGACAAAAAGGCAAAAGAGAAGGAACTATCTCTTGATATTATATTATTTCTTCACAAAATATTAATTTCAAATATTCGGGATGATATTGCAGGAAGATTTAGAAAAGATAATGAATATGTACGTGTTGGGAATCATATTGCCCCTGGTTCTGCTGAAATAATAAATAGGCTAGAAAGAATGTTGTCAGAATATAATGCACTTAAGCATGAAAATATTATTAAACGAATAGCAAAACTTCACCTGACTTTCGAATATATTCATCCATTTATCGATGGAAACGGTCGTATTGGACGAGCTATTAATAATTATCTACTAATAAGGGAAGGGTTTGTACCAATAAATATAAAGTTTATTGATCGTCAAAAATATTACAATGCATTCAATGAATTTGATACTACAGGAAAAACCTCGGTTATGGAAGAAATAATAGGGAAAGCCATTACAGGCAGTTATCATAAAAGACTTGCGTATATGGAAGGAAAGGAAATAATTACCCTTGCAAATTATGCAAAGAAAAATAAAATATCACATTCAAATCTTATAAACAAAGCAAACAGGCAAACAATTGAAGCATTTTTAGAAAAAGGAATTTGGAAAATTGGAGTTTAAATCTATATCCTGTTTGACAGCATATTACTATTTAATATAAAATTGGTGCAATTCCAATCGATACTATTTTGAAGTCAAAGTAATTGTAAATCTCTCAAATAAAAATGGGAACGGAGGAACAAACTCCCGGTAGATTACTATTAATTATATTCAAATTGAGACAAAAACTCTTCCTCTGCAGCATCATAAAAACTGTATTTCATTTTGAAAATCTTTTTTTAACTTTCTCAAAAACTTCTTCTCCGGGTATAAGTCTAGCTTTCCCACTTTCAAGTTTTTCATATCTAAGATCTACTTCTTTTGCCCAGGCTTGATCGATTTCTATCTGAGTAGGTAGATTCGTACTTTGAAGTAGCTTATCTATTAGAATTAAACGATCATCAGTTGGAAGATCAAGAGCTTCTTTATAAATTTTTTCTACTAATACTGCCATATTTCACCTCTAGCCACTTATTATACAAGAATAATAAAAATATTATATCATCATATTTTCCTGTAGACTATACTATATTCAATGTACTACTTAAGTTTTTTAAATAGTGGGGGACGGAGGTTTAAATACTCTAATTCCCTACCCTCAATATTTTTCCCGGGCAGATAATAGAATAAAATTGATCCGGCTATTATCACCATTCCTAATAAACTAATCAGAGTAGGATATTCATTTGGAAGAAGCAGCCAGCTTAAAACAGCACCAAAGACTGGAATAAGGAATTTCCACATGTTTAGCTCAGATACTTTAACACCGGGTTTTTTTAAAAGAGAAAACCAAATACTAAATGCCACAGCAGAAATAATACTTAACCACAGAAGAGCTATTATAAACGTTAAATCCCAATCAAACAAAGGGAGGCCCTCAACTGGCAGAGATATTACTATAAGTACAATGCCCCCAATACCAAGCTGATACGAGTTAAGAAGAATGGGACTAATCTGTCCCTTATGCCTCGCGACTAAAATATTTGCAAAAGCAGACACGATCATATTTATTACTAACAGTAAAATTCCAACGAAATCAATCAGTCCGGCAAACTCCATTGTCTGCCTTCCTATTACAATTAAAATAATGCCGGTAATAGAAATTATGATACTCACTAATTTTCTTCCGGACAACTTATCATCCTGTAAATATATATGAGTCACAATTGCTGTGATAAGAGGGGAAGCTCCAATAATTAATGCAGCAATAGAACCGGGGATAAGATCTATCCCGCTAAAATAAAACCCATACATAATAACTGTCTGTAAGGCGGCAACACTTGATACCAGCTTCATATTTTGTCTTAGAATACTAAAATAATCTTTTACATGTCCGCTAAAAGGTATCAAAAGTATACCAGCAAGAAAAAATCTTACTCCGGCCAGAAAAAGAGGTGTTGTGTAGTAAAGAGCAATTTTTGCCCCTGCAAAAGCTGTTGACCATAAAAGGCAGGCAGCAATAGCCTTAATAGCAATAATTTTTTTTTCTGATATCATTATGAACCCTTCCTTTCAATTTCTATATGAAGCCATTTTTTGGAAAGGAAACCAATAAATAAAATAAGAGCGTGAGAAACCTGATATACTGCAAATCCGATCCAGGCTCCATATATGCCAAGTTTAAAGACATATACAAGCAACAATGTCAAAGAAATTATAAAAAGAATATTTGATATAAATTCGGAAAACAATACAAATTTGCCCCATCCGTTCCCACCAAAAATCAACTCAAAAGAATAGCCCATAACTTCAATAAAAAAGAAAATCCCAAAAAAATAAAGTGCATTGATTCCAATGGTAATTGTTTCTGCATCTTTAACAAACAGACCAATTATGGTCTGAGGGAAAATATAGATAGAAATTACAATAACCGAGCCTATAATAAATGCAATTTTTTGACAGTCATAAACAATTTTTATAGCATTATCCTTATTTTCAGCTCCTAAGGCATTCCCAACCAGAATGGCAGAGCCCTGCGCAAACCCTCCTATAAGAGTCTTGTTAATTCTAAAAAGAGAGAATATAACATGAGTTGCAGCTAAATAAATTGTACCAATAGAGCCAATTATAGACTCATATATTAAAAAAACAGCCAAAGCTATAATATTTTGGACAGCAATGGGTGAAAATATTTTTAACATATTTTTCATAACAGTTATATCCAGCCTGGTAAACTTAAAAGTTGAATATACAGACAAGCTCTTATCAAAACGTAGAACTGAGAACAAATATATAATTTGAAACATACCAGCCAGAACAGTTCCTATAGCAGCACCCTGAATACCAAAGGAGGGGACACCCAATTTACCAAAAATAAAAATGTAGTTAAATATTATATTTAATAAGCTTCCTCCAATATTGGCTATCATAATATTTTTAGTTTTATTTATTCCACCAAGGAAACCTTCCATAGACATCATAATTCCACTAAAAGGAAGAACCCAGCGAAGCACAGAGATATAACTTAAGGACATAGGAAGCAATGCTGGCTCTTTAATTAATAAAGTTAATACGGGCTTAGCTGTAAATGAAAAAATAATTCCAAGAAAGCCCATAAAGATACCAACAACAATACCATTATCCAAAGCCAACCCGGTTTCCAAAGCCAGTACTAACTCTTCTTGTTTAACAAATGAGCTCTGCTGTTTACCGAATCGTCTGGAAGACACCGCCTGGGTTCCAACAAGAACAGGCCATACAAAGGTAAACAAAATTCCAGTAAAAAGCCCTGCCATAGCAATAGCTGCAAGATTGCTTGTACCTAAATGTCCAACCATTATTGTATCGGCAACCTGGAGAAGATAAAAAGAAAAATTTCCTGCAAAGAGAGGAAGACCCAGGAGAATTATTTTTTTTACTGTAGATTCGGGCTTTTCCATTTAAGGAATAGTAACTATGGGATATAAGCTGGTCAAGCTGTAAATATATTCATTTTTAATCATTATTTTGAAGTTAAAATTTCTATTCCATTCCAGTCAGCAGCAGGAGCCTTCCTGATATATTTTTTACACCTTTCTATATACATCCCGGCAATATAATCATTTGGAATTAGTTTTTGAACACCCATAAAATATTTCTCAGCCTTTCTAAATTCACGCTTATAATAGAGCTTCATGGCAATTTCATGATATGCCCATCCCTTCTGTTCTCTGGGGGTAATTCCACGTTTTGTAGTAAAAATACTTTCTCCCCTGGTTTTACCTTTAACCTGCACAGTATCCAGCATTCTTACAGGCAATTTTTCGCTTATTTTTCTGGAAACACTTTCGGAAAAAATAACATCCTGGTGATATGGCTTGGTTAATCCTTCAAGGCGGGATCCAAGATTAACCATATCTCCAATAATTGTATAATCCATCTTTTTTTCAGAACCAATATTCCCTACTGTAACAACACCGTAATTTACACCAATTCCGGTTTTAAAAGGGGTTCTACCATTTTGTATTAATTCACTATTGAACTTCAGAAGTGCTTCCTGCATTTCAAGCGCAGCAAATACCGCTTCTACAGCATCATCAGGATGTTTTACCGGAGCTCCAAAGAATGCCATTATGGCATCTCCTATATATTTATCAATTACTCCATTATGACTTATTATAATATCGACCATAATTTCAAAATACCGGTTTAAAACACTAACCAGCTCATCCGGCATATATCCTTCTGAAATTGTTGTAAAACTTCTAATATCAGAAAACAAGATTGCAACAACCCTATTATCTCCTACCAGCATCTTCTCAGGATTTTCAAAGATAGTATCAATAACATCTTTTGGTACATATTTTTGGAAAATATTTCTAACTTTGCGTTCATTCCTCTGGGCAAGAACAGTTTGAAATGCAAATTGTTTAATTTGACTGTATGCTTTTTCAAGTTCACCAGCCATTATATTAAAGGTATGGGCAAGAGTTCCTATTTCATCGCTATACTCTACTAAAACCCTGCCGGACATATCCCCTTTTTTAATTATATCTTTCATAGCAAGTACAATTTTGGTTATTGGTCTTGTTAAAAAACCTGAAAAATATATTAAAAGGAGTATGGATATAAAAATTGTTGCTCCAAGAACCATTCCAGTCCTGTTAAGAATATCCCGGCTTTCTTTATAGAAGGCCTCCTCATCTTCTGTTACCAGAACATACCAGTCAAAAGGCGTAAAGTAAAATCCATAACCAACCCTTTGTCTTTGATTAACGGTCATTGTCTGCCAACCGGAAACACCACCCTTCTGTGAAGTAAACAGAGATGATTTTTCCTCTATACCAAGTTTAAAATCTGATGTGGCAAGAACAACATTTGAATCCTTATCCAAAGCAAATATAAGTTCTGTTTTACTCTTAACAATAGACTTGGCATAAGATTGAATTGCCTTTTTAGCTGCATCTACATAGATATCCTGATCTGATAATCCATTAGCAACCAGAAGATTCCACTGGTTATCAGCATAATTTAATAGTTCTTCCGATTTAAAAGACATAAAACTTATTGCAATTCGGGTAATACCGGATCTGGCAGAAAAAAATGATATTGTAGCTGTAATTACCATAGATGCTACCAAAAGAGGTAAAACAACAAGAATTATTTTAGTTTTTATTCTCAAAACAGTACCTTTATTAATCAGATTATAAGCTTACAATAAACAGAATCGGTAAAAACAGAACTTTCTTAACAATAAGGCAGAGATAAAATTATTCGCTCTTTAGTATACATTTTCAAAAGCCGACAATAACTAGGGAACAGCTTTAATTAAATAAGGATTTTTCATTGAGTGGTATAATTCCGAATCAAACAGAAGATGATCAGCTATATAATATTGAAGGATTTTCCGAAGAAGAGCAACTGGAAATACATCAGCAAATAGATCAGATTAGTGGACAAAACAGGATATCTGTTACTGAAGAATTATTCAAAATAAACGCTGCAAAAAAAGGTGGAACACTACCATTAATAATAAATATAATCGGATTAATAGCTATAGCTGCAACTTTCTTTCTTACAAGCAGGTACTTTCAGCAAAAAGAGCAGGACATGGCTATGAAAGAATCTTCCTACGAGTCCACAGAAGGGAGTGTAATTGCTGAGCTCAAACGCCAGGCAGCGGAAAAGCTAAATAAAAAACAGGAAGAAATTACACAAATTCAGAACGAACTGTCAAAACTGGACAAAGAAAGTGCCTCATTGAAAGAAAATATGAATAGCCTGATTAAGTCTAAAGAACAGGAACTCCGATTAGAAATGGAAGCCGCATTGGCAAATGAAAGAGCCAGACTTCAGAGGCAAAATATTTCAACTGCTGATCTGGAAAAACAACTAAATGAATTTCAGACAAATAGGGAAATTACCCTACAGACAGATATTGAAGCTTTTAAAAATGAATCTGCAGCAACTCTCAAAGCAAAAGAAAAAGAGCTTGCAAAGGCAAAACAGATTGCAAATGATATTCTGGAAAAGGCAAATAGAGATAAAGCTGCAATTGAAGCTGATACACAGAAAAGAGAAGCAGAACTTACAGCTCAGTTTAATGCCGAAAAAGAGGCTTTAACGAAAGAGACATCTGAAGCTACTCAACAACTTAAAAAGTTAAGCGAATTAAAGAAAAATGAACAACTTATTCAGGATCAGATAACAGGATCCTACAATAATGTAATAGCTTCCCTTAATGAAGGTAAGTACAATGAAGCACAAATTGGTATTGATAACATTAAAAAACTTCTTGATGATCCAAATATTATAAATCTACCTGCCATAAGCAAAAGGAAAAATGTGGAACTGTTTTTTCTTGATACCCTGGAAAAAGAGATTAAACAATCAGGTGCACGAACAACTACAGACTTTAGTACAATGACAAGAGCAGCAGAGATATTAATTGCTGCCAGGAAAAGTGCAGAACTTGGAGCAACTGCAGAGGCTGAGGGAAATCAATACGATGCAAAACGTTATTACAATGAAGCATTATCATCTCTTCCCCAAATTTCCAGAGCAGTTACTAATCTAAGAAAAATTGAGGCTTCTGACCGGGATGCAAATTCCAAAGAATATATAAGCCTGGGAAATCTGGCTTTAACTAAAGGTCAAATAAATGATGCTCTTAAACAGTATAGAGATGCAGCTAACAGAACTGCACCGGATAATATTCCTGCCTTAAACACAGCATTGGATGGAATAGAAAAATCGCTAAACATGGATAAGGAAAACTTAAAAAAGCAATATGAAAAACAGATTGTAAACTTAAACTCACAAATGGATGATCTGGACATAAAAACAGCAGAACTGAAAAACGAACTGGAAAAAAGCAAAGAGACAATCAACAGTCTTGGAGCAGAAAAGGAATCAGATAAAACAAGTATTACTAAACTGGAAGAGGAAAAAAACAGTCTGGAACAAAAACTAACTGAATTAAAAACAGAAAAAGAAACCCTTAACAATACCGTATCAGAGTTAAATAGTAAGATAAATGATTCCAATAAAACTATTGAACAATTAAAACGGAATGCAGATGTATCGTATCAAACTATAGATAACCTAAAGACAGAAGTACGAAAATCAGCAATTGCAGTAGAAACTTTAACAAAAAGAGCTGATAGAGCAGTTAAGAGAGCTTCTGATCTAGAGAATGAACTTAATGATGCTGTTAACCAGATTGTTGATTTGCTTAAGTAAAAATAATGTATACTATACGAAATTCCACAATTTCTTGCTAATTATTGGCTTTTGAACTATAATTACCACATGAAAGAAAAAATCTCCGATATTCTCAATTCTATTCCGGATATGGAAAAAAGAATGGTGCAAATTAGAAACATTCTCTTAACTAATCTTGTTATGATAGGAGAAATTCCCTCGCCTACTTTTATGGAACAGACAAGAATGAATTTTCTTATTAACAGATTTAATCAGTATAATCTCCTGAACTGCTCCACAGATGAAGCGGGGAATGGGTTGGGTATTCTTCCAGGAAGATCCGGAGATAGAAACATACTCCTTGTTTCTCATCTGGATACCGAATATAACGAAAAAATGAATCAGTCTATTTCCATACAACCCAATTCTGTGTCCGGCCCAGGAATTGCAGATAATGCCCTTGGTCTTGCAGTTTTAGTTTCTCTTCCACATATCCTTGAGACCTTGGAAATTGAACTCAATTCCAATCTTATTCTAATGGGTTCAGCGAAAAGTCTTGGTGCCGGAAATCTGGAAGGGATAAGATTTTTTCTTAAAAATACAAATATGGATATTTCCACCGGTTTATCCATAGAAGGAGTAAGACTGGGAAGAATAAGCAGATCTGCAATTGGTATGGCAAAATGTGAAGTTCATTATTGGGTTCCGGAGGGCTATGACTGGACACAATTTGGAGCTTTCGGTTCCATTGTAACATTAAACGAATTTATAAACCGTATTCTGGAAATACCTATTCCTACCAGACCTGCTACCAGCATAGTTTTTAGTTCTATTGAAAGCGGCAGAGGTTTTAGTAAGGTTTCTACGGAAGCAGAACTAAAGTTTGAGATTCAAAGTGAATCTGAGGAAATGGTAGAGCATCTCTTAAAACAAATAAATAATATTGCTATAGAGATTGCTGCAAAAACATCCTCAAGAGTGATGGTAAAGGAAGTCGCCAGGAGAAAACCCGGAGGAATAGAATTTTCACATCCCCTGGTTTCAACTGCAATAGAAATATTAAAAACCATGGATGTTAGACCAAGGTTTACACCAAGCATGTCTGAACTTTCTGCATTTATAGACGCAGGTATTCCTGCTCTCACCATAGGTATTTCCAATTTGGGAAATGTTGACAAATCTGTAGAAACAGTTGAAATAGAACCAATGTATAAAGGATTAACGCAATTAATAAGCCTGCTTATTGCAATTGACAAGGGATACTGTAATGAAATTAGATAATTGGCTTAGGAATAATACATACCATCACTCAGCTTTTGAAGATCTGGGTAAGCTTGTAGAAGAAAAAAAGAGACAAAATCTTAAAATTTCTCTTTGTATACCAACACTTAATGAAGGCAAAACAATAGGAAAAGAAGTTGTTCTTTTCCGGTCAGAACTTATGGTAAGATTTCCATTGCTTGATGAAATAGCTATAATTGATTCAGGATCTGTAGATAATACCCTTGAAGTTGCAAAGTCTTTTGGAGCGGATACCTATCTCGCTTCAGATATTTTGCCGAATCTGGATCATAAAAAAGGTAAGGGGGAAAATCTTTGGAAAGCTATTTATCAATTAAGTGGTGATATAATAGTTTATATTGATGCGGATATAAAAAATATACATCCCCGCTTTGTATATGGTTTACTGGCTCCATTAATCTATAACAGTAAGGTAAAATATGTAAAAGCATTTTATGACAGACCTCTGGCTTTTTCTGAAGGAATTAGACCATCAGGAGGAGGTAGAGTCACAGAAATTCTCATACGACCTCTTTTCAGCTTGTTTTTCCCTGAATTATCTGCAATAATACAGCCTCTTTCAGGGGAATATGCTGTTAGGAGGGAAGTTCTGGAAAAATTATCCTTTCCCATTGGTTACGGCGTTGAAACGGCTCATTTACTTGATGTATACAGGGAATATGGATTGGAAGCATTTGCCCAGACAGACCTGGATCAAAGGGTTCATCGTAATCAGGAAACAATCAGCCTTGGGAAGATGTCTTTTGGTATTTTACAAACATTTTTACATAGATTAAAAGTTTATGGTATGATGACAGACATTCCAGAATTGAGTACAGTACTAAGACAATTTCGAGCTCATGATGAGGTTTTTGAATCAATTGAGCAGGAAATCATTGAAGAGGAAAGACCTCCAATGATTACAATATCTGAATATAAAGAGAGGCGGGGTATAAAATGATAAGATTGATAATTAACATTCTAACACTAATCGTACTGGCAGTATTTGTTACCATGAATGTTGCATACAAAACTTCAATAAATCTGTTCGGTTATAAATATGATGATATTTCCACTGTAGCAGTTATTCTGATTGCCATTGTTGCAGGTGTTTTATATTCATTCCTGTTTTATTTATTAACTTTTATTAGTAAATCAAAAAAAGTAAAAATACAAAAAAAACATAAAAATACAAAACTTAAAGAAAAAGAACTTAAAGATAAAGAAAAAAACCTTGATAAAACAATAGAAGAAAGAATACAGGAATCCTCTCCGGTACTTCCGGAATCGGTTGATGATGAATTGGCAGTAGAAGAAAAAATAAAAAAACCCGCACTTAAATTGTTTAAAAGCAAAAAAACTACAAAATAGCTTTTTTAACAATAACAATGGAGGCACAATGATTAAAATGTTCGAAAACTCAATATTTCTTACTGTGGTGTTTTCGACAGTTACAGCCCAGGCTCTGAAATCTATTATAATCCTTATAACTGATAGAAAACTTATATTATCAAGAATGGTTGAAACGGGGGGAATGCCCTCTTCCCACTCAGCGGCTGTTTCCTGTCTTGCTGCCTCAATGGGTCTTGTGTACGGCTGGAACAGTCCATATTTTACGATTGCTATGGTTTTAGCTGCAGTTGTAATACACGATGCAACAGGTGTAAGAAGAGCAGCAGGAAGACATGCTGAAATTTTAAATGATATTACCAAAGAACTGGCATATCTCTTTGAGCATGGCTACAAGCCGGAAGTGCTTAAAACTCTGCTCGGGCATACCTACCCTCAGGCTGTTGCAGGAACAATACTTGGAATGGGAATAGCTTTTGCTGTTTTTCGATAGAGAGTAAGAAAATGAACAAAAAAATTCAAAAAGATCAGCATTGTTTCTGCTGTGGAAAAGAAAATGACAGGGGACTTAAGCTGGAATTCAGCTATCCCGAAGAAGGTGCAGCTGAAACCAGTTTAGTAGTTCCGGCCTACTTTACCGGATGGGAAAACCTTACCCACGGAGGCCTTATATCCATGCTCCTGGACGAAACCATGGCTCATGCATGTATCAGCTCGAAACTAACAGGGGTAACAGCAGAGCTGACAGTAAGATTTAAAAAACCTCTACCAGTTAAAACAGAAATTTTTGTTACAGGCACAATGACAGATAACAAAGGGCGAATAGCTCTAACTTCCGGGGAAATTTCTGATGCTTCGGGTACGGTTTATGCTACTGCCAAGGCAAGATTTGTCAGTACAAATTAGAATCTAAACCCAAGTACAGCCCCATACAAATATCCCCAATCTCCATTTTCCAGTTCCGCCCCACCCTCAGCAGCAAGAAATAATCCAAAAGGGGACTGCCATTCCAGACCTGTAAAAAGATCATAGACCAGACCTAAACCATCTTGGGCATAGACTTCTATTGCTCCCTTCCCATAGAGGTCAAAGCCATATAAATCAAGAAAACTATCAAATACATAGCCTTTTATAAACAGATCCATACCATGAGCCTGAATAGGATTTCTACCATCTACATAGACATAACCAATGCCGGCAGAAAGGTGGTTTATAATTCCATATTCTACAGCTGCACCCAACTGAGCAATGGAATCTTCATTGTTTTTGCCCAGAACCAGGTGGCCTGATACTGCTGTTTTCCCAACTCTTAATGATGATTCAGAATAAACAGTAAAAATACATAAAAGAAAGAAAACAGTTGAAAATAATATTATTTTTTTCATAACCGCTCCTGTAAGTATATTGTACACCCAAAAAATATTATAAACCAGAATTTTTAACTATTATTGACACGACCCTTTTTCTATGCTAATTTTTTAACACATAACGGGCTGTAGCGCAGGGGTTTAGCGTACGTGTCTGGGGGACACGGGGTCGGCAGTTCAAATCTGCCCAGCCCGATAACGTAACTCTCTACCTGGTAGAGAGTTATTTTTATTTAGAGATCACTTTCCACTATGAAAACAAAATCCGGTTGGATTTCTCCATATTGAGCAATATAAACATCGTTTTCTCACTATGAACGAAATACTTTGGCAAGGGTAGTGACTTATCTTTCGGGTTTTATCTACCCGGCACTTTGATCTAAATTTATTATCACGATGCTGCCTTTTCCAGCAAAGAATAATCTACATGTATTCCTTGTTTTTCAGATTCATTGTTAGTGGGGTATCCGGAAGCATTGTCTTAATAATTCTCTCCACAGAATTGAATCCATTTAGATTCCTTTTTACTTAATTAACTTCAACCAATAATTCTAACTGCTTCAACCAGCTATCAAATACCGTACATTCCCCTCTCATTTTGGAAATGCCAATCTCTTTAGCTATTTTTATGCCAGTACTGGTTTTCTTATACCTGGAATAGAGCTTCTCTAAACGCTTTGAAGGTGCAGTCTCAGATGAGTTATTAATCTTTTCAGGATCTCCAAACTGATTAATAATTGCATCAACTTTACTTTTATCTATATTCAAGACAGAAGCTGTCTTTGAAGAATCACTAAAGAGTAATGATTCAAATTCATGAACTGCAATATAAGGAATAAAGCGGATATCGGATCTATATTCTGAAAGTTCCTTATCTACGGCGGTTTGAGTTGCATTGTTAATAGCAGATGCTATCTCTAAAGGTACAGTTTCCCTATGAGCATCATCCAATCCCGGCCAGTCACTATTTATTCCGTAATAGTCAAAGAACAAACTGATGTAAGTATCTGACCTCTGCTTAAGATGGTGTGATATATCATCTAATGCTCGGCTGAACTTAACATCACCCCCCTTTTGTCCTGGTTTTGAAATCTGCATAGGAGTTATAAAAATATTTTTCTGAGCAAGATATTCCTGCAGAATACTTTTGATGAAGATTTCTTCAGTTTTACCTTCTACAATAACTTTAACTTCAATGTAATCACTCATAGACCGGCCCCCCGGCAATTACATTCTTCGTCCAAAGTTCTCCAACAGAATATGATTCTAACCACTCTTTGAAGTCTTCCTCTGCGAGTCTCTTGAAGGAAGATCCTCCTTTCTCCCTATTAACCACAATAATATCTTCAATAGCAAATTGATCTATAAGAGCTGGAGATTGAGTAGCAATAATAACTTGTGTCCGTTTTGCAGTATCCTGTATCAACTCAGCTAAAATGGAAATTGCAGCCGGATGCAGTCCAAGTTCAGGTTCATCAATGATAATCGTAGAGGGAGGATTTGGCTGCAGTAATGCAGTAGCTAAACAAATAAATCGGATTGATCCATCAGAAAGATGATAAGGTTGCATGGGATAATCAGATCCTTTCTGATGCCAGGACAGGTTAATTTTTTGCGCTTCGCCAAAGGTCATAACGTCAAGCTGGAACTCATCAAAGAAGGGCATAACCATTCTCACAGTATCAAGGATTTCCCTATATTCATTGGGGGCTTCTGTTTTCAATCGATAAAGGAAGGGAGCTATATTTGCAGCATCAGTACGTAAAGTCTTTGAATCCTGAACAATTTCATAACGACGCATTCCTGCTTCATCGCTTGTATCATGAAAGTGATAGATTTGCCATGATTTTATGGAATTATAAGTATACCATGACGCACCATGCTCGGTATATTCACCACTATTACCCTTTTCAGCTAATAATCCAGGATTGAATTTACCACTACCCAAATTCCTTGTAACATCGTGAGGAAAGTAATGACGTTTTTCATTGTTAATTATAAAAAAACCATCAACAGTTGGAACTAAATCGAAATCATAACCATTGTCTCCAAATGCCATCTTTATATTAATTTCTTTTGTAATCTTGGGGCCATTGAATAGATAACTATATGCATTACCGGCAATAAATTGTTTCAATCCATCAGTTCTCATCATTGCAGAAAGCATTCGAAAAAAACTAATCAAATTAGTTTTTCCAGCTCCATTTCCACCTATAAAGACATTCAACCCTTTCAATTCAAATTGATCAAGGTTCTCTATGGATTTAAAACCTTTAATAGTCAGCTTATCTAAAGAACTCATCCATTATCCTCCCGACTGGCACCAGCTCCGCCATTCTCAACCCATCGATCAACCTGGACCTTCTTGAACTTCCAAAATCTGCCAACCCGATGAGCAGGCATACTCTTATCACTTATCCATTTATATACAGTATCTCGTTTAATCCCGAGATATTCACCGATATCATCTACAGATAACCATCTGTCTTCCATTCAAATGACTCCCATAATCGCTTTCGTTTACCAATACAACGAAGGTTGTAATAAGGCTTTAATCGGTTAAACAAGGTTCAGTTTAGACCTGATTAAGAACTATGACAAGCAAATTATTTTTTCCATAAATCTATATAGTTAATATCAATAGTGCATTGAATTACCTTCATTTCTACAGGCTTAAGAATTTCAGAGATTTTAAGCCTTTGATGGGAAGAGATGGAACCAGAGCAAGGAGCAATTAAGCTAAGAGTCCTGGATGGGAAAGGTGGAAAAGATAGAATCTTATTTATGGCTCCCGGATTATATGAAGAAATCCTAGATTATTCAGAAAAGCACTCATCGGAACGTATTGGTGTTGTATTCAGAACGACTAAAGGAAAACATGTAAAAGATGCCTATATACGCAAGATGATGCGTCAGAAGGCTATTAAAGCAGGAATAGAGAAGATTATAACCTTTCATAGCCTCCGGCATACTGCTTTAACCAGATTATATGAAAAAACAAAGGATATTAGGCTGGTTCAGGAGGTTGCTGGACATTCAGATATCAGTACAACGCAGATTTACACCCATATATCTGGGGCTAATATTCGGGATGCTATGGTTTATCTTTAGTTATTTGATAAATATAATTACCCAATAAATGTGGTAGGTATCTTGACTTATAATGTTATTGAGCGATATAAATACAGATAATTGATTTTAAATAAGTTTTTTCCGATATTATATGTGTACACTTTTTATTATTTAGACATAGAAGAATTTCTAAAGGGGCAAAAACATGATTAAGTCTTTAAATGTAAAGACAATCGTACAGGCTCTTGCAATATTACAGAGAGAATTAAAAGAATCCAACTACATGGCTCTTATTAAGCATATGTTCTTCTCTGACAGATATCATTTAAGACATTACGGCTTTTTATATACATCAGATACATACTTAGCTCTTAAATTAGGACCAGTACCATCTACAACAAATGATATTGTAACTTTTAGTTCCTTTCTCGAAGAACAAATGAGTAAATCTGATTTTAACTATTTGGAAAATTCAATAGAAGTCACTGCGAAGCATGAAATTAAGATTCATGAAACTAATGAAAACCATTTATCTGAAAGCATAAAAGAGGCATTAAATTTTTCTATAAAAAATTTCTATAAATTTGATAAATTCAAGCTAGCAGAAATAACACATGACTATCCAGAATGGAAAGTTTTTGAAGAGTATTTTAGGGTATCAAAAGGAAAGGGCAGTCAATCTATGGATATTTCCAAGTTCTTTGATAATCCGGATCTAGAAAATAGTCCATTTATTAATGATTATTTAAAAGGAATTGATCCTTTTGCCGATGATGAAGACTTTTTAGCTGAAATGAAAGAAGAGTATCTCCTAACTGGATCTATTCGTTAAATGATTAAAGGTCTCATTGATCTCATTAAAACTGGAAAATACCCAATAAAACAAGGTTTCACATTTATGGCAAAGCTACCTGAAGGTAGTGACAGAAACCATTATTGTATTATAATCAATAAAAAAGTTACTAAACATACAACTATTTTCTATTTTTTTATGACCTCACAAGGAGAAAAAGTAAAATTAAGAATGCGAAACGATAAAAAGGCTTTTGTTTCATTAAATAGTACTGACTATAAGCCTTTAACAAAACCTACTTTCATTCAATGTGATAAAGGCCATATATTCTCATTGGATTATAGCACTCTTATTAATGGTTTAGAATCTGGTAATTACACTAAAGAAGAGAATGTTGATAGTAGTATTATCACTAAAATACTTTCAGCAGTTAATTTAAGCAAAACTTATACATTTGAAGAAAAGAAAAATTTCCCAGATAATTATGATCCCTGGGATGAGTAAGATTATCCCAATAAATTAAACATTCTTTTTCATCTAAGAATATCCAGCTTTGTTGTGGATACTTTACATTATGATTTTTAAGGATTTTTGCTTATTTTCCTGTACAGATAAAACCGGAATGAGTGTCCTTTTTCTCTGGAATTTGCAGGATTTTCTAAAAGTGTTTTATTAAAAAAACAAAGGATATTAGTTTGGTTCAGAAAGTTGCTGGACATTCCGATATGAGTCAAACGATGATATACACATATTTCCAGGGCTAATATCCGGGATGCAATGATTAATTTTTAGTATATGCAATCTTCTTTATAAACGGGTTAATAATACTGCAAAGACATATTATAAGAACTCTACACAATTTGAAAACTCAGTAAATATGATAATCTATAGTTAAGTTTATCTGGATATACTAACAAAGAAGAACTAATACAGGAAACTTAACACCTACAATATACATCATATATTGCAATAATTTTGCAAATATGCTACCTATTACAGAATGATTATCGATAATAGAGGTTAAATATGTTATTAGAATTCAGGGTAAACAATTATCGTTCAATAAAAGATACAGAAGTTTTTAGTATGATTTCATCAGAAGAAGTACATTCATTTCAAGTTAATAAATATCATTTATTACAGACTGCCGTATTATACGGAGCCAATGCCAGTGGCAAAAGCAATATTTTAAGAGCTTTTTCATTTATGAAAAACTATGTGCTTAATACTAAAAAAGTAATGCAGTCTATAGATAAACTGCCCTATGATCCATTCCTGCTAAACACAGAAACAGAGGATAGTTCATCCCTTTTTGAAATTATATTTATAATAGATAATATTAAATATAGATATGGTTTTGAAGCAGATAAAAATACAGTATATTCTGAGTGGCTTTTTGAAGATCAGACTGGAAAAAAAGAGGCTAAATTATTCCAAAGAGACAGAGATGATAAAATCTTCTATATAAATCCGGAACGATTTAAAGAAGGTTCAGGATTAAAAGCTCAAGAAAATCAACTATTCATATGGAAATGTGATCAGGAAGGGGGTGAAATATCCAGGAAAATATTTAACTGGTTTTTAAACCTAACCTATTTAAATGGAATTGATTTTGAGAAATATATTACAGATACAATAAATGAACTTCAGAATAAAAATACACGAGATGATATTATTAAACTATTGAAGGCGGCGGATCTTGGTATTAATAGTTTTTCTATTACAGAAGAAGAATTACCAAAAGATTATATTGCAAAAATATCCTTATCTGATAATTTTAAAGGAATAATAGAAAATGAGCCAAATCGGGAAGTGGTGATAGTTAAAACCAATACAAAACATACCCAATATGATGAAGCAAATTTACCTGTAGAAAAAGAAGTTACATTCAATTTATACGAGCATGAATCTTTAGGAACAAGTAAATTTTTTTCACTCACTGCCCCAATTTTGGGTGCAATAAAACAGGGAAGTTTATTAATTATTGATGAACTGGATGCAAGTCTTCATCCTTTATTAACTAAAAAACTAATTTCTCTATTTCATGATAAGAATATAAATAAAAATAATGCCCAACTGATATTTACAACGCATGACACTAATTTATTAAATACCAGATTTTTCTCCCGCGAACAAGTTTGGTTAATTGAAAAAGATTCTTTTAGTTCAACCCACAGTAATTCCTTATTGGAATTTAAAGGCATTCGCCCTACAGAAAATTTTGAAAAAAATTATATTATGGGTAAATATGGTGCAATTCCATACCTTGGTGAATTTAATTTTACAGAGGATAATGATGGCTAGAAGAAAAGGTATAAATGACAGACAGAAAATAATTCAAAGCAAAAATTTAAAAAGAAAAAGGAATTATTTGAATAAAAAAATGGTCATAATAATTGCATGTGAAGGTTCAAAAACTGAAAAAAATTATTTCAAGGCTTTTTTTGACGATCTGATAAAACATGGAAAACTTTCGGCCAGATCGTACGTATTTGCACCCCATCAACATACAAATCCAGTTGGTGTACTGGATGATCTATTAACTTTCCATGGAACGGACGGATTAACATATAAAGATTTTGATGAAAAATGGATTGTAACGAAAATTGCGATGAAGTCAGAAATGCAATGAAAAACCCAGTTACAACTGTTTATAGATTAGTAAATAAATTTATAAATTAAAGCAGTAACAATAATCGAATATTTACTTTATTCATTAATCCACCGAATACCCCAAACTGGAATATCCTTTCAACCTTTTATTATACATTCGCACCAGTACAGGTATATTCGAGTCCAGATAATCATATATGACAACCTCAGTTTTTGCATAATAATCCCGATGTAAACGCCCTGCATATTGAGTCAAGGTTCCCTTCCACGAAACTGGAAAAGTTAAAAACAAAGTATCTTATTTTTCCAAGATTCATGAATATAATTGGGTGTCTTCCATCTTTTCTTGTAATGGAAGAGCTATCAGGTTCCCTAATCCACCTGCAGGTAATGTATCCTGATTCGGAAAAAAACGATCAAAGGATTCCAACCCAACTTCCGGTCTTTTATCCAGTGTCATAGTCATAAGTGCTGATCCCATAGTTCTGGCAACTTTGGCCGGGATAGGCTCATTAAAAAAAATCCAGACATGTCCTCCGTTTCCGGATCTTGAACGTTCGAGGTATGCGGGAATATTCTCCTCCCTGCAAATACTTAGAAAAGCTCCAACATCTTGCTGCCAATTATTATTATCGAAATCTACAGCAAGAAACCAGCAAGTTTCATTTATAAGTAGAGGATAAATGCCAATAACAAAAGGTTTGGAAGTTCCTCCAGAATATTTAGAAGGGATTTCCCCTTTCAAATGATTTTCGATTGTTTCATCGCTTATTTGCAGGTATGACCGATGATTGCAATTCTTACATTTTATTTGAGGTTTATTACAGATTCCCTTTACCCACTCATTAATACAGACAGGTTGATAACCGGATTTTCCACTTTTTACACTTTCAAACCTCAAAGCATAAACATCTTCCCTTCCTCGAAAGAGATCTCTGAACAGTTTTATTTTTTCCAGAGGATCAGATTTTGAATTGATAGATTTTTTAGAAGGAGATGCAGTATTTGGAATATTATGTATCAAAATATCCAATTGTTGCTCTTTATCTATGAGTCTCTGTTTTAAATCAAAAATTTCCTTTTCAAGAATATTTATTTCATTTGTTTTGTCATTCAAAAAGTGTTCCATTATCTCTATTAGCCTCAATATAATCTTCGACCAATTCCTTACCTATACTAAATAAGTGAATATACTTATGTATTCTGCAATGGAATAGCAGAAAATGATGATGATCAGGAAGAAGTGAAGGCTGTAGCAACACTTTACTTTTTTAATAGTTCATATTCTTATAATTGGAGATGGGAATAGAATGATTCAAACCAGAGTTTCGACCCCATGTCTAAATGGTAAGCTGAATTACCAATAGGCTGAAAAACAAAAGTACTCCACCAATAAAAATCTCACATCTATTATTGAGTATAAGAAACTTTCAGCTAGCATAGCTATCCCCATGGGAATTATCGAGTGTCAACTAAATGTCAACAGTTCTACCCATATTTTAAAGGATTTCATAAAAATCATCTATTGACATATCTACCAATAACTATATACTACATAACAAGTTGCATACATATTTCAGGTGTAAAAAAGAGAGTTCTCTCCAAGACTGGGGGACACGGGGTCGGCAGTTCAAATCTGCCCAGCCCGACTATTTTAATTACTTATATTGTAAAGATTTAGTAAAAAGACCGAAAACGGATTTTTCCAATACCTGGTAAAGTATCAACAGAAATCCAGAAACTAATCTCAGAAAGTCCCTATAAAGCTCCAAAGGATCTTTTATTCTATGGTAGAGATAACACCAAGCTGGAAATGTTCTTACATATTGCCTGGGGTGGTATATATTTAGATAATGAAAATGCTGCTGCAAAAATCCACAAATGTTTTTCTCTTGCAGAGGAGATTATTGATTCGGAAGATTCAATAGAAGTATTAACCATGACTTTGCATTGGCTACAGGACAGGAAAAGTGAAAATATAGAAGACAATAAACGCCAAGCACCTAAAGGTGTTCTCAAAAAACCTTTTTCATTCAAGCTTTTTGAGAACTGGGCTGATGAAATGTATGATGCTATAAATGAG
>Ga0190304_1000417_pt1 | contig 20212 bp, 21 predicted proteins | sample 48700712_MG_FD_161670 | JGI IMG/M metagenome (GOLD analysis project Ga0190304, IMG submission 161670) | Hydrothermal vent sediment bacterial communities from Southern Trench, Guaymas Basin, Mexico - 4870-07-1--2_MG | ecosystem: Environmental > Aquatic > Marine > Hydrothermal vents > Sediment ...
TATCCGGCTCATACTGATCCTGCTCATTGGCATGGGAGCGCTTATGATCGCCTCTGCGATGGGCTTTCGTGTCTGAAGCACGCAGGGAAATGCGTCCCATAGACATACTCTTAGTGATATTTGAAAATGCCTCTTAAAACTTACCTGGAACCGGCACCGTACGGACCTGCATGAGGGAAACCCTGCAAAAGGCAAACCGCTCCTGCGGCAGGGCACGGATGGCAACTTCCACAGTGGACCACGGGTTCACCGAATGTTTACATTGGGTATTTGGATCGATTGTCCCCAGTCTTTTGATGAGTCGCGACTTATCTATTGTTCGTATCTGGTCTGTAACTATTTGACCCTTTTTCTTTTTGAATCCCTTGGGGTTTTATTCCCTGTCGCTTGCGGCGGGGTAGTTTATTGAATATACCTGGTAAGCTCCTGAAAATAACTGTCTGCATCTATTACTCCGTATTCTTATGAACTGAAATGATTCAGGAGTTGCTTGAATCGCTCGTAAACATCCCTTCTGTGCCCAATATAATAGATTTCAATGCACTGTTTCTCTTCAGCTAATTTGTAAATGATCCTGTATTTTTTGGGCTTAAACGACTTGAACCCGGATAATTCCCCTTGCAGGTCAGTTCCGGAATGGGGGGAGTTACAGATCTGTTTTACAGCCTTTTTAATGAGTCTTTTGCTATCAGGATGAAGTTTAGTCAAGGCCTTGCTGGCTTCAGGGGTCAATCTGATTTTCCACTGGATCATTCCGGAAAGACCTCATCATAATCAACCCACATTCCCTTATCCGCTTCTTGAATCGATTTTCGTATGGACTTCATTGCCTTTTCATCGGAAAGAATTTCTAATGTTTCCAGCAGTCCCTCAAATCTGTCCATACTGATAAGTACCGCTTCGGGTATCCCATTTTTTGTGATAACTATAGCATCGTCAGAATCTTTGATTTTTCTGACCATATCCAAGAAAATGGTTTTTGCCTTTGTAACAGGAACATAATTCTTAATCGGTTGCACGGGAAACCCCCCCTTTTTTTTTCGTAAATAGTTATTATAGCGACCATAATTATGTATGTCAATAGTGAGATAGAGGACACTGTTTCGGAATGGAAGAACAGGCTCTCCCAACTCCCATAGACTTTTTGAGCTGAGTTAAGAGAAAAAGGGGCGCAGCCAGCCGCTTTCAGCACGGATTACCCCATTTGGCCGGTTTGGCGCCTTTTTCAGTGAAGGGTTATGGTTGGTTCTTCGTATCCACCAGGCCAGCCGCCCTGGTGACGTGCCTCTGAAGAGGAGAACGCGGTTATGTAGGCAGCTTTAAATTATTTAAGAAGAGTCTTTTCAAATATTCTTTCCGTCTTCTTAGCTGTAGTCTCAGCACGGCTGGCTGCTTCACTGGCCCTGTTTGTAGCTGCATCCGCCCGATCGGCTGCCGCTGCCGCTGCCGCTGCCGCCTCTTCAGCCTTTCGTGCGGCTGATTCCAGCCTGGAGGCCACATCTTCTAAACGCTTGGTGGCGGCCTCTGCCCTGGACGCTGCTGCTTTCGACTCTTCGGCAGCCTTTATGCCCTGATTTATCAGGGTCTTATCTTCTTTGCTGAGACCGCAGCCGGGCAGAGTGAACAGACTGAGTGCAAGCAGTAAACTCAGGACCGGCTTCAGAATCGCCCATCGTTTTCCACGAATTTGGTGTATCATGGCTCCTCCTCGCAAGATGGTATAAATTGTGTTTTGCAGGTGGATAACTATCTACATTTTACGGTTTTTACAGTGTAATCAGCTACCTAAATGGAAAATTACCTGCCAAGAGAGCGAGCTTTCCAAACAGATAAAATATATTAAAAATAAACAGGACGTCTTGTCAACAGGCAAGCATATAAGCATATAATAAATCTGTATGGCAGAAGATTTTTATAATGAAATTTTTACCGGGATGTGGGAATTTCCTGTAGTGAAAATTACAGATACCAGATAGGGTCGCAGAAATATGATGTATGAAGGCTTATTTAAGCCTCTTGCCGCGCTGGCTTTTTTCCTGGCAGGTTTTTTGGTTCTTGGAACCGGATACGCCCATGGCAAGGAAGCGCCTTCAAAATGTGTGGTAATCGACAAAGGGATCCACAGGTTGTTCCTTTACAGGGATGGCAAGGCCATAGGGAGTTATGCCGTGTCTATCGGCATAGATTCCGAGTCGCCCAAGCGCTGCAGGGGAGACAAATCAACTCCTGAGGGCTGTTATTATGTGACCTGCAAGAGATGTAAGAGCAGATTCTATAAGTTCCTTGGTCTTTCGTATCCCAATAGGATGGATGCCTGGTTGGGCCTGAGAAATGGGCTTATTTCATCAAGGGAGTATCTCTCGATTGCAGATGCCGTATCAGCAGATGGTTCTCCACCTGCCGGCACATCTCTCGGCAGCGGCATTGGCATACATGGTGGAGGGGTATACCGTAATAACGGGAAATACATGGTAAGGGACTGGACCAATGGCTGTATAGCTGTAAATAATCAGGATATGGATGCCATTTACTCTTTCTGTAATGTGGGTGATATGGTAATTATTTTAAACAGTAAGCACCGGTTTTTTGACATGATGCGTCCCTTTGGGACCAATCTGACCATAGACAAGACTTCAGGGCCAGGAGGAAAAGGTCAAGGATACCTCTCTGAACTCGAGTTTGTTACAGTTTTTGGTCAGGTCCTATTGAGGTTAAGAGAGGGGGCCGACTACAGCAGGTCCATTGAGATATTGCTCTTTGGAGATGGGGTTTCAAGGCCTCCCAGTTATATGGTTTTTGATCATAATGCCGACGGGAAATTGGGGTATGGAGATAAACAGACCGGATCATTGGGAACAGCAAAGAGAAAACAGGATTCCTACAACAGAATGCTTGCAGAATTGAAAAATGCCTTGAGAAAAGGACGCTTTTTGGCATGTCCTGAGAAATGACTCCTTTATCACAGATAGCCTGGCCGATTGGGGCCTATCTTCTGGGGTCAATACCATTTGGCCTGCTCTTGGCCCGTTGCAAAGGCATAGATCTTCGACGGCATGGCAGCGGGAACATAGGGGCTACAAATGTGGCCAGGGTAATGGGTAATGGCTGGTGGTGGGGGCTTATTACACTTACTGCGGATCTCTCTAAGGGCTTCCTGCCGGTCTTTGGTTGCAAGCTGGCAATGGCCGGAGCGACTGATCCTGATTTCTGGATTGCATGTACAGGGCTCGGCGCCGTTCTGGGCCACTGCTATTCAATATTTCTCGGATTTAGAGGAGGGAAAGGCGTTGCCACCGCGGCAGGAGTGTTCATGGCGGTCTGTCCTTTTGCTGCAGGCATCGCCGCGGTCGCCTTTTTGACAGCTCTGAAGAAGTGGGGTTATGTGTCGGCGGGATCCCTTGCAGCAACTGCACTTATGCCTGTTTTAATGTACTTTTTCTGCCCGGTACCTGAATTTGAGTTCATGGCGTGGGTAACTGCCTGTATCATCTGGATAAGGCACAGAGATAACATCAAGAGACTGATGAACGGGGAAGAAAAGAGTTGGAAAAAGGACAACCCTTTACCAGATTCTTGATAGGGTTTTGCTCGTGCAGTCATGTTGCCAAACCCAAGGACTTGATCTTTCTGTGAAGGTGCCTTCTTTCAATACCAATAGCCTGGGCGGTTTTCTTGACATTACCCTGGTGTTCGGCGAGTTTTTTTTCAAGATACTCCCGTTCAAACAAGGCCTTTGCCTCCCTGAAGTCCTGGCAGCTCAACCAGGCTGGTTCGGGAATCGAGATATTGATCTGTGACCCGGAAGCAGATCCAAGGCCCTGCCTGAAAGGAGGAGGAAGATCGTCTATAGTGATCTCTGGTCCTTTGGTCAGAATTACAAGCCTTTCTATCATATTCCGTAATTCTCTCACATTTCCCGGCCAGTCGTATGTCATAAATGCCTTGATTACTTCCTGGCTCACCCTTTTTTTTGGACCATGAGCGGTGTTTCCGGTAAATTCGCTCAGGAAGCCTTCTGTAAGAAGAGAGATGTCATCTTTGCGTTCCCTGAGGGGCGAGACCTCTATAGGTATCACGTTTAACCTGTAGTAAAGGTCTTCCCGGAAACGCCCTTCCTTTATCTCATTTTCAAGGTCTTTGTTCGTAGCTGCTATGATGCGCGTGTCTATCGTTATGGTCTTGCTCCCTCCAATCCGTTCGAATCTTTGTTCCTGGAGTATTCTCAGGATCTTTGCCTGGGTCTTGAGGCTCATATCCGTGATTTCATCCAGAAACAGGGTCCCTTCATTTGCAAGGTCAAATTTTCCCCTCTTCATGGTGATTGCACCGGTGAATGCACCTTTCTCATGCCCAAACAGTTCGCTCTCAATGAGTTCTTCAGGTATTGCAGCGCAGTTGATTTCTATGAGTGGTTTCCGGTTCCGTTTGCTCAGACAATGGATCGTCTGGGCCACGAGTTCCTTGCCCGTTCCGTTTTCCCCCTGGATCAGCACCCACGCATCAGTAGGGGCAACGATGGCTATTTGTTCCTTGAGTCTTTTCATGACAGGGCTCTCGCCGATGAGTTCCTGCCTTTCTCCGGTTTTTTGCCTCAAAAAGATGTTTTCTTCCCGGAGGTCATGATATTTGAGGGCATTCCGGATCGTGAGGAGCAGATGTTCATAGGAAAGAGGCTTCTCTATAAAGTCATAGGCCCCCAGCTTGGTGGCCTTTACAGCCGTTTCTATAGTTCCGTGACCGGACATGATTACTGCCGGGATAAACGGCCAATCGTTCTTTATTCGTTTCAATACTTCCAGGCCGTCCATACCCGGCATCCAGATGTCAAGCAAGACTATATCCGGAAGGTCCTCTTCCATAGTCCCGAGGGCCGTCTCTCCGTCCAGTGAGGTCCGCACGTCAAATCCCTCGTCTTCCAGTATATCCGTCACGGATTGAAGGATCGAACTTTCATCATCTACTACAAGTATCTTTTTCTTTACCATGATAAAAATATTCTATCTGTAACGTAATACCTTGATTTTTCAAAGCTAAACGCTAATAGCTGATTGCTCAATTCAGCCGACAGGGAAAAATAATACAAATCTCGTTCCATTGGGGATATTATTTTCCACCAGTATGCGTCCGTTATGGTCTGCCACAATAGAGTTTACAATAGCAAGTCCAAGGCCCGTCCCCCCTCTTTTTTTAGAAAAATACGGCTCGAAGAGCCTTGGGATATCCTCTGGAGGAATTCCTGGTCCGGTATCGGAAACACTGAGACATATTTCATTCACGGCGCTATTATAAGTTATTTGTATCTTTATTTCACCGCCATCAGGCATGGAGGCTACCGAGTTGTCCAGAAGGTTGATAAGGGCCCTCTTTATCTGGTCAGGGTCCAGCAAGGCCTCCGGCAAATCATCCTGCACTTCCAGCCTGAATTCAATTTTTGTATATCCGTCCCTGTAGATTGCAAGTGCCTCATCTGCCAAACCATCCAGCCTGGTTGGCCGGAGTCTGGGAGCCGGCATCCTGGCAAAGTTGGAAAATTCATCCACAAGGTGTTTAAGTTCTTTTGCCTGGCTTATGATGGTATTTGTACATTTGTCGAAAACAGCCCTGGCTTCGTCATCCAGCTTGTCAAGATATTTCTTGCGCAGCCTTTGTGCCGAGAGTTGTATGGGGGTCAAGGGATTCTTGACCTCATGTGCAATACGCCTGGCTACCTCGCGCCAGGCAGCCAGACGCTGAATCTTCTCCAGCTCCGTCAGGTCGTCAAAAACTATGACTACTCCGAGAGATCTCCCGTCCCGGTCTCTCAATATGGTAAAGCTTGCCAGGAGAGACAGGGGCTTTTCTTTCACTTCCATGCGAATTTGACGTTGAATCATACCCTTTGGGGAGAGGCTGAGTTCCTGCCTGATTTCTTCAAATTCTGTGGCCTGATCCTCTGTCAGGAGCTGGAGATACGGCTTTCCTATGACCTGATCCGAGGACATATCCAGAATGCTCTCGGCTGATCTGTTCATGAGAGTGACGATACCCTGTCTGTCTATGGATATTACCCCTGCCGTTATGTTCTGCAGGATAATCTCGATATAGCGCCGGCGTTGTTCCAGTTCGCCATAGCTCTTTTGGAGTTGTCTCGATGTCTCTTCAGTCCTGCGTCTGGCCTCCTTAAGGTCCTGGGTCATGACATTAAATGCCCGCACCAGAGAATTCAGCTCATCCTTGCCCCGGGCCTCAAGGCTGAAGTCCAGGTCTCCAAGTGCTACACGGTGAGTGGCCTCGGCAAGCACCTGAACAGGCTCTGTAATACTTTTGGCAAGCCTGAATCCAAACCATATGGAAACAAAAATGATCAGGAATGTAATAAGGAAAAGAGTGATAAGCAGAGAACCCTTAATCGGGTTCTGGAACAATCGCAACTGGCGGTAGTCCTCATAACCCGAGCGGATACCATCGAGCAGGCGGCTCATATCCTGGGGCATCAGGTGGCCCAAGGCCAATACGGCCTGGATACCGCCATCTGTATTTCTCAGAGGACTCAAGACCCGGATTAGTTCACCGCCTTCCAAGTTAACACTGTATACCAGTGAATCCTTGCCTTCAAAGATCCGGTCCAGCACAGATGGAGGAATGCACGGCGGCTCATCCACAAGGGGAAGCCATGTTTTGACCAAAAGCTCCTTGTGCGTTGGGTTTATCACCTCTATGGAACTGAAAGGGATTATACTGCTGAAAACATGGGTGCCAGGTAATAGCGGCGTTGGATTTACCAGCTGTTCTATGCATACACTGTCTATTGAATTGTCTTCTTTAACACATTTCAGGCTCAGGACCTTGCACATTTTTTGAGACATGTGCTGCAATTCGGTAACCCGGCCGTCATAGTATACCCTTCCTATTGTCATGGCATTATCAAGGGATCTTTCCACCTTTATATTGAACCAGTAACCGATGCTGGTCCTGAGAAACTGAAAGGAGACCATAAAGAGTAGTATTGTAGGGATAAGTGATAAAGAGACAAAGGCTATTACGAGTTTGGTCCTGAGCTTAGCTCCCAGTATGTTTTTTCTGTCTTCGAATATCAGTTTGACTAAATTACGTAATACGAGAAAACCCAGAAGCAGGATGAGAAGAATATTAAGGTTAATTACTGCGAATATGAGTACACTGCTGCCTGTCAATAGCGGACTGGAACCGGAGATCAGATGGTACTCGGCCAGGGACAGCAGGATAATCAAACCCCCTGCTGCTATCATAATGATTCGTTCGAGCCTTCGCTTTCTGGCTTCGCTAGTAGTTAAAGCGGATTTCATACCATTTAGTCCGGTAACCCCACGAGGAAAACAGGTCCAAAAGACCTCTGAAGGGTAAAGACGATACCGCTTTTTCCGTCTTCGCCCGTACCCGCATAATATATGTCTTTCCCCTGGGCAGTTCTGATAAAGATATTACAGAAACGTCGTTAATCTCAAAAGCAAGCGATTTTGCTTCTTCTAAGGTCCTTACACTGACTACTCTGGGGGAGTCCGGACCAAATGAAACCCTGTACTCCCCTTTGAGATTGTCATAGGAAAGCGTCCTGGATATGGAGACCCGGGAAAGCCTTTTTTTTAACAGAAAACGTGGTGCCTGTAACTCTACTTCATAAATATAACGTACTATAACCCCACTTTCTAACGCGATTTGCACGTACGGAGGACACCCGTTTTTGAGGGAAAAGTAGGCCAGGAGCCTGTCCCTGGAGTTTGATACCGTAAAGTCATAGATTTCCGGGCCGGGTCGATCCTCCGCCAATGATACGGTATTTTTAATCCTTGGCAGTAAAGAACAGGGTGTCAAGATAAAAACAGAAAGGATGAAAAAGGTTATAAGAGGGATGGATTTTGACGAGGTCACTCGTTGAACCTTAGGCAGAATCCCTGAGAAGTAACAGATATAGTGATCCAGGTGTCTTCAGCCTTCCCGCAAGGTATCCGGCCTTGTCACCCTCTCCACAATAGAGATCCAGTCTATGCGGTCCCTTGATGGCATCGCCCGTATCCTGGTTGCACACAAAGCCCCGGAATGTACCACCGGCATCTTCGTGGATCAATCGGCTTACAGGCATTGGCGCCTGCAAAAAGCACAGTGCACCAGGCGGATATATCTCGTGGTCAAGGGCCACGGATCTCATAGGTGTCAGTACCTTTCCCAGCCTTCCTATCGGCCCTTCTTTTTCCCATCTGAAGAAAATGTATCTGGGATTGGCGGCAAGGGCCTCTCTGAATTTATCCGGATTTTTCTGTGCCCAAGAGCGGATATCCTGCCAGTCTGCCTGATCCTTATCCAGCAGTCCCTTGTCTATCAGCCATCGGCCAATACTATGGTAGGGGTGACCGTTACTGGAAGCATAATGGATGTATCTCCTGGTTTCATCCTGGAACCGGAGCGTCCCTGAACCCTGTATATGGAGCATGAGCCCATCCAGTGGAGACCGCAGCCATGCAAGGACACCGGTGCACCCGAGCTTCTTGCCTTCGTCAATGCCGGCCCGCGTGTAATACGGGACCAGGCTCTGTCCGGATACCCTTCCATAAAGGGTCTTGCGTGGAAGGGCGGAGTCAAAATCATGCAATGCTATTCGAATGAGGTCCTGGGGGGTCTCATAAATGGGATAGGAGAATTCTTCATCCGCCTTCAGAGAAGCAGCCAGTTCAGGCTGGAAATATCCCGTCACAAGGACATATCCGGCAGGCACCTCTCCCTTTTCACGTCCGATTACCCTGTAAACCACAAACAGGCGACGGATTTCCCTCTGAAAATCATCCCGGTCAAGATTTCTATCCAGAAGCCCGGAAAAGGCCTTCAGCGTCTTTCTTAACATGCCTGCAGTTATGGATTCATTGCCCCAGGGTATCTGCTCCTCATCTTCGTATTTTTCCAGGTATTCGAGGCTGGCTGAAACGGCCTTTTTCAGTCCTTTTTTGTCATTGATGTCATTAAAGTCCGGAAGTTGTTCAGCAGGTACCTGTCTGACCAAAGATACAGGTGAAACGGGCAGCCAGAAGAGCCGGTACAGGACAACCATGCCTCCGATGATACCAATCAGCCCGATTAAAAATGTCAATAAGACAATGGTCCGGCTGGTTATCATGATTTATAGGCCTGTGGCCGCAACTTGCCTCTTTACCGCCTCTACGGATTTCTGTAAGGCTTTCTGTTCCTCACCCGCAAGGGGAAATTCCAGGATGCGTTCAACACCGTTTTCTCCGAGTACTACCGGCACACCCAGGAATACACCGCTAATGCCGAATTCTCCCTCGAGGTAGGCTGCACAGGGCACCACTCTTTTTTCGTCTTTGAGTATGGATTGAGCCATCTCCACCGCAGCAAGACCGGGGGCGGAGAAGGCGCTTCCTGTCTTGAGATGCTGCACTATTTCTGCACCTCCGTATCGAGTGCGACGGACTATGCTTTCGATTTCTTCTTTGGATAAAAGCTCCTCTATAGGTACTCCTCCAACGCTGGCAAGCCTGACCAGAGGAAGCATATGATCGCCGTGCACGCCCATCACAAGGGCTGTCACATCTGAAGGAGCTACACCCAGGGCCTGAGCAATAAAAGTGCGGTACCTGGCAGAATCCAGAATACCCGCCATGCCCACGACCTGCTGTTTTGGAAATCCTGATACCTTAAAGACCGTATAGACCATGGCATCAATAGGATTCGTGACGACTACCAGGCATGCGTCGGGAGAATATCTGACGATTTCCTCAGTAACTATACGGATGATCCGGACATTTTTCGCTAAAAGGTCATCCCGGCTCATCCCCGGCTTGCGGGCAAGCCCGGCGGTAATGATGACCACGTCTGACTGGGCGGTATCTGCATAGTCATCTGTACCGATAATATTGCCTGCATATCCATATAACGGTGATGACTGGAAGAGATCCAGGGCCTTACCGTGGGGAAGGCCTTCCACTACATCCAACAGTACTATGGTATCTGCAATGGATCTGCTGACAGCCCATTGGGCAGCGGCTGTTCCCACTGCACCTGCACCTATGATACTTAGCTTCTTTTTCCGACTATTTTCTTTCATTGGAATATACTGTAAATATAGTAATGGTTCATTTACATCCCCGGATTCCTGCTTTCGCGGGAATGACTGGCACTTACATCCAAACGTCATTCCGGCGAAAGCCGGAATCCGGACATCTTACCCTAAGTTATTGAGAAATTACGCGTGGCTCACTGAACACATATAAATTTTGATAATTTATCACAGGATCCGGTCACCGGCAACGGAAAGGACGGGGTGATTGGTTACGAATCCCAGGGGAGATAACATGGAGATACTCAATGATCTCATCTCTGCCTTGACAGAGAATTGTAAAATTCAGGAAATCCATACCTGTATTCACTGGACAGCAGTAATCAGCAGAGGCTGCGGACTGTCTTCTACATTTCAGGATAGTCGCATTCCCCATGTACCGGTCAGAGATGCAGGCAAATTGACTCAAAAAACCGCACTGGAAGTGGTAGAATATGCCAGGTCAGACAATCTCCTGGAGGCATCTATCGGAATGGCGGCCCTGAACTCCTTGATAGAGATCGATGAAGAGAGTTGTGTTGAACTGAATGCCTTTGAAATACTGGCAGAAAAGGGAAGGGGTAAAAATGTATGTGTTGTGGGCCATTTCCCATTTATTCCCAGGCTGCGGAAATCGGCCGGCAGACTCTGGGTAATGGAAAAAAGACCGCAGGAAGGGGACCTTTCGGCAGAAGAGGCTAAAAATATACTGCCTCTGGCTGATGTTGTGGCTATTACCGGTACGTCATTTATCAATCATACAGTAGATGAATTATTAAATTTGTGCAGGAAGAGTTTCGTGGTGATGGTGGGAGCGACCTCGCCCCTGTCACCCGTACTTTTTGACTACGGAGTTGATATGATCGCCGGCTCAAAAGTGGTTGATCCGCAAAAGGCCATTCAGTGTATAAGCGAAGGTGCCACATTTAAACAGATTAAGGGCATAAAGCATCTGATTATGAAAAAATGAAGGAGAAAAGACTATGGAAGCAAAGGACGTACTGTATCTTGGGCTCGGAGCCGCCTTCTTAGCAAAGGACAAACTCAAGGAACGGCTCAAGGAACTGGAAAAGCGCGGAGAGATCAACAGGGAAGATGCCAAGAAGTTCATTCAAGATGCCAAGGACCGGGCCAAGAAGGAGCAGGAGGCCCTTGACTCGCGTATCCAGGAAAAACTCAAAGAGGTCATTCGTGAGATGGGCCTGGTCACCAAGGAGGATTTTGAAGAACTGAAAGCAATAATAAAAAAGGCCTGATGCTCAAAAACTATGCTCTGGGACGGGTGTGGAAGACATTTCGTTTTCTCCTCACCGTATTTGTTATCGTCCGCAGAAAGGAGCACTTCCTTCATATCCGTCCCCTGGGTCCAACCGCGTTCAAGCAGACCATCCTTGACCTGGGCGTAAGCTTTATCAAGCTGGCTCAGGTCCTGGCCACCAGGGCCGACTTCTTTACCGAGGAATATCTGAGCGAGCTTAAGACTATCCATGACGAGGTCGAGCCCATGGACCGGGCCGATTTTGAGATCATGTACAACAGGGCCTTTGGATCAGTCAGGCCGTTTCGCCATTTCGACCGCAGCCCTATAGCGAGTGCCTCCATAGGCCAGGTGCACAAGGCCGTACTGGATGACGGCACAGAGGTCGCAGTGAAAATACGCCGCCTGGATATTGAAAAGGCAGTCCTTGATGATATCAGGATCATTGGCATCTTCCTCAAGATCTTTCAGCCTTTCTTCAGCCGGCTCACAAAGAACTCCCTGGAGGCTGTACTCAATGAATTCGCCGACATGATCGTCAAAGAGGTGGATCTGTCCATCGAACTGGACAATCTCCGTAAATTCGGGGATACCTATCAACTGAGCGGCATCCGATATCCCAAGGTGTTTCCAAGCTATTGCAGCTGTGACGCCCTGGTCATGAGCTTTGAGACAGGGATGCGTATTGATGATAAAGAGGGCTTGGCCCGCTCCAACATCCCGTTTGCCCGTCTCATGGACAGGATGATCTCCTTCTATATGGAACAGATGCTGGTGTGCGGCTTTTTTCATGCAGATCCTCACCCAGGCAATTTCTTGGTCAGGGAAGACGGTACACTGATCGTCTTAGATTTCGGAATGGTCAAGCGATTGCCCAACTCCACCCGGGTCGCCATGATTGAGATGATCAAGGCCGCCAATGAACAAGACTTTGAGCTCTTTATCGTCTCATGCAAACGGCTGGGTGTGATTGCAGCCACGGCACGGGAGGACCAGATGCAGGAACTGGCGGAGCGCATGTTTGACATCTTTGGCAATGAAAACCTGAGTGCCACGACCATGCAGAACCTGGCCTTTGATGTCCTGGATTCCATGAGAGAGCTTCCCTTCAAAATTCCGCAGGAACTGGTCTATGTCATGCGGGCCAGCTCCCTTGTCGAGGGGCTGGGAACCAGCTTCATCGAGAACTTTAACGGTATCAAAGACATCCTGCCGGTCCTCATAAAAAACATCAACAGGGCCCTGGGCGCGGAAGCCAGATTTCTTCCCACACTGAAAAGTGAACTCATGTCCTTGCCGTTGACCATACGGCGGCTGAAGATAATTATCACGCATCTGAGTGAAGATAACCTGCACATAAAGCTGTCCGGGGAGACCCTGGAAATCCTGGGAGAATGCATACGTGGCTACCTGAAATCCATAAGCGTGGGGATAGTCCTGATTACAGCGGCGTTTTTCATGCAGCACCTGAGCTTTTCCCACCACCAGGAAGTTGCTGCCATCCTATTTATTCTTGGAGTTTTGCGGGTGTTTATCGCCCTGAAGTGAATCTTCCCCGCTTGGGGAATTTCCTGTCAAGTTCGTCCAGCAATTCCGATACGGGCCTGTTGGTGGACAGGACCATTAAATGATCCTGCTCAAGGTCGTCCGTTGGGACGAACAGTTCCTTTTGTTTCAGATAGATCTCCCACCGTCCGTCTGAGACCTGGTTTTCTGCCCCGGCCCTTTGGGCCAGGCGTTCCTTTATTTCCTGCTCAGGACAGGTGCACAATATGAAGTGGATGTTCGCTTTGGCCTCTCTGGATAACTCCAAAAGCCTTGATCTCTCTTCCCCGTCCCGGTAAGTGGCGTCCAGTATCACCGGCTCTCCCTGCATCAGATGTTTGCCGGCAAGGCAGGCAAGTGTCCTGTATGTTTTTAAAGTCTGTTGCCGGCTGTAAATGCCCCGGCCAAAAGGCTCCCAGTGGCGTTCTCCCGTGGGTATCCCGGCTATGAACTCTTTTCTCACCCTGTCCGAATTATAGAAAGGGAGTCGGTGCTTTCTTGCCCAGGCAGATGCAACCGTTGACTTTCCCGTACCTGAAAGACCGAAAAATACATACAGGTCGGGAATGCCCATGCCGCCGGCATAATTCATGGCCAGGCGGAAGTATCTTGATGCCTGGCTACCTGCCTTTTCTCTTGTGTCGCTGTCTATTCCATGGGATGCCCAGGTAAAGCAGCCGATTTTACCCCTTACATACGCCCTGTAACATTTGTAGAAGTCTATTAAATCAAGAAGCCCGGCGTCACCGATCCCGTCGGAAAACGACCTGATAAAATAGTTGGAGAGTGCCGGAAGACCATGATAATCAAGATCCATTGCCAGAAAGGCCACATCCGAGGCAACGTCCCCGCATCTAAAGCGCTCGTTAAACTCGATGCAATCAAAGATATAAACAGCGTTATTTGTTTTATTAAAACAGATATTTGCAGAATATAGATCCCCGTGGCCTTCTCTGATCAGGCCTTGTTCTATTCGAGACAGGAACAAGGGCTTATTGTTGTCAATGAAAGACCTGGTGTAGTCACAGATATGATTGTACGCGTCTTTTTCGATGAGCTTTCCAATAAAAGATGCGGTCTGATCGAAATTTTCCTCTGTGTTTTGACGTATTATGTCTATTGTCCCAAATTTTTTGATTTTCTCTCCAGCGGCTGCATTTCTGTAAAAGGGTATCAATCTGTTGACAACTGCATCAATCTCGGCATTGCCTATCATATTTTCAGAAAGGAGTCGAACCATCATACCTTCTTCAGGCATACGACGCATAACTACGGCCCACTCCACCGGCTTTCCGGTGCCGTTGATTTTTATTCGACCATCATCACTGGTGACAGGCCATACGTACAGATAAATCTCCGCACACAGCCGGCGGTTTAATCGCAGCTCTTCCAGACAAAAATGGTGCCTCTTTTCCAGTCCTGTAAAATCAAGGAAACCGAAATCTACAGGCTTTTTGAGTTTATAGACCCTGTCTCCTGCCAGAAATACCCAGGAAATGTGTGTCTGAACCATAACGACATCGTCCACTGGATGTGGATATGATGCCGGATCTAACATTGTCTTCATCCAAGAGGGGTTCTCAGACATAAGAATTCTCCTGAGCGGCTTTTTTTTCATACTTCAGCGTTCTCGGGCCGAAGGCCTGAACTTGATTCCTATGACAGGTGTGATTATGCTGATATCACAGATGTTGTATAATGACAAAGGTAAATATTCGATGAACCCGTTATATCCTGCCTTGAAGCGGTTACCTTTTTCCGGGTTTCAAAGCTCACTCATCGCGGACCGGAGAGGCAGTGCAATCCGGCCCGCTATCCAAAACCCTGCAAAAGGCAAACCGCTCCTGCGGCAGGGCACGGATGGCAACTTCCACAGTGGACCACGGGCTCACCGGATATTTACTGGCAAAGCATCAGTTAAAAAAATAGTTTTATTTTCGTGGCCTTCGTGGTGAAAAAACGGAAAGTCCATTCAGGCACCATATAGGAGTCGTTAAAAATGGCAGAGATTAAAAGCTCTATTGAAATCGCTATGGAAAAGGCGGATCGTCTGGGACGCGCGTCCAAAGAAGAGTTTGATGCTGAAAAGTGGCTTGATCATGGCCGCCGAATAGTTGCCAGGTATTTGCAGGGTGAAATTGAGGACCTTAAGGCCGATTTCAGCGATATTCCCGGGAATGAGCTTCCAACGGTATTAAAGGGAGCTGCAGAGACATTGCTAAGGAATATTGTTTTACCCAGGGATAAAGACCAGTGGCCGGGTATTAAAAAGGCCCTGAGTGGTTTTGTGGACCTGAAAGGCAGTACAGCAAACCAAATTATTTCCCGTATCGAAGAGTTGCTGAAAAATTATGAGCAGACTCGTGATCAACATTACGAACAGTTAAAAATGCAGATGGAGAACCAGCTCGGCGGAATAAGGCAGGCCGTTTCGCAACAGTATGGTGCAGCAATAGCCGCTGAGATAAATGTCAATTCATTGCCTGAATTTCAAAAGGAGTGGTCTCGGATATCTTCTGAAATAAATGATCATTTTGAGCAAAAGTTGATTCTTCTCAAGGCCCACTTGGAGCAGACATAATTGCATCTCATAAAACATACAATATATTCATAAGTTAACAACAAATCTTAAACCAATTTAGCGAATAATTATACAGGGTAGGGTAGGGGGTATTAAGAATCAGATGGGGGCAGCAAACCTTTAGCCCGCAACTTGCGTCGTTTCTCACGTCTTCTGCGTCTTCTTTCGATCTCCCTGCGCCTTTCAATCTTTTTGTGTCTGGCCATTTTTGATCTCCTTATTTTCATTATAAGAAAGAATTTACAAGTCATCCATAAGGGATGGCGAAAAATAAGTCAATAGAGCCTATTGCAAAATCACAAAGTTTGAGTATGTAAGCATTGGAGCCGGATTCAGGACTTGCAATGATATTCGTCATACCATAAGATAGGTCTGTCGATTTTCCTTGTTCTTCGCCTTTGAAAAAGGCGTAGAGGGAATTTATTGTTGAACGGGAAAGTAATGAAAGTAAAAAACTGGATGGCCAAAGACATAATTACCATTAGCCCTCAGGCCTCCATCAGTGATGCCATAAAACTAATGCACCGGCATTCCATAAGGCATTTGCCTGTTGTAGAAGATGACTCAATGCAAGGGCTGGTTACCGAAAGTAATTTGCGACAATATTTTTTCCCCTCCATGGTCCACGAACTCTCCATTTCAGACGTTATGATAGTGAATCCTATTATCGTGAATCCTGATGCCAGTATTGATTCTGCCGCACAGCTGATATACAAGTACAAAATCGGCGGTCTGCCTGTTCTCGAAAAAAGACGGCTGACCGGGATACTCACCGTTACTGATATACTCGCGGCCTTTATAGAACTCTTCGGGCTTTTGAAGGAGAGTTCACGGCTGGATATCATCCTGTCTGACAAAGGCGGGACGCTTGATGATGTGCTCCGCCTGATTCGTGAGATGGGTGGAAGGGTAATCAGTGTAGGATTAGAAGCACTCACATCCAAGAAGAAGATCTATTACATCAGACTGGAAAAAGACGACCTTTCACCTATTGTTCAGGCCCTGGAAGATAAAGGCCACAGGGTGGTTTCTATACTGGACTGAGAAGCTGTTTAATCCGGACATGGCTCACTATCAAGTCACTAAAACATTTCAAGAAATAAATGAAAAGATCCGATCAGGAAAGGCGGTTGTAGTTACTGCGGAAGAGATGGTCGGTCTTGTCAGGAAGCATGGGGAAGTTAAGGCGGCAAAAAAGGTAGACGTTGTGACCACCGGTACCTTTTCCCCTATGTGTTCTTCAGGGGCTTTTATCAACTTCGGGCCCTGCGTGCCTGGGATAAGGGCCGCAAAAGTATGGCTTAACGGCGTGCCTGCCTATGCTGGCCTTGCTGCACTAGATATATACCTTGGGGCTACCGAGCCCAGATTCAACGACCCTCTGAATAATGTCTATCCTGGTGAGTTTCTCTATGGGGGAGGGCATGTGATACAGGATTTAGTGGCCGGCAAGTCAATAAATTTAACAGCTGAATCTTATGGAACCCATTGCTATCCGAGCCGACGCTTAGACAAAAAAGTCACCCTTGCAGATCTGCCCTTTGCCCGGCTCTGCAACCCCAGAAATTCGTGTCAGAATTATAACTGTGCGGTAAATGTTACTGAAAAAATCATTTATACATACATGGGTGTTTTGCGACCAAGACTTGGCAATGCTAATTATTGCACTTCCGGGCAGTTGAGTCCTTTACTCAATGACGCCTATTATCAGACTATAGGCACCGGCACACGTATCTTTCTGGGTGGCGGGGTAGGCTATGTGCTTTCTGCAGGAACACAGCATGCGCCTGATACTGCACGAAATGAAAAAGGCCTGCCACGTGAACCTGCAGGCACACTTATGGTTGCCGGCGACCTTAAGCAGATGAACCCCAGGTGGTTGGCAGGTATCAGTATTCTTGGCTATGGTTGCTCCCTTGCTGTAGGGCTTGGAATACCAATACCTATTACCAACGAAGAGATGGCCATGCGAACAGCCATATCCGATGAAGATATCGTAACTCAGGTAGTGGATTATGGCCGTGATTACCCCTTAGGGAAAAGCAGGTGCCTCCTGGAAGTCACATATGCGCAATTAAGAAGTGGAAGCATAAAGATAGGTGGTAAAGACGTCCCGACTGCCCCTTTATCCAGCTATGTCAGAGCGCGGGAGATTGCGGAGACACTTAAAAAATGGATCGGTGAGGGCCGATTTGTACTTGGAGAGCCTCAGGAAATCCTTCCAACCGAAATCAGGGTTTGATCAACAAATCAAGGTCTGGATGATATCGGCAGTGATAGATTATGTCTCAAGGTAATAAGAAAATTATCAATAAAAATTCCTTTTGTGTATTGTAATCTGAATAAAAACAATATAAGGATATTCAGCACTAAAGTTAGATCTGCCAACATGGGACCGGCCCAGTCAGTCAATGCCTTGCGACCAGAGTAGTCACCGGCACTTTTTAGCAGGGATTTATTGAAAAGATATAATATGTCGAAGAGTCGCTAACAGATTTCCAGATAGAGAATGCGAAACCGCGTATTGAAGGGGGATAGGGCATTCCGAAGGTTTTTGAAAATAGAAAGGCAAAGGACGAAAATACAGGCCTTTTTACAAAGTCAGCTACCCATATATGAGGTCCAAGGTAAACTTATATCAAAAATGGAGGGTAAAATGAACAAGGGACAATTGGTAGATCGTATGGCAAAGTCATCAGGCATTTTAAAAACAGCGGCTGACAGGGCACTGAATGGATTTATGGAAGCTGTGTCCGAGGCACTTAGCTCAGGAGAAAAAGTGACACTGGTAGGTTTTGGGACCTTTTCCGTAACTGAGAGGAAGGCACGTACAGGTCGCAATCCGCGCACAGGAAAGCCCATGGAAATTCCTGCCAAGAAAGTTGTTAAATTTAAGCCTGGAACAAAGCTGTCCGCATCAGTGGAATAAAAAAGCACCGTGAATATCCGGTGAACCCGTTATATCCCGCCTTGAAGCGGTTACCTTTTTCCGGGTTTCAAAGCTCACTCATTGCAGACCGGAGGGGCAGTGCAATCCGGCCCGCTACCCAAAACCCTGCGAAAAGCAAACCGCTCCTGCGGCAGGGCACGGATGGCAACTTCCACAGCGGACCACGGGTTCACCGATTGCAGTAAAAAAGTAGTGGTCGGTTTTTATCCCGGCATATTTTTCCAATCACAAAATATACAAATTCTTGAATAAGAACTGGGATGAGCCAATTTATTGGCTCATCCCACTCTTTTATTTCATTTCAGTTGCCGTATTAATTCTTTAAACCCGTCCGGGTTTTCCCCTTATTCAAGCCGTTATGCGTTTCTGCCGAATAAAACAATATATTTATCAGGATTTCAGGCATGAAAAATTCGTATTCAACAAATAGAGATAAACGCCTTTTAGACGCTGGATTATTAAAAAAAGTGAAAGACGCAATGAATATTCCAGACCCCGAACGGGCTGCAAAGATAAGATCCCTAAAAGAACAGATACAGAAAGGCACCTACACAATAGACGCTGACAAAGTAGCACGGAGCATGCTGAAAGACCTCATAAAAGACCTGTAAATATCCGGTGAACCCGTTATATCCTGCCTTGCAAACCGGAGGGGCAGTGCAATCCGGCCCGCGAAAAGTGACAGAATTTTATTTTTGTTAATGTCGCATAACATATATTATGTAAAATATTATCCGGTAATATTCAAAGTCTCTCAGCTTTCAAGACAATAAAACCGGCTTTGTGGTATAAACCCTTTACAGGCTTCTCCGGCTGATATTTTTCCAATTTTGGAGATTGAAAAAGTGTTGAAGCACCGCCTAATAATCGAAAATGTGCCTTCTCAATATTTGACAACAGCTCTTCCAGACTAAGAAACGAGGCGTATTTGTAAAGAAAATGGTCCCCCCGTCTCTTTTGCTCATAGAAACAACCCCACTTTGAATCCTTTGGTATAAATCCTATGATTAATAAACCATGTCTCTTGAGCACAACCGCTGCTTCCTGCAAGGCCGTAAACGAATTTTCCAAAAAGCAAAGTGAAAAGATGAAATATACTTGCTCCAGGCTGTTTTTTCTGAATGGCAGAGCTTCGGCCCTGGCCTGTATCGAGACAACTCCACGATTCCTGGCCAATGCCAATAGACTTGGAGCGGGATCCACACCATACCGTATGCCCAGGGCCTGAGAAAATCGCCCGGAGCCTACCCCCACCTCCAGAGAGAGAGGAGATACTGAGACCACCTCATTTAAGGCATTGAATTCACACTGAAAAAGGGGGTTACCGTCATACCAGGAATCATAGGCATCCGCAACTTCATCAAAGGCCTTTGAAACCTTAGGGATAATGCCTTTGTTTTGCTCTAAAAACAAAATTAATCTCCGATATTCAAAAATTACATTATATACGAAAGTTAAATCAGAAAGTTAAATTATTTTGATAAATATTTCAGCAATTCTTCTGCTATATTATCAAATATATTCCCGCATTCGGTATCAGAATTGAGGGCCATTGGCCTGCCTGTATCACCTCCCTCTCTTATTTTCGGATCCAAAGGAACCTTGCCCAACAAAGGGACCTTAAATGCGTTAGCAATTTTTTCTCCCCCTCCACTTCCGAATACCTCAAGGATTTGTTCTCCGGAAGTCCCTGGAACACGGAGATAGGACATATTTTCCACTATTCCAAAGATCGGGATGCACTGGCCAGTGAATAGGCCGATACATCGACGCACATCGGCAAGAGCGACCTTTTGTGGAGTAGTGACTATTATG
>Ga0190304_1000420_pt1 | contig 20109 bp, 17 predicted proteins | sample 48700712_MG_FD_161670 | JGI IMG/M metagenome (GOLD analysis project Ga0190304, IMG submission 161670) | Hydrothermal vent sediment bacterial communities from Southern Trench, Guaymas Basin, Mexico - 4870-07-1--2_MG | ecosystem: Environmental > Aquatic > Marine > Hydrothermal vents > Sediment ...
GATTTACTATTGTCTACAGAAAAAATTTCTTTACTTAAAGAAATAACCCATGAATATCTGTTTTGCACAATATTTTGAACATAGGAAGATGAAATAACTGTCTCACCACCTGAGTTCAAAGCATCTGTATACCAATTTTTTTGAGTAATATCAGTCCAGGGATTAAGAGAAGAATCAGGATCACCTGTAATTACAGCGCCACCATTGCCTACAATAATAATATCAGATATATCATTCCTTGCATGGATATAATTTCCAAGCCTTTGCTGTATTGAATTATATTCTACAGGGCTGCCGGAATCCTTATGTTGAAGGTATTCAATAATCTCTGGATCATCCTGTACGGCATGAGCTATCTGCTCCATTCCTAACATATACGAATCAATCTGGCTTACCAATTGTCCAAGAAGAATCCTATTGTTTTCCAAAGTGGAATTTATTACTGTGCTCATGGTAAAACGAAAGGATACCAACTGCATAATAAAAACTGTAGCAAATATCATTAACGTAAATATTGTATATATTCTTGATTGTAATGTTCCTAATTTCAAGACCCTTTTCATTCCACAAGACTCCTTCTAAATTCCATGGGAGTCATTGTTGTTGTTTTTTTAAATAAAATAGAAAAATAGCGAGGATCTGCAAAACCAGTTTTTTCAGCTATTTCATAACTTTTCAAATCGCTGGTTTTTAGAAGCTTCTTTGCTTCTTCTATCCTGCACATAGTAAGATATTCAATAAAAGTTTTACCTGTTCCCTCCTTAAATAATAAGCTGAACTGACTTACAGAAAGGAAAACTTCATTACACATATCCTGTAAAGAAAAGCGGCTATCCCCCTTTCTTTTTTCAATAATTTGTTTTGCTTTTATAATTCTTGATCTGGCAGCAATATTACGATGTTCCTGCATTCTTTCTTCAATTAGATCAAGTAATTCGGAAAAAAATATTTTTGCTTTGTCTAGAGAAATGAAATTTCCAGGCTGATACAGAGAAAAATCATCAGTTTCAGAATATAGTTCCATCTCCTGAACAAAATTCACAAAAACAAGATGCAATCTTGTAAAATAAAAAGAAGCCTCCAGTGCAGATACAAGATGCTTTTCCAAATAATTAAAAACTTCGAATAACGCTTTATTTGTCAGGGTTCTACTTCCTGATTTTAACTGATCATATAATTTTGATATTAAATCTGAAAAATGTTCAGGTACTATTTTTTCCATGTTTCTTATATCTTCAATTGATAGAATCTGCGACATCCCAAGAACCCTGGAATAATCTACTGCATTACAAGCTCCTCTATAGGACTCAGGAAGAAGTTCAATATTGTCTACAACTTCACCACAACCAGTAGAAATTTGCTCTTTTTTAAGTTGTGAAGAATACAAGTATATTTTTTTAGCAAGATCCTCAGATTTTTTTTTAAGAGACCCTCTGGGATCCCCCTGTAAAAGAATTACAAGATCCTCAGTTCTATTTGACAACAGTTCTTCATCTTCATCAATAACTGTTTTAATAAACTCAGAAATTGTTATACGGTCAAATTCATCCCAATTCCCGGGAATGGAAATTACAATGATTTGATAAAGTAATCCGCGATCAAACCATTTAAAATAACCTTTTCTTCTTTCTATACTCTGAAGATCAAGTTTCCCGGAAATCATTCTATATAAAAATCTTTCTTTTAAAAGGGGAAAACTTGCTTCCAGTTTATCTGACATTTGATTTAATTGTTTCTTTCGTTCTTTTAGAAAATCCAGTTCTTCCATAAGCTTCATCAAAACTGAAGAAAGTTCATCTGCTGTAATTGGTTTTAACAAAAATTCTCTTACTTTTGATTTAATTGCTTCCTGGGCATATTCAAACTCATCATATCCTGTTAGAAGAAGCACCATTACCTCCGGGTACTGTTCCTCAATACTACGGCTTAAAGTAAGACCATCCATTCTGGGCATATTAATATCGGAAATAACAACATCAACAGAATTATCCTTCATGTAATCCAGTGCCTGAATACCATGCTCAAAAAGTCCGACTAATTCAAAACCATTCCGACCCCAGGGTATGCATGAGGAAATTCCGTCTCTTACAATTGCTTCGTCATCAACAAATATTAACTTGTACATTTACTTACCTACGGTTTATTCACAATCATGTGGAAATCAAAATCCCCCCCACAGTTACAACCTGCGTATATTTTAACATCGCTACTTTCACATTCTTTAGCAAAATTATATCCAATATTTGAATCAAAGGGAACAAGATTGCAGTAAATAGTTAATTTACAAGGACGGAGGATTATAAGGATTCGAGTATACGCAGAAAATCTTCATCTGATAAAGTTACTTCGTTATGTTTTTCAAGTTATTCCCGAAAATTAAGTTCCAGAGCTTCCATATTGGCAATTTTAACAGGTAATAACCATTGGCAGATAATGTATTGATTCAGATTAACTCTAAACTTAATCCCAATGAATGGAGGTTTTAAAGATCATGCACTAATATATTGTCACTGGATAGCCTCTTATGGTTTTACCTCAAGTGCTGTCTCTGACTTATATGACATTTTTAAACCTCTTTTGTCTACAGAAACAATAGATCATTTCGGCTTAGAAATCAAGAAAGAAAATAATTCTTAGCTCGATATGACAATCATACGAAAGTTAACCTCGGTCTCCGCTATTGAAAAAGTAGATATAAATCTGTAGAGTATGCTTTCAGGAGTAGAAGTTTGAATATCCAGATAATTGGTACAAAAAAAAGCAATAACACAAAAAAGGCAATACGCTTTTTTAAAGAAAGAAATATAAAGTTTCATTTTATGGATCTAAACGAAAGGGAAATTTCAGAAGGAGAACTCTCAAATATACTGAACAGGATATCTGTTGATGATTTATTGGATACAGAAAGCCCTTCATACAAAAGAAAGGGATTTGCATACATGGAATTTGATACTATAGAAGAGATTTTAGAAGATAACAGCCTTATGAAAACACCTGTAGTTAGAAACGGAAAAGAAGTTGCAGTAGGAAATGCAGTTGAAGTCTGGAAACAGTGGCTAAAGTAAAATATGCAGTTCTTGGAAGTGGTTCCAGTGCCAATTCCTATATTTTTGAGAAAGATGATTTTGCATTTATAATCGATAACGGATTCTCTTATAAAGAACTTAACAGGAGAGCGGAATCTGCAGGATTTGATCTCTCCAAAGTAAAATTTATTTGTTTAACCCATACTCACAGTGATCATTTTAACGGGGTAGGAACACTTTCCAGAAAATACAAAATACCTGTTATAACCCACCACTTGCTTTCAGATGAAGATTTTAATAAAAATAAACCCTACAGCCGTCTGAATGTTATTCCAGGAAAAGAATATACCTTCGAATCTTTAAAATTACGACCATTTAAAACTTCCCACGATGCACCTTGTTCTCTTGGTTTTCATTTTACCCTGGGGGGAACTACCTTTATGCTATTGACAGATACAGGCTGTGTAAGTAAAGAGATGCACTTCCTGGCAGAAAAAACTGAAATATTATTTTTGGAAGCTAACTATTCCCCGGAACTTCTTTCTTCGGGATCTTATCCTGATTTTTTAAAAAACAGAATAAGTTCTAGTACTGGTCATTTGTCAAATGATGATGCTATTGAATTTCTAAACTCTATGGAGGATAGTAAACCTTCCAGTGTCTATCTTTGCCATCTGTCTTCATCAAATAATTCTCCAAAATGTGTTGAAGAAGATCTTAAAATAAAATTAAAATGGAATGGAAATATTCAAATTTGCAGTAAAGGTGAAATATATGAAAGCAATTGATGATTTACATATAAAAGAAATATCTCCCCTAATCTCTCCGGAAAATTTAAAACATGAATTTCCCGCTGATAATAATGTATATGAATCTATAATAGAAAGCAGAAAAACTATTACAAATATTCTCAGCAGGAAAGACAGCAGGCTTCTTGCAATTGTGGGTCCCTGTTCCATCCATGATCCTGTTGCCGGTCTGGAATATGCTGAAAAACTTAAAAAATTATCTGAAAAAATAAACGATGAAATTGTTACGGTAATGCGGGTTTATTTTGAAAAACCAAGAACAACTATTGGCTGGAAAGGTTTAATTATGGATCCGGAAATGGATGAATCATATGATATCCATAAGGGGCTGCATATATCAAGAAAACTTCTTTTAAAAATAAGTAAAATGGGGCTCCCTACCGGTTCCGAGATGCTGGATCCGATAATTCCCCAGTACATCTCCGACTTAATATCCTGGGCGGCAATTGGTGCACGTACAGCAGAGAGTCAGACTCACAGAAATCTGGCAAGTGGTATGTCTATGCCTGTTGGTTTTAAAAACGGAACAGGAGGAAACCTTAATCTGGCAGTTAATGCCATAAGCGCAGCAAGATCTCCTTCCAGCTTTATAGGAATAGATCAGCAGGGCAATACAAGTATAATTCGAACCAGGGGCAATAAATCCTGTCATTTAATATTAAGAGGAGGAACCTCAGGACCCAATTATTATGAAGAGGATGTTGAAGAAGCTGTTCGATTGATGGAAAATGCTGATATAGACAAACCTTCTGTAATAATTGACTGCAGTCATGCAAACTCAGGTAAAAAGTTTACAAGGCAGAAAAGGGTTTTCCGCTCTGTCATGGATCAGGTTCTCCATGGGCAGAAAAATATAGCAGGTGTAATGATAGAGAGTAATCTGTTTGAAGGTAATCAAAAATACCTTGGAAGTCTTGATAGTATCAAGTATGGCGTTTCAATAACGGATTCATGTATAGGCTGGAATGAAACGGAAGAACTTCTGTTATCCGCTGCAGAAGATCTGAAAGAATACCGGAAGATTAAATAAAAACGAAGGCCTTGGATATGCTGTTTTTACAATAACCCCGTAACTATCTACAGCCCCGAAGGGGTGCCATCTTTCTTAACGAAGTGGTGAAGCCCTTCGTTCTCCGAGGGAAAATACATTTTTCTATCTGAGCCGCTTTCAAAACTATAACTGTTTACCCTAAAAAGGTATTCTGAGCGGCTCTAAAGGCAGGTTCTTGCTAAACTCTTCGAGTTTTGCAAGAACCTCTATCTGTATGAATTATTACGACACCCTTTCAGAGCTTAAGAGAGTTACTTTGTACGGAACAGATAAGTCTGTTCCGTACAAAAGGAAAACACCTAAAAGGAATTAATCAATGTCAGGAAATTTCAGCAACAATATCTGCAAGTTTTGGATTTTTTTCAATATCTTTCTTTAATCCGTCAGCCCTTACTGCATTTATATAATCTTTGTTCTGAAAAGAATATTTAAAGTTAGTATGAACATCGTAGTTACCCTCTACCAGAGCAACTGTATCTTCTGTCATTACAAGTTCTTCATCTGTAGGTATAACAAATACTTTTGTTTTTGATCCCTTACCTGTAATATCAGTTTCAGCATTTCTGGTATGAGATGTCATACATTTATCCATGTCTGTTACAATTCCAATATTATCAAGGCCTTCCAGAACCTTTGCTCTAATAGCTGGAGCCATTTCACCAACACCGGCTGTAAAAACAATAGCATCTACTCTTCCCAGAGCAGCAGCATATGCACCAATATATTTTTTAAGTCTGTAAGCTTCTATATCTATAGCAAGCTCTGATCTTTTATCCCCCTCTTTAGCAGCTTTTTGAATATCACGCCTGTCAATATACTTACCTGTAATTCCAAGAATACCACTCTTTTTATTCAGAGCTTTTTCAATTTCTTCAGAAGAAAGATCTGTGCTGTTCATAAGGTAATAGATTATTGCAGGATCAAAATCACCGCTTCTGGTTCCCATTACAAGACCTTCCAGAGGAGTAAGCCCCATGGATGTATCAACAGAGATTCCGTTTTTAATCGCACAGATGCTGGCACCATTCCCAATATGACACACAATTGAATTTACCTCTGATGGATCTTTTCCAAGAAGTACAGCTGCTCTTTTTGATACATATAAAAATGAAGTACCATGATAACCATACCTTCTAACATTGTACTTTTCATACCATTCGTATGGCAGAGCATAAATATATGCTTTTTCCGGCATAGTCTGATGCCAGGCTGTATCCATAATTGCACATTGAGGAATCCCCGGAAGTACAGCCTGAGCAGCTTCTATTCCCTGGATATTTGCAGGATTATGAAGTGGAGCAAGATCCTGAACCTCAATAAAAGTTTTTAGAGCCTCTTCATCTATAATAAGAGATTTATTAAATTTCTCACCACCCTGAACTACTCTGTGACCAACAGCTTTTATTTCGCTCATTTCTTTTATAACCCCAACTGCAGGATCAAGTATTGTTTCAATAATTAGCTGTATTGCCTCTGTATGATTTTTACAGGCCTTTTCCTTTACATATTTATCCTGGCCTGTCCTGTTGTGTTCTATTACAGAATCGTGTCCCACTCTCTCTACTAATCCACTTGCAAGTACTTCTTTATTCTGCCAATCGTAAACCTGATATTTTGCGGATGAACTACCGCAGTTTAGTGTTAAAATATTCATTATATCTCCTTTTGCATAAGCTGGCAGTAATTTGTTAACTACCATAATTAGGGTAAAAACTGATTATTTACCCATTTTTACAGGAAGTAAAGGAAAAATAGAAAAATATTTAAAAAAAAATTAAAATTATTTGTTTTTAATAAAAATCTAAAAGCAAAACTGCAAAATTCCCCCTATTAAGGGATATGAAAATAAAATTATTATTAATAATAATAGTTATAATTAGTTACAACAGTAAAATGGTGGATGCTGTAGAGCTGGATAGTATCCTTGAAAACAGTACATTTTTAACAAGATATAAAAAACAAAGCACAGATTATTCATATATGTTTCTAAACAGTTTCAATAGTAAAAATCGGAATGATATATTTGATTTTTCCTTTGAAACCCCCATTATAAAGGTTGGAAGAATAAAAAAAATGGGGATTTGGAAGGAACTGTTTAATCCACTGAACAGCACAGCTAATTCTGATATTTTTCATGAAACTATTGGATTTGAAAAAGATTTTTCTTTCAACAGGAAAGGTCTTTATGGACTTTCATTGAATTTGAAGGAAGGTACCGGAATAAGTTTACTTCTTCCTGAATCAATATGGTTAGGGGGAAACTATACTTTTAATACAGGTCCATTAGATATTACACTTATTGCTTCAGTTTCAGGATTAATAACAAATTCAACTGACAAATGGACCGGCACTTTTCCGATTATTCCCGAAACAATCCCTATGCATATTGGGCTGCATTCTATTTATAACTATAAGACATTCAAGCTGGATTATTTAGCAGCCCTGTCAGGCAGTACTATCTATAAAGCCGGAAATTTTAACCGTCTGTTTCTGGAAATTTCAACGGATACATTAAATCTAAAGGCTTCATATGGTGAAATAAGCCCATATTTTATTAGCCCTGAGGGGAAATCATCGACTATCCATTATCACTTTAGTTTTTGGACACAGATTAATCTCTATAAATACTGGCAAACTATTATTAAATCCAATTACAGTAAAGATCAGGAACCTATTCTTCCTGTTGCATATATTCCTACTGAAGGGAGTTCTTCTCTTTGTCTGATATATGATAATTCGAAATTTAATTTTTATACGGATTTTGGCCAGAATTTTAATTATGATTATTATGGAACAGAATTTGTGGAAAATAGTATTGACCTTAAAGCCGGGTACTCAAATTTATTTTCCATATCCGGCAGCTTTGGTTTAGTTTTTAATTTTAAATATTTGATAGAAAGAAAATATGAGCTTATATTAGGATTATCCATAAAAAAAATAGATTTAAATTTATCCCTTAAACATATTGAAAACAGCTATGAAGCTGATCAGAATTTAATGAGAATAAAAATAAATACCGAGCTGGTAAAAGGAAATTTTTATACCAAAATAGAAATTGGAGACAATTGGAAACCGGAGAATTTTACACTCGGATTAAAGACAAAATTTTAAAAAATAGTCAATGCAAGCTACATCCTTTCAAGAAAAGGAATGCCCACAAGATAAAATGCATTTTTTAATACCTGAAGAACAGCCTTTACCAACTGGATTCTAGTTACAACTATATCTTTATCAGGTTCGTTAAGAATAGATGTATCATGATAATATCTGCTGAAAACTTTAGATAAATCATACAGATATGCAGTAATTATGGAAGGGTTCATACCCTTCCCGGCATTAGAAACAATTTCGGGAAAGGCCATTAAAAGCTTAATAAGCTCTCTTTCCTGATTAGTTACCAAAAGATCCGGTGAATAAACAGCTCCCAGAAAACCATCCTTCCTTTCCTCATATTTTCGAAGCATACTACTTATTCTGGCACCCATATACTGCAGGTAGGGACCGGTATTACCGGAAAAAGAAATTGATTCTGAAGGATTAAAAATCATATCTTTTGAAGGTGAAATTTGAAGTAAGAAATAATTTAGAGCTGCCAAAGCAACAGATTCTGCTGTAAGCTGAAGATCCCCAACCTCAGAAATTCTTTCTTTAGCTGCTATTTCAGCTTTTGCTATAGATGTCAGTTCATCTATAAGATCATCAGCATCTACAACAGTTCCCTCCCGGGACTTCATTTTACCATCAGGAAGGTTTACCATTCCATAGGATAAATGATGAAGATCAGAAGCCCATCTATACCCTAGTTTTTGGAGAATATAAAATAACACCTGAAAATGATACTGTTGCTCTGAGCCTACTACGTATATAAGTTTCTCAAATTCCCAGTCCCTGTGTCTGGCAATAGCTGTTCCAATGTCCTGGGTTAAATATAATGAGGTTCCATCACTTCTAAGCAGCACCTTTTTATCCAGTTTTATTTCAGAGAGATCCGCCCATATGGATCCATCATCCTCTTTATAAAACACACCCGCATTAAAACCTTTAAGAACCTCTTCTCTTCCTTCTCTATAGGTTTTACTCTCAAAATAATATTTATCAAAAGATATACCGGTTTTTTTATAAGTTTCCTTTATTCCCGAAATAGTCCAGTTATTCATTTTCTCCCAGAGTTCTCTCACATCCTCTTTTCCATCCTCCCATTCCTTTAACATGGAACGGGCTGCAATTTCGGCTTTTGGATCTTCTTTTGACCAGGTATTAAACTTTACGTAATAATCTCCTACAAAATGATCACTCTTTATTCCGGTACTCTCAGGGCTTGTGTTTTCTCCAAAAGTTTTGTACGCAAGCATGGACTTACAAATATGAACACCTCTGTCATTAATTAAATTTACCTTCCGAACATCTGCACCATTTGCTTCCATAATTCTTGCAACACTCATTCCAATGGAATCATTTCGTAAATGCCCCAAATGAAGTGGTTTATTGGTGTTTGGACAGGAGAATTCCACCATTACTTTCTGATTATTATAATCTTTAGTATGGCCATAGAGCTCTTTGGATTCCAGAATACTTTCAATGATTTTTGCACTTTGACTGGAAAGATCAATTTTTACATTTATATAGGAGCCACTTACATTTATTGATAAACTTGCTTTTTCATCATTATCATCAAAATATAACTTTAGATCCCTGGCAATTTCTGCAGGATTTTTCCTGAACAATTTTGCCAAAGGAAAAAGAGGAAAAGAAATATCTCCCGGTTCTTTTTTTGGAGGCTTTTCTATATTAAGATTAATTTCTTCCCTTTTAATCTTTAAATCATCTAAATTTGCAAGAGCAAAAAGGGCATTCTCTATTTTATTTTTCCATTCTATCTTAATAACATTCATCAATACGCCTCCAAGACCAGAGTGGACACAATAATAAAATTCACCAATCAAAGCAAGTAGTTGATAATATCTGTCATTGCAGAAAAGATTTCAGTTTTTTTCCAAATCATATAATTGATAAGATATATTACGGGCTTCATCAAGTTTAAACCTTATATCATTTAATTGAGAGATAAGGTTCTTATTTTCACCTTTTCCTATATAACCTAAATTTGAAAGAGTATCATAAGCTCCTCCCATTTCCCCCTGAATTATTCCAAAAATAACATCAATTAACAGACTAAGAGCTTCATTAAAAGAAATTATTATTTTCTTAAATTCCTGATCAACAAAATTTATTATCTCATTTATCTGATTCTTCCCGGATTCATCTCCAATTTCCTGGTCTAATTTATTAATTTGGGAAAAATACTCTCCATTTACAGAAAGTTTATTATTAAGAAGCTTTATTTTATCGAATGTTTCAATTATTGTACCGTATGATTTATTATAATCCATACGATTCTGTTCCTTATAAAACTGACCGTCAATAAGAATAAGCTTTAAAGCTTTGTTTAATTCTCTGTTAAATATTTTATCTATAAAAGTATAGATAAAACCTACAGTAGCTTCAAATTTTACACTTTTCCCATCTGCCCACAACCCCTTTTTATAATGGGATAAAACAGCCTTCCCGGAAATATTAAGAAAAAAAGCAGCATCTTCCTCAAGCTGAATTCGCTTCTTTTCTTCAATATATTTATCCATAAGAATATCAAATTCTCTATACCAATACTGTCTAAAAAGGACATACCAATCTTCTGCCCCTCCAATATGTGCAGGGGAGAAATTCATATTTCTATTTACAAGACACAAAATAGAATTTAAAGGTATTTTAGTATTAAAATTCCTAATAATTGTAAAGGTTTTATCAACTATACTCATTTTTAATTTTAATATTTTTTCAAGATCGTCCGTATTCTCAGACTTTGCCGATTCATGTTCAAACATAAATAGGGCATTCAAAGTATCTACTGCAGGTAAAATATTTAAACTAAAAAGTATATCTGTTAAACTATGAAGGGGTTTTCGTATATCAGTAAAATTACAACTATAACCATCCTCAGCTTCATCATAGGCAAATGCAGAAATTATCCTGTCAAAATTAAAATTTGACAGTACATGAAGAACATGTAGTTTCTTTATCTCTTTATAAATTATCTTTTTTTTCTCTGTATCCAGTTCTGACAGTACTTCATCAATACCAAATTCAATATGGCGTTTAAGTTGAAAAGAATTTTCAAATTCAAAATTTTCACTTGCTATATCAGGATCAATAACAGATATAAGATTTTCTTCTATTTCGGGAAAATACAGGCCTACAAGAAAAACTATAAAGTCACTCTTATGTGATTTCATAACAAAAGGTAAGGTATTTCTAAAAACATTCAAAGAATCACTTAATTTATTTACCTCTAAATAAAGTTTATTCAGATATTTTTTTTGATTATAACTAATTAACTCAGGAAATTCTTTTTCCAGTTTTTTAGCAAGTTTCTCCATAGATAAACTTTCAATAACCGTGTCTCTTTCTTTTGATGAGAACAGAGTTCTAAAAAAAACTATAATTTTTTCAAAAATACTAAAGGACTTATAACTCTTTTCATAATTGTATTCATCTTCAATAAATTCTTCTTTCAGCGGCAGATCATTAAGAGGCGTAATATAATGCATTTTTTCCAGCATCCTAAGCCTTTCTTCCTTTGAAATACCCTTAATAAGTTTGTTAAATACAAATCTATCTTCCATAATACAGAGTATAACACAAAGCAGAATACAAAATCGAGAGAAATGGATATTTAATATGTGAAATACTTATAGTCCCTAGGGGAATCGAACCCCTCTCTGAAGACTGAGAATCTTCCATCCTAGCCGATAGACGAAGGGACCAAAGAAGCTGGCCTAGAAGGAGTTGAACCCTCACTGACGGAACCAGAATCCGCTGTGCTACCAATTACACAATAGGCCAATATCCGTGTCTATAAAAACCAGACACCGTGGTAATTTAACCAATGATGTACATTTTGTCAAGAGAGAGAACTATAGCTTTTGTTTTACTAACTTATGACCAATTTTATCATTCTTTAACTTACAGAACAGCCTTTAATCTAAACACTGCCGTTTATACTGATTCACTGTGATAGTTCATAAGAGTAGTTAATTTATAATTCCCAAGAGGTTCAAAATTATTCAAAAAAGGAAGACCAATTACACAGAAGATTTCCTCAACAAAAGCACCTGAATCTTCTATAATTTCTGCTGCCGCTTTTAAAGTGCCGCCAGTTGCTACCAAATCGTCAACTAACAGTATCTTATCTCCTTTCTTAATATCATTTTTTTGAATTTGTATAGCATCCTCACCATATTCAAGTGAAAAACGTTTTTCTATGACCTTACCAGGAAGTTTCCCGGGTTTTCTTGCAAGAACAAGAGGCAATCCAAGTTTTTCAGACAAGGGGGAGGCAAAGAGAAACCCCCTTGCTTCAACTGCAACAATACTGCTTATATCTCTATTTCTATAAAGATTTTCCATTTCTGATATACAGAAAGAAAATGCTTCAGGATTCGAAAGAATACTTGTAATATCATAAAAGAGTATACCTTTTTTTGGAAAGTCTTCAATTTTCCTTATTGCTTTATCCAGATTGTACTTATCTGACATTTTCCAGTCCTTTACAAAATTTGATTTTATTTTATCAATATTAAAATATATCTCCATATATATAAATGCAAAAAATAAACTTACAAGTGTAAATAAAGTACCTTATGGATATTTTTTTCTAAAAGCCGGAACTCTTGCTGAAGCAGTAAGAGAATAGTCAGAAGTAATTCCCTTTTCCAGATAATTGTAACCCAATCCGGCAATCATTGCAGCATTATCTGTACACAAAGACATTGAAGGTATAATTGTTTCTATATTTTCCAGATCCAGAAGTTCACTGCGTAAAAGAGAATTGGCAACAACACCTCCTCCGGCAACAACTCGTTTTAACCCGGTATCTTTTAAAGCACGTCTTACTCTTTTCATAAGAATACCTACAGCAGCTCTTTGAAAACTTGCAGCAATATCAGCTTTTGATTTTTTTGAATTTCCATTTCTAAACTGATCCAGTTGATTCACAACTGCTGTCTTTAGCCCGGAATATGATACATCGTATCTATGATCCCCTTTATGCAACGACGGATCCGGAAAATTAAATGCATGGGAATCACCTTTAGTAGAAAGACGATCAATAGCAATTCCTCCAGGGTAGCCTAATTCGTAGAATTTAGCTACTTTATCAAAAGCCTCTCCACAGGCATCATCTATAGTAGTACCAAGAACTTCCATTTCATCAAATCCTGTAACCCTGCTGATAATTGTATGCCCTCCGGAAACAAGAACACCCAAATAGGGATAACTTATTACATGCTCAAGATAAGGAGCATACAGGTGAGCCATAATATGATTAACTCCAATATAAGGCTTACCAGTGGACAGAGCAAGACCCTTTGCAAAACTCAATCCAACAAGAAGTGAACCTACCAGTCCGGGACGACTTGTGACAGCAATTCCATCAATAGAAGAAAGATCAATACCAGAGGCGCTTATTGCTTCTTCTACTACAGATCTTATCCATTCAGTATGCAAACGTGATGCTATTTCCGGTACTACCCCATTATATATTTTATGAAGTTCAATTTGAGTAGCGACAATATTACTTAAAACATGTTTTCCATCTTCTACAACAGAAGCTGCACATTCATCACAGGAAGTTTCAATCCCAAGAATCTTCATCAAACCCATTCCCCATAAACAGCTCTGTTAAATTATTTAAAACATAATTATTTTCCAGTAAGGACGGATAAAGTTCCAAAAGAATGTCTGCTAATTCTTCTGTCCAGATATGACCTATCATTACAGCATGACCCTTTTTTTCAGATACATTCAAACCACTTTCAACAGCATCCAAAATAGATTGCTTTTCTTTACTATTATCCAGAAAAATACTCCTCTCAGCGTAAGGTATTCCAACAATCTTTGCTGTTTCCAATCCTACGGATTCTGCTGTTGTTTTACTATCAAGAAAAAACATTCCCTGTTCTTTAAGAACATTGAATAAATAGTTCATTAGTTCAGGATCGGAAGTACCAGCTGAACCCATATGATTATTCATCCCTCTTACACCATTATAATCCTTTAAATTATTAATAACTATAGTCCGGACCTGTTCCTGATTCATTCCTACAAATAAAGCTCCGGGACCGGGATTCTGTCCTCCAAGAGCTTCCATTGGCTGATGAATAATATAATCCTTACCAGCTGCTTTTATAAGCTCTACACATTGCTTAGTATATTTCAAACCCGGCAAAACTGCAAATGTTAAGTTCATAGGTAACTTTAAAAACGGTTTTAACTGAAATAAATTGTTACCAACATCATCAATTACAAAATACAGCGTTCCTCTTATTTCTTTTTCTGTAGTCACGGTTTCTGATTCGTTTATAACAGGTTCGGAAGGAACAGCATTTTCAGAACTACCAGTACCTGAAATAATTTTAGTATCTGGAGTACTTACAACAGTTTTGCTGCTATTGGTAATTAATATAATGAAAACTAAAAGAAGCATAATAATTACTATAAGCAATAGTATTACTGCTTTAAACCTTTTATTTTCCATTGACCTGAGGCTATTATTATTTTTATTCTTCGTCAAGCACTATCCTGATTTTTTAAACAGTATCACATTTTCTAATTATAAATATACTCTTTTAACTCAACTGCATGTTCTCTTAGTTTCTTTATAGCCCTAATCTCAATCTGTCGCACTGTTTCCGGAGAAATACCCATTTCTTCTCCAATATGCTTGAGAGTATACTTTTTACCTCCATAAAAAGAGAATCTATACAGTAAAATTTGCTTTTCTTTTTCAAGGAGATGCTCAAGGAATTTCATTGTCTCTTCACGAAAACTTTTACGCATCAATTCATCATCCGGATTATAAGATTTGTCTTCATAAATATCCATGAGAGTTCCCGAATCATCATCAAAAGTACTGTCAAGGGAAAAAACAGAACCTGAAGAATTTAATACAGAGGCAATATCTTCTGTACTTTCATTCAACTCAGATGAGATCTCTTCCAAAGAAGGTTTTCTGGCTAATTCCTGATTAAGTATATAGTAAGTCTTTTGAATATTCTTCAATAACTCCTCTTTTCTGTGTGGAAGTCTTATTGTTCGCCTTTTTTTAGATAGAGCCCGTACTATGGACTGTTTTATCCACCATGCAGCATAAGTAGAAAACCTGACATTTTTTTTATGATCATATTTTGAAGCTGCTTTTATTAAACCCAGGTTACCTTCCTGAATTACATCCAGAAAATTTACATCTGATGTTACATAGGATTTTGAAATTTTGACAACAAGACGTAAGTTTGATTCAATGAGTTTCTGACGCGCAATTTCATCTCCATCCTGTATTCGACGGGAAAGTTCCAGTTCTTCATCAAAACTTAATAGAGAACTACGTTGTATCTGTTTAAAATAAGCCTTTAAAGCATTCTCTTCTGTATCTTTCGACGTTTTCATACATACTCCTGACTATTATAAGCAAATTATGTGCCAACTTTAAGCTAAAAGCAAAAGCCTGTTTAATTACTTATATAGTAAAGATTTATGATATGATTTTTTAAAATTTTAGACAATTATAAATAATTTTGTATGTTTTAGTATACATAGTATACTTATTACTTAATTATAAAAATGCTTCGCCTGGCACCAACATAGTACTTCTTTAAATATTGAGATGTTTACAGAGTTTTTCCATTTCTACTTAATTCTTTATATAATATATCTTTTATACCGAAATCACCAGTTTTACTCATTTTTTTTGCATATTCATCATAAATCATATCTTCAAAAATATCTTCAGCCATTCCTCCTCCAATAAGGGAGGTCTTTTGTACAGTTTTTCTCATTGAATCCAGCATTTGTTTAATAAGAATAGATTCAAAATCACTACATGCCTGTTTCATTTTCTTATCATCATGAGTCTGTAAATCTCTTTCCATGGAAGAAATATGAGAAACTCCGTTTAATCCTGCGTTTGATACAGTCATTTTATTCATTGCTGACAGTGCACCACTTCCAATTTCCATAAACTACCCCTATAAACTATCGTTTAAGCCCATTTGCAATACCAAGCATAGTATCAGAAGTCTGAATTGCTTTTGAATTCAATTCATATGCCCGTTGAGCAACTATCATATTAACCATTTCTGAAACAACAGAAACATTTGACATTTCAAGAAATTTTTGATTAACAAGACCCATGCCGTCAAACCCCGGTCTGCCTCCAATAGCATCCCCGGATCCATTTGTAACTTTATAATTATTCTGTCCAACTGACTGCAAACCTGCCGGATTTACAAATCTATATAATTCAAGCTGTGCAACATCAACAGGATTATCATTTCCAGGAACCTTTACAGTAACTCTGCCATCCTGGGAAATCCCAAGACTTTCACGTATGAAATTTTTAGGAAGAACTACTTCAGGCATTAACCTGTGTCCATTGGAATTTACTAACTGTCCATTTGAATCAATTTTAAAAGACCCGTCTCTGCTGTAGCCATATGAGCCATCCAGCAAAAGAACTCTAAAAAATCCTTCACCTGCAATCGCCATATCAGCAACATTACCGGTATTTTGTAAAGCACCCTGAGTAAATTCTTTCTGAGTTGCAGCAACCTTTACTCCATGCCCAACCTGAATCCCGGTTGGAATACTGGTAAGCTCTGTGGCTGGAGTTCCCGCAATTCTTGAAGTCTGATATAAAAGATCTTCAAAATCAGCTCTGGTCTTCTTAAATCCTGTTGTATTAACATTGGACAGATTATTGGAAATTGTATCTATATTAAACTGCTGGCCGGTCATTCCGGAAGCTGCTGTCCATAATGCTCTCATCATAATAGTGTACCCTCTTTTAAGCTCTTAAAATATCGTTAAACAGACGTCCGGTTAATGAATCCTGGCTCTGGATAACCTTTTGATTTGCTTCATATGCTCTGTTTATTTCTATCATTTTAACCATTTCTGTAACAGGATTAACATTGCTGCCTTCCAGAAAACCCTGAATAACTTTAGTCTCTGATCCCATATCTTTTATTTTCGCATCTCCGGATTCATAAGTACTTTTCCAGAAACTGTTTCCTTCTTTTTTTAGATATCTGATTCTGTCAAAATCTGAAACTTTGAGAGTATCCACCAGTTCCATATTCTGCCACTCATTCTCCTGCATGGAAACAAGCCTCTTTGGATCTGTAGCAAAATCTGCATTCTGATAGACATTTCCTTTTTCATCGACAACAAAATTATTCTTTTTTATGTGGATTTCTCCATGCTGACCCAATACAGGATGGCCGTCTTTTGTAACAAGTATACCTTCATCATTTAATAAAAAAGTACCATTTCGTGTATATCGCTCATTTCCATCAACAGATACAGAGAAAAAACCTTTACCATCCAGAGCCATATCAAAGGGATTTTCTGTCTGCTTTAGTGCACCCTGACTAAAAATAGTATAGGACTCATTATATTCAACTCCTGTTCCAAGAGTACCAACCACCGGAGCAGTATCAAAACTGCCGAATGGCAGCTTGTAAACTCCATCATCATCCATTCGCCGAATTAACATTTCAGGAAATGCCTTACTTACAGAAGTGTCTTTTTTATAACCAGTTACATCGACATTTGCCAGATTATTGGATAAGGCATCCATACGATGCATCTGAGCTGTCATTCCACTGGCACCAGTATATAATCCCCTAATCATTCAAACCTCCTGAAGCATTCCTTTTTTTAATATCGGTTCGGATTGATAATTCTTAATAAAAGCTTGAATACATATGCTAAAAAATGGTAGATATTAGGGATAATTTTTGCAAGCCAAAGTAGCTCAGGGGTAGAGCAACGCTCTCGTAAAGCGTAGGCCGTGAGTTCGAATCTCACCTTTGGCTGATTTAATCCTTTACATTACTACAACTTACAAGTATTTTAATTTTTGATTTCAATCTCACATAATCTTCCAGTACTTGCTCAAGTGAGGCTTAAGTTCATTTTTTAAAAATGCTCAAGACTTCGTGGAGTAGCTCCTAAAGCTTCTGCAACAGGAACAACTAACCTAACCACTTTGAACCATACTCTCCTGTATCAAGTAATAGTAAAGCTCGTACACATAATATAATTCGAGTTGCTCTTCTGCCAGTTATTGATAATATTTTTAAATATTTTCGCTCTTTTTTGTTAAAGTTACTTTGTATCGTAGTGCCATAGGCTTCTCCCTATTTACTAAAAAAGAGTACACCATAGATTGTATTTTATGCGAATGTTAATGTTTTACAATGTACTAGTAACCTAAGAACAGACATTTATTGACAATTTTTTAAAAGATACTCCTCCGCTTCAGGTGACCAGAGATTATTTGTTTTTGCAATAATATCAGCTAATCGGGCAAAAAGAGGATTGGTTTTACCCTTCTCTCTAAAATCATCCAGAGCGGTAAGAGGCAAATCTATCTGAGTATACATCAATTTTTTCCCACCAGGAATATTTGGTAAATTTTTTGTAGTTTCGACTATTGAATCAATACCTCCAATATGGGTTATTAGTGCAACAGGATTTATTTTACCGCCAGCCATCATATTTAAAACTTCTTTCATATCATCAGTATTACCACCGCTTGTACCAACAAGATGATGCCCTTCGTAGTGAACATTATAAAAGTTTAAAAATGAAGTAAAGTCACTATTTGTAGGGCCGGCAAAAAAATTAAGACATCCGTCTTTTGCGAGTATCCTGTCCCCCTGCTCTATAACTGATCCGACAGGAGCCATAACAAAAACATCATCGAAACCTTTATTATCTGTATATGCTCTTAATGTGGATACAGGATCTTTTAACTCTTTGGTATTTAAATAAATCAGTTTAATACCCTTTTTTTCAGCTTCCTGAACAGTATAGATGGATTCCGCCCTTTTAAGCCGTTCATCATCAATATCAGTTACAATTAGTAAAGAAGGTTTTCGGTTACAATTAATAGTGTAATCAATCATACCAAGACCCATTGGTCCAACTCCTGCAAGAACAGCCATTGCTCCACCTTCTCTAATACCCATTTCATGATCGTAACTACCCTGTTTAACATGATAATTTGCATGCATAGCTCCTGCAATACAGGACATGGGTTCTGCTAAAGAACCAATAAAATATGCTTTACTTTTATATGGAAGAAGACAACCCATTTCCATAACTTCCGGTGGAATAATTATATGGGTAGCAGCACCGCCTATATACTTAAAGGAATAACCCGGTGCATCAAGGCTTCCCTTATAGTTTAGAGCTGGCTGAATAGAATACTGCTGTCCGGGTTTGTAAACATCCTTCCATTTATTTCCTACTTCAATTATCTCACCACAGAACTCATGTCCGATAATAACCGGATTAACTGCTATATCTTCCGGAACTCTTTTATGATCAGATCCCTGTTTCTGTGCCTTGTAAGACGACATACAAATGCTGTCAGACACAATCTTTGCCAGTATTTCATTATCCTTAATTTTTGGAAGTTCAAATTCTTCCAGCCTTAAATCTTCTTTACCATATAGTCTTACTGCTTTTGTTTTCATATTTTTCTCCAAATTAGTTCATCATTATCTGGCCGCCGGTTACAGGAACAGCCTGACCGGTTTCATATTTCTGATCCACAATATAGTAGACCGCTTTTATAACATCCAGACTTGTGCATCCCCGCTTCATGGGAACCATATTCTCGTAATGTTTTCTTACATCATCCAGAGTTTTAGCACCAGGCACCTTCCCCGCTTTTAAATACTGAACAAAAAGGCCTTTTTCAGGATCTGACCATAACGGTCCATCCAGGAAATTGCCGGGACAAATTGAGTTTACCTTGATATTGTCTGTTACCAGCTCAAGTGCAAAACTTTGAGTAAGTCCAATACCGCCGAATTTTGCACCGGCATAAGCTCCGTTTTTATTGGAACCTGATAAACCTGACTTTGAGTTAATCTGAATAATATCAGTAAAATATTCTCCGGATACACTGTTCTGCAGTGCCATTACAGGGGATACAAATTTCGTACAGATAAAAAATCCGGTATAATCCACACTGGTAACAAAGTTAAAATCTGCAAGACTCATTTCTTTAACGCTGCCGGCCTTAAGGACACCTGCATTACTAATAAAAAGATCTATACCTCCTGCAGTCAACACTATAGTTTCCATCATTTGAGCA
>Ga0190304_1000421_pt1 | contig 20086 bp, 16 predicted proteins | sample 48700712_MG_FD_161670 | JGI IMG/M metagenome (GOLD analysis project Ga0190304, IMG submission 161670) | Hydrothermal vent sediment bacterial communities from Southern Trench, Guaymas Basin, Mexico - 4870-07-1--2_MG | ecosystem: Environmental > Aquatic > Marine > Hydrothermal vents > Sediment ...
CTGTTAGAGATGGTATCTAATAAATCCTTCTTAAATTCAGGCTCATCAAAGTATTTTCTGGCATTTTGAAGGCTCAAAGATAATGTATAAACCAGGTTTTTAAGGTCGTGCACTATAAAAGAAGATAGTCTATGAAAGGTCTCTTGTTCTTTGATTTGAATCAGCTTATCAGAAAGACGGACATTTAGTAGGGCATTTGAGGCCTGAGCAGCAATGGATGTTAATAAATCAAAGTCATCCTGAATAAATCCCTTGCCACTAAATTCAGGTCCAATAGCAATTATACCTATGAAATTATCCCCAACTATCATAGGCACACACAGTGAAGCCCTTGCCTTTTCAAAAAATTCTCTATTTTCTTCATAAACTTTGCTATTTTCCTTTTTAAGAGATTCTTTAAGGATAAAAGGTCTGTTTTTTAAGGAGGAGATGAAATCTTTATGTTCTACTTTAAAGTCGACTTTGGCAAGCCCTTTGGAAGAGGCTATTTGCAAACTTTCATTCTCTTCATCATAAAGCCAGATTGATAGCTGCTTTACATACATGGCTTCAGATAGAAGCTCTAATGTAGCATTGCATATCTCAGATGCAGTAAATTTGTTGCTCAACCTGTTTGAAAAATTTAGCCACTGAGCCCTATAGTCATATTTATCCTTATAAAAGTGTCTGGATATAAAGTATCTTACCTTCCGCTTCACTGTATCAGAGAGCAAAACGATTGATAAAATAAGGACAGAAACAAAAATAATAGGTATTTCCCATAAGTATCCTAAATCTATGCCAAGTTTTCTTGCCAATTCCCCCATTAGACCTAAGGAAAGGAAATATATGCCTACAAATATTACCGTCAATGAAGTATACACTGCATAACGGGACACAAATACATCTACATCCAAAAAGTGGCGTCTTACTGAGGCAAATACAATAAGGAAAAGGGAGATGAGGATAATTACTGAATGGATAGGGATAAAGTGTAAATCAATTGTCCTGTAAAGCAGCCTCTGTCCAGTAATAAAGATAAAAGAGGCAAATATAGAGCCCAAGCCAAGCATGGCATATTTTATTTGCCACCTTACTGCCCCTTTTGAAGAAAAAAGGATGCCTTCTAACTTAGAAAGGATAAATATCATGGAAAAACAGAGAAAGAGATAAAAATAATAGCCTAACCTTTCAATCCTAAAGAGAAAGTCGCTTAAGGGCGTAATGAAAAATTCCTTTTGAGAAAAGGCCATAAAAAATAGAGATGTAGCATAGAAAATAGAGATGACCAGCTTATCCTTGGTCAAAATTTGCCTATCTTTTTTGGCAAATGCATAGATAAAGAGTATCCAGTTTGCTGGAAGAAGACATTCGCCTACCCTGGCCATACGTATCCAGAACAGGGGAAGGATGCTACGCAGTGCTATAAAATTAGCCATTTCTATAAAACCAAGAGAAAACAGCCCCAATGAAAAGCTGAGGTTCAGTGGATGTCTGGCATTTCTAGAAAGGACAAAAATGGCCAAAATAGCACATATTAAAGAATTTATGAGTGGGAAAATGGACATTATTCAGTTTATTGAGTTCACACAGTTTCTGTGTTTTATTCTTTTAGTTGTTTGAGGGCTTGTTTGGCTTCATCTGCCTGGGGGAATTTTTGGTTGATATTAAGGGCCTTTGTCAGAAACTTTTTTGCCAACTCCTTTTCCCTTTTTTTAAAGTATGCCATACCTAAATGGTAATTAATAATGGGATGATTGGGTAATTTTTCTAGTGCTTCTTGAAAAAGAGAGATAGCCCCATCAGACATATTCTTTTTATAATACACCCATCCCAAGGTATCAGAAACCGCTGGGTTATCAGGCAACTGCTGCTTGGCAGTCTGTGCCAAATTTAGGGCCTTATCCAGGTTTTCACCACCTTCTGCATACAGCCAGGCCAAATTATTGGCTGCAGGTGCAAATTTAGGATTTATGTTTAAAATCTCTTTATACTCCTCTATGGCCTGTTTATCATTTCCCTTGGTTTGATACAGGAGGGCCAAATTCATGCGTGCCGGAATAAACTTAGGATTCTTTTCAATGGCTTTTTTACATTGAGCTATGGCTTGACCAACCTTTTTACTTTGCACATAAAGGCCTGCCAGACCCATATAAGGTGAAAGGAGATTGGGATTGATAGAAAGTGCCTTTTTAAATTGCTTTTCTGCATTTTTGGTATCACCTTTTGAAGCATAGATATTTCCCATAAGACTGTAGATAAATGGGTTATCAGGGACTATTTTTAAATGTTCCTTACACTTTGAAATAGCCTTATCGGGGTTTTTCTTATAAAGGTATATGGTAGCTATATGGCTTAAGGCCTTTACAGACCTAGGATTTAATTTCAGTACCTTTTCAAATTGAGAGAGTGCCTTATCATATCTCTTTTGGGCCTCTAAAACCAGTCCTAATCTGTAATACCCCACAGGATTTTCAGGTGCTTTTTTGATGACCTTTTTAAATTCCAAAGAGGCATTATCCAAATTCCCTTGATATAAATAGGCATTTCCTATAACAACATGGGCATTTATCTCTTGAGGTCTTATTTCTAACACCCTTTTTGCATGCGCTATGGCCAAATCAAAGGCCCCACTTCTAAGGTGAATTTCACTTAAAATGAGATTTGCCTTATAGAGCATAGGATTATAACTTATTGCCTCATTAAATTCTGCCTTAGCTTGGTGTATATTTCTTTGATTCATATAGCACAGCCCTAGAAAATAGTGGGCCTCACTAAACTTTGGTTCATCCTTTATAAGTGCCTGAAGGAGTTCTGTAGCCTCACTTATTTTCCTTTGCTTTATAAGCAGTTGACCTTTAAGGAGTCTTGCCCCCAGGTCTTTGGGTCTTTCCTTTAATATCTCTTCTATAACAGTTGAGGCCTTATCTAATTTATCTTGCTTGAGGTAGATTTGCCCAAGATTTATCTTTGCCAAATTAAGTTTGGGATTTAATGCCAAGGCCTTATTGTAGTGCTTGATTGCCTTTTCATTCTCACCCCTTGTTCTATAAAATTCCCCTAGTACCATAAATGGGCGGACATCATTGGGGTCAATCTCGGTAGCCTTTAAATATAGTTCTTCCGCCTTTTTGAATTCCCGTTGATGTCTATAAAAATTTCCTAACACTACATAAGGCTTGAAATTTTTAGGCTCAATTCCTATGGCTGACTTATAAGCCTCTTCTGCCAAAAGTGGCCTTTTGGTGGCCATATAAAAGTTTCCTAATGTCAGATATCCACTAATTTCCTGAGGATTTATCTCTATAGCTTTCTTTAAATATCTTTCAGCCTCTGTAAATTTTCTTTTTAAAGAAACTAAAGTTGCCAAGATAAAATAGGTTTGTTGCCTTTTAGGTCTTAATTCTAGCACCTTTTTAAAGATTTCTATGGCCTTATCTATCTCCTTTTTCTGAATATAAACATTCCCTGAAAGGATAAGGGCCTCCAGGTTTTTTGGCTCCTGAGAAAGGACCAAGTCTGCCTTTTCCCTTGCCTTTTCTGGGAGCCTGGAAAGCAGAAATAGATTTCCCAGTTTAAGATGGGCATCCAGATTCTTTGGGTCTAATTCTACCGCCGCCGAAAATGACTTAAAGGCCTCCCTTCCTTTTCCTGTATTCAGGTAGCAAAGTCCTAATTTATAATAGACCTTAGCATTTTTGGGGTCTAACTTGAGCACATTTTTATACTCAATGATGGCTTCCTTATATTTACCCTCTGAAAAATACTTTTGGGCCTTCTCTAGATGTCTTGCCCTTTTTTCTGCAGGACTGCTGCAGGCTACTGAAATAAGCACCATACATATTAGAAAAGTACTTAAGATTGCTAAATTTTTCCTACCTAAATTCATCATTGCTCTATGCCTTGATTACTTTTTTACCTTATTGATAGCAACTAAGCTATAAAATAGCTATTTCTCACCGTTATGGTCTATTTGGTTATTGTTTGAGACTAATAGTATTTATAATGGGAATAGTATCTATTGGTCAGAGATTTCTCTACGCCATTTAACACAACACCCAAGAGTCTTTCTTTCTCTATCTCCTTTATAGTATTTAAGACCAAATTCCTGTTTGTCTTTCCTGCCCTAACTACTAGTATTACCCCTTCCACTTGGGATAATAACACCATAGTTTCAGAAGTAAGCTGAAGTGGGGAAGAGTCAAAGATAATATACCTGTCATTATATCTATTCTTTAGTTCTTGAATGAGTTCTTTCATTCTTTCAGAGGCCAAAAGGTCTGCAGGATTAGAAACCTGATTTCCGCTAGGAAGCACAGAGAGCTTAGGGGTTTTTGTTTTTAACAAGATTTCAGGGATGGTTACCTGGCCTAGTAAATAATCGCTTAAACCCCTTTGAGGAGAAAGATTAAATAATTTGTGAATCTCTGGTTTTCTAAAATCACAATCTACCAGCAAGACATGCTCCTTAACCCCCTGAGCGATACTAATGGCCAAATTGACTGCAACTGTAGTTTTACCTTCCAAAGGAAGACTACTGGTAACAAGGATGGTCTTAGGTGGAGTGCCATTTTTTACATACAAGATTTTGGACTTTAATATCCTAAATTGTTCAGTTGCTAAGGCATAAGTATCTTTGTAATATCCTTTTTTCTTTTTAATAATGTCCTTCTCGGCCTTTGGTAGTGTTGGAGCCTGAACTTCTATATTCTCAACCCCGCTTTCTGTCTTAGGGGTCGATTTGGGTAAACTTCTGTTAATTAGGTAACGCTCTCTTTCTGCTTTTTCTAAGGCATCATGGATTTTTCCCATTGTCTCTCCAAATGGTTAGGTTATTACATCATTTGTCATTGGGTTGCTCTTTTTTTCTTGATAATGACTTCATGACCAAAAAAGTTTAGCTTTTTTCTTAATCACTGGGATACTGGCTAAAACTGGTATACCTAAGTATTCTTCAACTTCTTTGGGATTCCTGAAGGAATTATCCAACATCTCCACTACAAATGCTAGACCAAAACCACAGCCTAAACCCAAAAAGATACCTATTGGAAAGAGTCTATAAGGATTAGGCTTATAGGGTATTTTGGGTAATACCGGTGGGTCTAATATCCTGAATTGTTCTCCTTGTTGTCTCCTTTCCAAATTTTCTGCCTGTTTTGCATGCATCTTTTTTTGCAGTAACTCTTCATAAAATCTTTTGGTATTATTGTAATCGCGCGTCAGATCAGCCAATTGGAGTTCTACGTGAGGAGTTTGCTCAAGCCTTTTTTCATAAATGGAAATCTGTTTCTTTAACTTAACCTCCTCTTCTTTAAGACGCTTGACCTCCATATTTATGGTCATTAGCTGGGTTTTCAATTCCAATACTCTTGGATTTAGCATTTGAACCTGCTGTATTTCTTGATTTTCTTTGTTATTTGATTTTAATTGTTTTTTTAGTTGATTGATTTTTTCCTTTAGCTTCCTAATTTCTATGTGATTGTCGGTATATATATTTTTTAATGCCAAAAGTTGATTTTGGGCTGCTGCTAATTGAGATTGAACAGAGGAATTAGGTGTTATAATCTGATTTTCTGTATCAGGATATATAAATCGGTCTAGGCTAGCAAGTTGGTGTTGTAAGAAAGTCTTTTGATTTTCTGCGATATTTATCCTTTCCATAATTGTTTGCCTTCTTTCACAAAGCTGTCTAAGCATAGCCAAATTGGATTCCCTCTGTTCAGGAAGGCTTTCTATGTGTTTAGATTTAAATGCAGTAATAGCCTTCTCCTGCTGTTTTAATTTTTTTTCAACTAAGGCGAGTTCATGAGAAAGGAAGTCTGTAGTTATCTGTGCTTGCTGTTGTCTGGTTTTAAGATTCTCTTCAATAAATAAAGAGGCTAGTTTGCTAGTTACCCTTCTTACAGTTTCAGGGTCTTTCCCCTGGTAATAGATCCTAAACGAGCTCTCTCCCTTTTCTTTTATTTCAATATCTTTTCGCATTTTGGCTATAATTTGTTCTATGGGTGTTGTCTTTCTAAGCTCGGGATAAAGGTTTAATTCATTTATGATGGTCTCTAGGCGGGTGCGACTGAGTATCTCTTCGGTTATGGTCTTAAGACGGTATTGGATGGGGGTAGTTACTGTAGGTTTTACATAGTCTTGTGGAACTTTCTGAGGAAGCACTAAAATCAAGGTATCAGAACGATAAATCTTAGGAAGTTTCCAATATAGGCCAGTGGTAAGGATAAGTGAGAGAATAAAAGGTATAATAATAAACCATTTTCTTCGAATCGCTGTATCAAGGTATTCCCCTATGGGAAAGACTTCTTCTTTATCCATCATTTACTCTCCTAAGGAACTACGATTGTATCACCTGGTAAAATCCAGATATCTTCCTTTTTGCCTTCAAGTATTCCCTCATAATCTACCTTTATTTTCCTCCGTTTACCATTAATTTGCCTTATGATATAAATATCATCTACATCAGCCCATTCACTAAAACCCTCTCCTAAAGAAATGGCTTCTAAAAAGGTGGTCTTAGCAGTTAGGATTTTCACCCCAGGTCTATTAACGTTTCCAATTATATTAACCTTATATCCTTTAACTTCTGTAACTGTTACTGTCACGTCTACTATCTTATAAAATTTACTTAGTTTTTTAATCAGATTTTTCCTCAACTCCATTGCGGTTAGGCCTGCTGCCTGGATATCGTTTATCAAAGGGAGTGAAATCTTTCCATCTGGACGAACAGGCACTGTCCTTGAGATAGTTTCTTCTTCCATAATGTCGATTAACAACATATCACCAGGACTGATAATGTAGTTCCTCAATATCTGTTCTGCTTGTTTGTTATCTATAGGAAGGGTTCCAGCGCACCCTCCAAGGAAGGCAAATATTAATCCCCATAAGAGAAGCAAAATGGGCCTCTTCATTTGTTACCTCCTGTGTTATGGGTTTCCAAGGGTCGTGTAATCATACAATGTTTGAGCTCTATTACCGCTCTTTTTATTCTACTGTGACACTCTTTGCCAAATTTCTGGGTTTATCCACGTCGCATCCCCTTTTCACTGCTATATAATAAGCCAGAAGCTGCAGAGGTATGGTAAATAAGATAGGTGTGAGTTCATTTAATACCTTAGGCACATAAAATACATGATCGGCCTTTTCTATTATATTTTTATCTCCTTCAATAGCTATTGCTATAACAATGCCCCCACGGGACTTTACCTCTTCCATGTTAGATATAATCTTTTCATAAAGCTGGTTTTTGGGGATCAATATTACTACTGGAAGAGAACTATCAATTAGGGCAATAGGACCGTGTTTCATCTCTCCTGCAGGGTAGCCCTCTGCATGAATATAGGATATTTCTTTTAGCTTTAAGGCACCTTCTAAGGCAATAGGATAATTAATGCCCCTTCCCAGGTAAAGAAAGTTTGACTTTTTATAGAATAGATTCGCTAGCTCATCTAATTCAGATGCCCTTTTTAAAATGGTATCCGCATCCTCAGGGATTTTTTCAAGGGCTTTAAGGCATCTTTTACATGTTTTTTGATCAATCAACCCTTTAATACTTCCTAAATAAAGGCAAAAGAGATATAAGGCTGCCAGTTGGGTGGTAAAGGCCTTGGTAGAAGCAACTCCAATCTCTGGGCCTGCATGGGTATAAATTGTTCCTTGGGAGCATCTAGTGATGCTGCTTCCTACTACATTGCATATAGAGATTATCTTTGATTCCTTATTTTTTGCATAGGCTATAGCCCCAAGGGTATCAGCGGTCTCTCCAGACTGGCTAATAGCTATCACTAGGGAATTTTTATCTAAAAGGGGTGACCTATATCTAAATTCTGAGGCAATATCTACTTCAACCGGGATGAGACAAAGTTTCTCAAGCATATACTTTCCTATTAAAGCAGCATGATAAGAGGTTCCGCAGGCCACTATAAATACTTTTTTTATCTTCCTTAACTCTTTAGGAGATAAATTTATTTCATCTAATAATATCTTCCCATTACAAACCTTGGCTTTTATAGTATCCCTTATGGCCTTCGGCTGCTCATAGATTTCCTTTAGCATAAAGTGGTCATATCCATTCTTTTCTATGGAAGCCACATCCCAGGAGATTTTGACTATGTCTTTTTTAACTTCTCGCTTTCTTCTTAAAGGACATATCTTAAAGCCCTTTTTGTCTAAAACTACCAATTCCCCATCTTCTATATATATTACACCTCTGGTATAGTTTAAGATGGCAGGCACATCTGAGGCTAAAAAATATTCATTGTTTCCTATTCCTATAATCAGGGGACTCTCATTTCTTGCAGCTACTATCTTATTTGGATCATCTATTGAGATAACACCAATGGCATAGGAACCCTTTACTTTCTTTAGTGCATTTTTAACTGCATCTTCCAAGCTTCCATCCATAAATTCCTCAATAAGATGGGCAAGGACTTCAGTATCTGTATCTGAATTAAATCTATGCCCCTTAGATATAAGAAATTCCTTAAGTTTCTTGTAATTTTCAATTATCCCATTGTGTACCAAAGCTATTTTCCCTTTGCAGTCTAGATGGGGATGGGCATTTTTTTCACAAGGCCTTCCATGGGTAGCCCAGCGGGTATGACCTAGACCTATGTGAAAGTTGTGATTATTTGACCACCAATATCCATCATTTTCTACTTTTACCTTCAAATCTTTGATCTTTCCCTTAACCTTTAAAACGTTTATTTCTCTTTTAGCGTTCATAAGGGCAATACCCGCTGAATCATATCCACGATATTCTAGTCGCTCCAATCCCTCAATTAAGATAGGAAAAACGGGCCTTTTTCCGATGTAACCTATAATTCCACACATGGCATTTGCTTGAGTTTCTCTATTTTTAGTAAATCATAATTAGGTTATTTGGTTATTATTTTGACCCAGTGACCTAATGACAGAATTAAGCTATATTGGTTCTACATCAGCTTCATGTATTTCGGCGGATACAGACTGTTTAAGCAAGTCTATTGAGATAATTAATCTGTGTTTATTTGGTTTGGTTCTTAGTAAAATACCCTCACAACCTGCAAGAGGGCCATCAACTATTCTTACTTTTTGTCCTATTTTAAGATAAGGGTAAGGTTTTATCAATACATCGTTTTTAAGTAATTTCTGGAGTGAGACTATCTGATTTTCAGGTATAGGAGTAGGCTTTCCATTGTTACTCAAAATATAAGCTACCCCTGGGGTTTTTATAATTTCTAGGTGTATGTAAGGGTCTAAATCTATATTTACAAACAAATAACCTGGGAAAAGAGGGCGTTGTAACTTCTTTTTTCGATCCTTGCGTCTACTCCACACCTCCATTTTGGGAAGAAATGCATGAATAGACTTCTCAACCAATCTTTCATACACCTTTTGTTCATGACGGCAAGAGGTATATACTCCATACCATTGCAAGGACATAGCTCCGCCTCCGTAAGTTACATTTTGTATTTTTATTTGTCTGCCTTGCCGCAAGCAGACCTATTAATTTCCAAATTTTTTTCAGCTTAATCACATGTGGCTACAATTTGTAAATATAATCTGCAATAGCCTTCCTATGAGCATATTTCATTTCTACAAACTCAACTCCCAGCCTATATGTATACTCATTTTTAAGCTTTACTAACCACCTTACTACTCCCACAGCCTTAACTGCTAGTTTTGGCAAATGGGATGGTAAGGATAACTTCATATCCAATACGCTATTAGGAGCAATGGGGGTTTCTACAGGAAAAGATACCCCACTATAACTTATATCAATGGTGTTTGTTTCTCCCTTTAATGGAGATTCGCCCTCAACTAAGACCCATTGAATAGGCAATTCACAGCTTACCCGCCACTGCTTCCTTTTCTCAACACCTATACCCTTTCCCTCATCATCCCTCCAATATTTCCTTCTCTCCTTACCCTGGGGAACAGACTGAGAGAGCTCTTCAATGGTATCTTCTAGTTCCTCCAGTTCAAAAGGCTTTTGCAAATAGGCATCGGCTCCTTCTTCCTTAGCCTTATCCATAACCTCCTTTTCTGTAGCAGTGGTTATAATAACTACCTTAGCCTCTGGTATCCTTTCTTTGAATTTTTGTAATACATAAAAACCATCTTCTAAAGTATCTCTTCTAGGTGGTAAATATAGTTCCAGCAAAATGACATCTGGCCTCTTTTCTTTTTTTAGATAGGTAAGAGCATCATGTCTATCTGCTGCTTCAAACACTTCATAATGTTTTTTAAGGTGCCAAACCAACTCAATTCTAAGAGCCTTGTCACTTTCTACCACCAATATTTTTAATTTAGACATTATATCTCTCCTTGGAAATTCTAATTGGCCTTTATAGGATGGCATAAACTTCTCTTTACTTATTCCATACTTCTTCATCAATCTCCTAATAACTATTCTATGTGTACCTAGCTCCCGAGCTGTGTGGGTTATATTTCCCTTATTGTTTCTTAAGGCCGTGATTAGGTATTCTTTTTCTACGTCTTGCTTGGCATGCCTTAACGAAGATTTATTGCGGTAACTATTTTTTATCTCCAATCCCAAATCTCCTGCAGAAATAAGGTTATCCGAAGACATAGCAATGGCCTTTTGAATCCTATTTTTCAATTCCCTAACATTACCTGGCCAATCGTGCTGAAATAGAGCATTTTTTGCCTCTGAACTAAGCCTTTTTCCTTCACTATATTTTTTTAAGAAATAATCTGCCAGAAGTAATATATCACTGCCCCTCTCTCTTAGGGGAGGTATTTTAATAGATATCATGTTTAGACGATGATATAGATCTTCTCTAAAGGAACCCTTTGTCACACCTAATTTTAAATCTTTATTAGTTGCTGCAATCACCCTAGTATTTACCTTTTTTGGAGATACCCCACCTATCCTCTGTATCTTCGATTCTTCTAAAAATCTTAAGAACTTTGCCTGAAGGGAAATGGGAAGGTCACCAATTTCATCCAAAAATAGGGTGCCTTTTTCAGCTAATTCTATCTTTCCTCTCTTGGTTCTATATGCACCTGTAAAAGAGCCTTTTTCATAGCCAAAGAGTTCGCTTTCTAAAAGCCCTTCAGGGATAACAGTACAATCTATTACTATAAATGGACCTTCTTTCCTAGGGCTTCGAGAGTGTAAGGCTCTGGCAATTAGCTCCTTACCTACCCCGGTTTCTCCCTCAATCAAGATAGTATAATCAGTTGGGGCTGCTTTGTTTATAATAGAGAACACCTGACACATCTGAGGACAGTTTCCAATAATACCTTCGAAATTCCATCTTTTCTCTAATTCTTGATGCAAAGCCTTATTCTCTCTTTCAAGCTTTTGTATATATAAACATCCTTTTATCAACACTTTTAAATCGTCAATATTGAAGGGTTTGGTAATATAAGCATAAACTCCCATGTCTACTGCACTAAGGGCATCTTTATTATCATTGCTGCCTGTAATTACAATGACCTTGGTATTATTCCTTATTTCTAATATGCGTTGGAGAATATCCATTCCTATTTTGCTACTATAAATATCTGGTGGAAGATATAAATCTAGAAGCACTAAATCTGGTTTGGTATATTTAAAAACACTTAAAGCCTCGTCTCTATCTCCTGATGTAAACACTTGATAATCATTTTTAAGGAGTTCCTTAAGTTGGTTTCTCATATAGCTATCGTCTTCTACAATCAAAATACGTGGAGTTGTCATGATAAACCTCCTTATCGCAATATCTATGCCAAAAATAAAAGTAAGGTATTTCTTGAAATTTTAAGTAGTATCGTTGGAGAAAAGTGGAACATTTTGTTTCACTTCATGACGATAATTTTCCATTTGACCAATCAAGATATAGATAAACCTTAAGTGGAACTTTTTGTTCCACTTAATTTCTAATCAGGATTATCTTTAGCCACAGGTAAAAGAACAAAACACTCTGTTCCCTGTTTTGATTTATTTTTTAAGCTTATTTTCCCCTTGTGCTTTTCAATAATCTCCTTACACTGGTAAAGACCAATTCCCAATCCCTTCTTCTTAGTGGTTTGAAAGGGCTTAAATAGGTTGTTAAGGATCTTTTCTGGGATTCCACAACCTGTATCACTGATGCAAATTTTAATATACTTTCCTCCTTTAGTAAGGTCAGCACTAATTAATAATTCCCCACCGGCAGGCATAGCCTCTACAGAATTTTCTATTAGGTTATAAAATGCCATTTGGAGACTATCATCACAATTTACGGGAGGAAGAATAGGTAGATGCTCAGTGACCCGGATATGAGGAACCTTAAATTTACTTAATACATCTTTAATCAAAGAGCTAATATCACACCTCTTAAATCTAAGCTCTAAGTCATCCGGCAATCTAGAAAATTTAGCTGCTATTTGTTTTATATTTTCAATCTTAGCAATAATAGCATCAATATGAGGTTTTAAAAAATCCGCCTGCGGAGAGGTCTGAAAGGCATGAACAGCTAAAGAAAACGACGTTCCTAGGTTTTTCAAGTCATGGATAATAAAAGAGCCAAATTTATAAAGCATAGCTAACTTCTCATCTTGGATGATTTTTTCTTGTGCCAATTTCAGTCTTTTTTGATAATGATGTAATTTCTGATTTGTCTTTTTCAATGCCTCCTGGCACTTGGCCTCTGATACTTCTAACTCAGCAATTCGCCGATATACCTCTGTTAGCTCATTTATAAGTTCTTCTTTGGTCTTATTTGCAAATCTTCGCTTGCTAAAGAGGTTCTTCTTTTTCACTTTAGAAATTTTCTTATTATTTTTATAATTAAAAGTTATATCAATTAAGAAAAAAAATCAAGGAAAATTTTACCCCCAAAATCCGTAATAATTTTAAAATAAAACCCACAAACCTGTCTGCGGGCAGAAATAAAAAATGGGTTGTTATATGGTCCAGCCAAAGTGTTGTCCTTTCCAGTTTAAAATGATAATATATTTAACAATAAGGAGGAGACGATAATGATTGTTTTAATAATTATTTTGTTTTTGGCTTCGCAGGTATTAGCAGAACAGGCAGTTTATGTGGGAATGGATAAGTGTAAGGCTTGCCACTCGAAGATCGTAAAGGAGTATTCTGGTTTTAAACGTTCTAGGAATTTCCGTATCTTAGAAATGAGGGGAAAAGAACACGACCCACAATGTTTACCCTGTCATACTACAGGATATGGCGAACCTGGTGGGTTTGTGAGTGTAGAAAAAACCCCACATCTCAAAAATGTGCAGTGTGAAACATGCCATGGACCTGCCAGTCTTCACTTAAAGGCTACCACCTTGGAAGAAAAAAGAAAGACTGTAAAGGTTCCTCACAATATCTGCACCAAGTGCCATACTCAGCATGGCCATAGAGAATTTTAGGAGATGGATAGCCTATTTTACAGCTTAAGAACCAAATTAATCACTAGTGTGGGTTTGGTTTTGATTCTTATCTTGGCTAGTTTTAGCCACAGAGATATGAAAACCCACGAAAGATTCTTCTTGGAAGAAGCAAGAAAAAAAGCTCGTGATGTCACTGATACAGTTATGAAGAGTATAGAGTACCCCATGTTAGATGGTGAGATGGAATATGTCCAGGCCATTTTAGAAAGAGTAAATGCCCTAAAGGATTTGCGTGTAATTAGTCTTTGTAATTCGGATGGTGTAATTAGATATAGTGGAAATCCTGAAAGGATAGGTAAGATTGTAAGCTCTAAGAGCAGTTTAGAGGCCTTACGCACCCATACTCTAACCAAAGGATTAGAAAAGCGTTTTGGAGAAAAGATATATCGCTATACTGTGCCTATTTTAAACGAAAAGGCCTGCTATAAATGTCATGGTAGTGAGAAAAGAATATTAGGTGCTTTAACCATGGCATTTGTCTGGACTCCGGTTGAAAAAAAGCTTAATAAACATCGTAATGAACTTATCATTAATTTTTTTATTTCAGTAATATTATTAATTGGCTTGATTACTGCTCTTTTACACTATATGGTCATTATCCCAGTCCGAAGGCTTACTACTGCCGCCAAAGCCATTGCCGCTGGGAATCTTGAAAAACAAATTCCAGCTTCTAAGTCAAAGGATGAAATAGGAGAGTTGACTTCCAGTTTTCGGGAAATGCAGACCAGTCTGATTAAGCTGACTTCAGATTTAAAAACATCTAGAGATAAATTAAGAAGAATGTATGATTTTCAAAAAAATCTTATCGAAAATTCCATTGATGCCATTGTAGGCACTGATGAAGAAGAAAACATTGTGATTTTTAATGAGAAGGCGGAATTGATGTTTGGTTATTCTGCAGAAGAAGTAATTGGAAAAATGAAAATGAATGAACTTTATCCTCCTGGAATAGCCAAAAAGGTAGAAAGAGACTTGTATGATAGGAAATTTGGCGGAATAGGAAAGTTAGCCAATTATGAAACTGTGGTTCAAAATAAAAAAGGGGAACAAATAGCAGTATGGCTTTCAGCAGCTGTGTTATATGAAGAAAGTGGGCAAAAAATAGGTACCGTGGCTGTATTTCGTGATTTGACAGAAAGAAAAGAACTAGAGAGAAAAATACTCCATTCAGAAAGATTGGCCACTATTGGACGAGGTGTTTCTTACATTTGCCATGAAATCAAAAACCCTCTTATAATAATTGGTGGATTTACATTGCAAGTGCTTCGCTCCATCAAAGATGAAAAAAATAAACAAAAGTTACAAATAGTTATAGATGAGATTCAAAGATTAAACCAATTTCTTATGGATATTAGGGATTTTACTAAAATTGCCAAACCCCATTTGAGTCTCTGTTCTATAAATGATATTATAAAAGAGGTTTTTTCTTTAATAGAACCTAGCCTTAAAGATAAAGAAATAAGATTTATCCACTCATTAGACCCACATATTCCAGAAACTCTGTTAGACCCCAGACAAATAAAACAAGTATTAATCAATATCCTCAAAAACAGTATTGAAGCCATGTCTGATAAAGGTGAATTAAGTGTAACCACAAAACTAAAAGATGATAATATTGAAATCATTATCAAAGATACTGGGAAGGGTATTCCACCAGAGGATTTAGAAAAGATATTTGACCCTTTTTATACCACTAAACCAAAGGGGTCAGGACTTGGTCTTGGTATTTCTAAAGAAATTATAGAGAATCATGGAGGAACTCTTAAATTAGAAAGCGAATTAGGAAAGGGCACAACCTGTATAATAGACCTTCCCATTGAACGATAAATATATTCCCAAATATTGACAGAACCCCGATTATATGAATATAAAACTTCTTTTAAGGAGGTCAGGATGGAACAAAAGGAGATAGACTTAATCAGCAAGTTGATAAATAAAGACCAGGAGTTGAAAAAATTATGGGAAGAACATTTAGAATTAGAGGAAAAAATAGAAGAATATAATAAAAGAGTTTATTTAACACCAGAAGAGGAGTTGGAAAAAAATAGGTTAAAAAAGATTAAACTAGCTGGTAAAGACAAAATTCTTGCCATTTTAAAAAAATATAAAAGGGAAATGGGGATATGAAACTAACAGGAGCACAAATACTCATTGAAAGTTTACTTAAGGAACAAGTAGAAGTTATTTTTGGTTTGCCTGGAGGAGCTATTATAGATGTTTATGATAGGCTTTATGATTCTCCTATTCGCCATATTTTAGTTCGTCATGAACAAGGGGCTGTGCATATGGCTGATGGTTATGCCAGGGCTACAGGTAAAGTAGGTGTGGCCATGGTAACTTCTGGTCCTGGAGCAACAAATACCGTTACTGGCATTGCTACTGCTTATATGGATTCTATTCCTATTGTGGTTATTTCAGGACAAGTGCCTACCAAGCTGATTGGGAATGACGCCTTTCAGGAAGCAGATGTGGTAGGAATTACTCGTCCTTGCACTAAACATAATTATTTAGTCAAAGATGTAAAAGACCTTGCTCGGATTGTAAAGGAGGCTTTTTATATTGCTAAATCTGGGCGGCCAGGACCTGTTTTGATTGATTTACCAAAAGATATCCAACAGGCGAAGACAGAGTTCCAATATCCAGAAAATCTGAATTTGCCAGGTTATAAACCTACCTATTATGCCAATATTAAACAAATTAAAAAGGCAGCTCAACTCCTGGCAAAGGCGAAAAAACCAGTAATTTATGCAGGTGGAGGGGTAATCTATTCTGATGGTGCTTCTGAAGAATTGCAGAAACTGGCTAAAACTTATTTTATGCCTGTGACCAATACACTTATGGGGTTAGGAAGTTTTCCAGGAGAAGATCCCTTGTGGTTAGGTATGTTGGGTATGCATGGCACATATAGGGCAAACATGGCTATTTCTACCTGTGATGTTATATTGGCTGTGGGAGCCAGATTTGACGATAGAGTTACTGGTAAATTAGAGGAGTTTGCCCCTGAAGCCAAAATCATTCATATAGATATAGACCCTGCCTCTATTAGCAAAAATGTTTCTGTGGACATCCCTATTGTTGGTGATTGTTATGATGCCTTAAAAAAGCTATCTAAGGCTCTTAGTCAAATTGACCAGGATATAGATTGGCAAAATAAACATCAAGATTGGCTAGAACAAATTAATACTTGGAAAGAGCGGGATGCTTTAGCTTATGAACAATCTCCTGATGGTCCTATTAAGCCCCAATTTGTGATAGAAAAACTTTATGAAATTACTAAAGGAGAAGCAATTGTAGCTACTGAAGTAGGACAAAACCAGATGTGGGCTGCTCAATATTTTAAATTTAACCGTCCACGCACCCTTCTTACCTCTGGCGGATTGGGCACTATGGGATATGGTTTCCCAGCAGCTATTGGTGCTCAGGTAGCCTTTCCTGATAAATTAGTTCTGGATATTGCAGGAGATGGAAGTATTCAGATGAATATTCAAGAATTAGCTACAGCCGTGGGAAATCGCCTACCAGTAAAGGTGGCTATTTTAAATAACGGTTATCTAGGAATGGTGAGACAGTGGCAACAATTGTTTTATAAAAGGCGATATGCTCAAACCTCTTTAGAACATTCTCCTGATTTTGTTAAACTAGCTGAGGCTTATGGAGCTGTTGGTTTGAGAGCTACCAAGCCTCAAGAGGTTGAAGAGGTAATTAAAAAAGCATTGAACACAAATGCAACTGTATTTATGGATTTTATTATTGAACCAGAAGAAAATGTATATCCCATGGTGCCAGCAGGAGCACCTATTACAAAAATGCTTTTAGGTGGAACAGTTTTAGTCTAAATTAAAAAGAGGGGAAAAATGAAACATACTCTTTCCTTGTTAGTGGAGAATCAACCCGGAGTACTTTCGCGAGTAGCAGGGCTATTTAGTGGACGTGGATTCAATATAGAAAGTTTATGTGTGGCCGAAACCCTTGACCCTCAAATCTCAAGAATTACCTTGGTAACGGCAGGAGATGAACAGATTATTGAACAGATAAAGAAGCAGTTAAACAAGCTTATTAATGTAGTTAAAGTAATAGACCTTTCAGAAATAGAGTCTGTAGAAAGAGAGATGGCCTTAATTAAGGTAAAAGCAGCTCCCCAAAATAGAGCCGAAATTCTGAGGATAATGGAAATTTTTCGAGGGAAGATTGTAGATGTAAGTCCGCTTTATTATACTATAGAGATCACAGGTGATGCCAAAAAGCTAGAGGCCTTTATTGAACTCATGCGCCATTTCAAAATCAAAGAAATTGCGCGCACAGGCACAGTAGCTTTGCCTAGAGCAAAAAAATCTTAAAAGAAAGGAGAGATAGATGAAGGTTTATTATGATGCGGATGTGGATTTGGAGGTTTTGAAAGACACGGCCATTGCGGTTATTGGCTATGGAAGTCAAGGGCATGCTCATGCCCTGAATTTGAGGGAAAGTGGTTTAAATGTGATTGTAGGGCAGAGGCCAGGGGGGCCTAATTATCAAAAAGCTTTAGAACAGGGTTTTAAACCAGTTTCTGCAGCAGAAGCGGCCAAAGAGGCCCAATTGATTGCTATACTTACCCAGGACCAAATTCAGCCTGAACTTTATAAAAAGGAAATAGAGCCTAATTTAAAAGAGGGGAAAGCCCTCCTTTTTGCCCATGGTTTTAATATCCACTTTAACCAAATTATACCTCCAGCTTATGTAGATGTGATTATGGTTGCGCCTAAAGGCCCAGGACACCTGGTGCGCCGCATGTATGAAAAGGGTGCTGGGGTGCCAGCCTTAGTGGCTGTTCACCAAGATGCTTCTGGTAAGGCAAAAGAGCGGGCATTGGCCTATGCTAAGGGTATTGGAGCAACCCGTGCAGGGGTATTGGAGACTACTTTTAAAGAGGAAACAGAGACAGATTTATTTGGTGAACAAGTGGCATTATGTGGAGGTATAACCAGTTTAATGCAAACAGCCTTTGAAACTTTAGTAGAAGCAGGTTACCAACCAGAAATTGCCTATTTTGAGTGTATCCATGAAATGAAACTTATTATTGATTTAATCTATGAAGGTGGTTTTAAACACATGCGTTATTCAATTAGTGATACCGCTGAGTATGGCGATTATACCAGAGGCCCCAGGGTTATAAATGAAAACACCCGTCAGGAGATGAAAAAAATCCTTAAGGATATCCAAACCGGCGTTTTTGCCAGGGAATGGATTTTAGAAAATAAGGCAGGAAGACCTGTATTTAATGCCTTAAAACGCAAAGCAGAGGAACATTTATTAGAAAAAGTAGGCGCTAAATTGCGTAATATGATGTCCTGGCTAAAGGAGAATAACTAACTTTATGCATAAATCAGGCTGGCCTTTAGTAATAAGTGCAGGAATAGTATCTTTTTTTCTTTTTTTATGGCGATGGTATATAGTAGCTATAGGAGGAGGAATCTTAACTGCTTTCTTGGCATATTTTTTCCGAGACCCTGAAAGAAATATAACTGAAAATGAAAAAGCCATAGTTTCTCCGGCAGATGGTCAGGTGGTATTTTTGGGCTTATCCCCTTTGGGCAAAGATAAAATGAAGAAAGTAAGTATTTTTATGTCTTTATTTGATGTTCATGTTAATCGTGTTCCCTTTGATGGAGAGGTTAAAAAAATTGAATATAAAAAGGGTAAATTCTTACCTGCTTATAAAAAAGAAGCCAGCAATTGCAATGAATCCAACACTATTTTTTTTTCTACACCTACAGGAGAGACTTTTATAATAGTCCAAATTGCTGGTATATTGGCCCGACGAATTTTATGTAGTTTAAAATTGGGCCAATCAGTGAAAAAAGGTGAGAGACTGGGGATTATTTGTTTTGGTTCAAAAGTAGATTTATATCTCCCTAAAAATGCAGTTTTAAAACCCCTTCTAGGCAAAAAAGTAAAGGCAGGAGAAACTATTTTGGGGTATTGGTCATGAAAGAAAAAAAAGGAGTATACATTTTACCAAATATTCTCACTACTGCTACTTTACTTGCAGGTTTTTATGCCATAATTGCTTCACTAAATAGTGATTGGAAAATGGCCGTTATTGCCATTATAATAGCAGGTTTTCTAGATGGCTTAGATGGAAGAATAGCTAGACTTACTGGCACGGTCAGCGGTTTTGGAATTGAATATGATTCTTTAGCAGATTTGGTGGCCTTTGGCGTAGCTCCTTCTATTCTCATATTTACTTATGCTTTAAAACCATTGGGAAGGTGGGGATGGTTGGCTGCTTTTCTTTATTTGGCATGTGGGGCATTGCGTTTGGCCCGCTTTAATACTCAAGTAAAAAATGCAAGTTTACGTTACTTTATTGGTCTGCCTATTCCAGCCGCGGCTGGAGTGTTAGCCTTAAGTGTTATCAATACTGCAGAGTATGGTTTTGTTGTGGAAAATACCCAATATTTTCTCCTGGGTCTCACTTATCTTCTATCATTTTTAATGGTGAGCACTTTCCATTATCAAAGTTTCAAAGATTGGGAATGGGTTAAACATAAGCCATTCCGGGCTTCAGTAGGAGCACTCCTAATTTTAGTAATCGTTATGAGTCACCCATTTTTAATTCTATGGTGCTTTTCGCTCATTTATGCAGCTTCCGGTCCTGCTTTCTTTCTAGCCTATCTTACCAGAAGAGGAAAGCTAAAGATGCATCAGGAAGAAAGGAGTAAATCGGCATGACCATAACTGAAAAAATACTAGCCGC
>Ga0190304_1000422_pt1 | contig 20080 bp, 21 predicted proteins | sample 48700712_MG_FD_161670 | JGI IMG/M metagenome (GOLD analysis project Ga0190304, IMG submission 161670) | Hydrothermal vent sediment bacterial communities from Southern Trench, Guaymas Basin, Mexico - 4870-07-1--2_MG | ecosystem: Environmental > Aquatic > Marine > Hydrothermal vents > Sediment ...
AAATAAAAATGAAAGTGAAGAATGGTACACCTTTGCAGAGTATGAAGGTGATCCTGAAGATGGAGTATACACCGTTGTGAATATGAATCTCCTGAATTATCCTGAGTATCAGCAGTATTATGTTGTGATGTGAATCATTTCAAGACTGTTCGAAAAAAATCGAACTATTTCGAAAAACATTTATACCTGTAAGAAAGGGAGTAGTATGTCATGACGATTAACATTGACACGTGGATGAGATGAAAAAATAAAAAATTCATGGAGGTGATAACATGAACAAGAAAAGAAAAATCTTAGGAATGATGGCTGCAATTGCCGTAATAATAAGTCTGTTGATAGTGAGTGTACCTGCATGAAAAAACTCATAGGGACTATATTTTTAATATCTCTTGTAATGGGATGTATCCAGGAAGAGCAGGAGGGTACCCCTCCCAAGACACTATCCCAAAGCATTGATTTACCAAAAGAAGTAGAGTTTCTTGGATCTTACGAGATAGAAAGAGGTATCTCCCAGGTATATTCAGATGATTCTCCTATTATAACTTTTCTAAAAGACAATCACATCTATCTATTTGACAGAACTACTGGAGAGATGCTGTGGGATTATATCTATCCCGGAGAATTAATAATCCATTTTGCATTTTCTTTAGGCGCTAATTATATAGTTATAAGTACTACAAATCCGAATAAAGTTATTTTATTTAACATAGAGGGTAAAAAATTGTGGGAATATGAGTTAGATACAGAGTCTCATCCCACTCAGTTAGCTATATCCGGTAATGGTGCCTTAGTTGTTGTGGGATCTGGATTCCCTGAAAACAAACTTTATTTTATAAAAGGAGGGAAACTAATAAAAAAATATGAGTACTCGAAACGTGAAACTAAAATTGGTGCGATATCAATAAATTATGACGGAAGTTGCACTGTTGCTGGTAGTGGGTACATGTGTTCGAGTATATTCTTCTTTGACAAAAAAGGAAATTTGTTGTGGGAATATAAATGGGAAAGAAGATCAAAAGCACTGTTCTCTAATGTAACGAAAGCTTTTATATCAAGTGATGGAAACTTCGGTTTTGCAATTTATGATAGTACTCATGGAGCATGCTTTTTCAATAAAGATGGTGTTTTTTATGATTATGAAGCAGATCCGTGCCCCGATATTGTTGCATCATACGGTACCGAAGAGGGAGCCATAATCCTTAATGCTGATGGAACATTACTGAAGGTAGATAAAAACGGTGAGATAAGCGAACATAAGATATGGGAAGGCAAGATACTAGTTAGTGATCAACATGGAGTGTATGGTTCTGGGATACTGATAAATGGTAAGTGCAAAAAGATAGAGCGCATAGAGATCTCTAGCGATAGAGATTATATAGGTGTTTTAACAAAGGATAAACAATTAATATTTTTCAATAAAGAAGGAAAGATCTTATGGAAAAAAATTTTTAGAGATCTTATGGATTTTTGTATTGCCAATAACAAAGTTTTGATATACAAAGGATTTTTTGAGGGAGATATTTCTGTAATAGACAAAAATGGAACGACGATCTGGGACTGGAGTTTAAGAGATAACAGCAAGATCATTGGAAGTACTTTATTTCATGCTCGGTTCTATAAGATCCTCTACTCATCTAAAAACAATATATTTGTCACAACAAAAATCTCGAAGGAAGATAAAGCTGAGCTATTTTTCTTTAAAATCAATGACGTACTGGAGTAAAATTTATATGAAAATGAGGAGAAAAATATGAAAAAAATGATATTCTTGATGTTGACGGTTATTGGAGTAGGGGTGAGTATATACTTTACTCATGAAAAAATATCCCCAGAAGAAGAAAAAACTGGTGTAACCAGTGAAAATTTACTGAAAGGTATTCGCATCCAGCAGATAGGATGGAACGGTGAGTACTGGCTTATCGCTACGGTGAACAGTCCATTTGGAGGATCTAATGGACTGGTAAGATACGATGGATACAGTATCACAGATCTTTCCAAAAAATTTCAAGAATGTTTATCAGGATGATTTTCTGGAGATATCAAAAAGAAAATAGAGTTTAAAAAAATAAAAAAAGATATAAAATTTTATTGATGAGTGTTATCGTAACTCTAATAATATTTTCTACTCTCTATGCTTTTTTGATTGTAAACAATAAGAATCTCATGATTATACTCTCGGCTCTCTACCAGATGTGGAAGATATAGAGATTTCAGCTGAAATGAATACATGAGAACTCATCGGAGAACAAATTATCATGCAAGAATACCCAAAAATGAACAAAGCTATAGAAAAAGCAGAAAAACTATGGAGGAAATAAAAGAGTTAACAAGAAGACTCTATGACAAAAGAGAAAGTTATATCCAAATAAAAGTAATGTTCGATACTGATTTCATCGTGATTTAGGTGATAGAAGTGAACAGGAGAATAATGAGTTTGATCATTGCCACTGTATTTCTCCTCACAATATTTGGAACTGTCTCAGCAGAGAAACAGAGTACTTATGCAAGAAAAGGCATTTTTTAGTATCACCGCTTTATAGAAGTTACAATAATTGTCTATGGTGCTGTTTTCCAATTTTAATGATAATCTTTACCTTAGCCATAATAAAAAGAAGAGTATAGAGCTGGATTATTCTCTGAAAAGTGCTTCATACTCTGGAATTACATCCTTCGTAAAGTTTCTCATTCCCTCCATTGTTTTGTAATGTTTTACCATCTCCTCAATGATATTGAAAGGTATTGTCGCTATCTCCACTCCTGTTTCTGCCACTTCCATGACCTGTCTTGCGTTTCTGATACTTGCCGCTATTATCTCTGTTTTGAACTGATAATTTTCAAATATTCTTTTGATTTTCCTAAGGACGTCCACTCCACTTTTAAATTCTTCTGATAACATAGAAAATTTTTCATTTCTATATATTTCCCCAATATTTTTATTTAATTCTTCTGTGATTAATCTTTTTATTTTTTCATGCCTTATCTTCTCCAGAAGACTCTCATCAAAGTAAGATTCTTTACTGAAATCCTCTCCCGGTTTTAGTCCCATCTTTACTCTTATATAATCATCTATTCTCCCGAGAAAAGGGCTGACATAGGCTGCCCCGGCCTTTGCAGCAAGTAAAGCCTGATTTGGTGTCATTATAAGTGTGGCGTTTGTGGGTATTCCTTCCTCTTTCAATGCTTTTATTGCCTTTATACCCTCATAATTCTCATCTTTTTCTGTCATTGCAGTATTTATAGGAATTTTTATAACTACATTATTATTCACATGATTAAATTTATTGTAAAGCATTTTTGCTTCATGTATCATCTCCTCAGCTTTCTGACCCTTAACTTCCAGACTTACAGGTCCTTTTACCTCCCTACATATCTCCTCTATGTATTCTCTCATGCTAACCTTCTTTTTCAGAGAATCCATTGCTTTTTTTATCAGTGAAGGATTCGTTGTGACACCATCAACGACCCCCCATGAATTTGCTTTTTTTATCTCATCTAACTTCGCGGTATCTATAAAGATCTTCATTTTATCACCTTTTCCTGATGATGTTCTCTGCCGCCTTTATTATATTTTTTGATGTTAAACCATATTTTTCCATCAACTCCCTGTAATCCCCACTCTCTCCAAAAACATCGGGAATTCCACATTTATACACATAAACAGGATAATTTTCAGCTACAATGGAGGCTACTAATGAACCCATGCCCATGATTGTATTGTGTTCCTCTGCAGTAATTATGGCTCCAGTCTCCTTGGCAGCTTTTATTATTGCCTCTCTGTCAATGGGTTTGACTGTACTCATATTGATCACTCTTGCAGAGATTCCTTTCTTTTCCAGCTCTTCAGAGGCAATTAGAGCCTCAGATACCATAATACCCAATGCTATAATGGTAATATCATCTCCCTCTCTGAGTACTGAGGCTTTACCCTGCTGGAACTCATAACTCTGATCGTATATGGTCGGAACTTTGCTTCTTCCAAGTCTCACGTATGCAGGTCCCCTATAATCAGCTATGCTTCTTATTATTTTTTCTGTCTCCACATTATCTGCAGGAACAAAGACACTCATATTCGGGAGTGCACACATCAATGCAATATCCTCTATAATCTGATGAGATGCCCCATCTCCTCCCACTGTAATCCCTGCATGCGTTGCAACGATCTTTACATTCAGTTTGGGGTATGCTATGGACTGTCTTATCTGATCGTATCCTCTTCCCACAATAAACATCGCAAAGGAGGATGCAAAGACTGTTTTTCCTGTGGTAGCGAGACCAGCAGCCACCCCCACCATATTCTGCTCAGCCACCCCCATATTGAAGAATCGATCAGGAAACTCATCCGCAAAGAACTTTGTTTTTGTTGAAGATGAGAGATCGGCATCCACGACAACAATATCCTTCCTTTCTCTACCCAGCTGTCTCAACGTCTTTCCATACGCTTCTCTTGGATATTTATATTCTTTAAACATTTTCCACACCCAGCTCTTTCATAGCTATCTTAAACTGTTCATCATTCGGAGGTTTCCCGTGGAAAGCAACAGAGCCTTCCATAAAGGATACTCCTTTTCCTTTCACTGTGTGAGCTATCACGACCTTTGGTTTTCCCTTTATCTTAAATCCATTTTCTATGGCATCTATAATCTCATTGAAGTTATGTCCGTTTATCTCTGTAACATGCCACCCGAATGCTTTGAATTTAAATGAAAGTGGCTCTAAGGACATGATCTTCTCTGTATTCCCATCTATCTGAAGTCTGTTTCTGTCCACTATAGCCGTAATATTGTCAAGTCTGTAGTTTGCTGCTGCCATGGCAGCCTCCCATACCTCCCCGCACTGGAGTTCTCCATCCCCCATGAGCACGAAGACCCTGTAGAGTTTTCTATCAATTCTCGCTCCAAGAGCCATTCCCACCGCAATCGACAGTCCCTGTCCAAGAGATCCCGTACAGATATCTATTCCGGGAGTTTTTATGGAGGGATGTCCCTGAAGTCTTGATCCCAATTTTCTAAGAGTTAAAAGCTCTTTCACATCGAAATATCCACTCTCCGCCAATGCAGCATATAAAGCAGGACAGCTGTGACCTTTACTGAGAACAAATCTGTCTCTATCCTCCCACTTTGGATTATGTGGATTGTGTCTCATTATATAGAAGTACAGAGCCGTTATAATCTCTGTAGCTGAAAGTGAGCCTCCAGGATGCCCTGATCCCGCTTCGTATATCTCTCTGATGATATGTCTTCTTATTTTAAGTGCTATCTCCTCAAGCTTCTTTGTTCTTTCTTCTCTGGATCTAACAAAGTTTTCCTTCATGATACCATCTACATTTATACTACTTAAATAAGTTTTTGGATTTTTCTCATATAATATTTGTTCTTCTGATACTCCAGTTCTATCAGCTTATCCTCTTTTATTAGCTTTTCTACAACTTTCCAGTTTGCATCAGCTTTTTTTAAAAGTTCTTTAACACCTTCTTCTCTCATTGGATGAACAGATGTAATGCTAAGTAGATCATCTTCAATATTGCCCGTGAATGCAAAAGCATTTCCTTCATATCCAATTAAATACTCTACATCTATACCTCTTTTATCAAAAAGTTGAAATGCCATATTTATAATACTCTCATTAGCTGGCATGGCCCATTTTTCTGCAGGAGGTCTTGTTGGGATAGAGATATAACTTTTATAAGGTTTTATTTTTGTAAGGAAACTTGCTATCTTCTCAATTTCTTCATATTTACCGTTGATTCCCTTTATAAGCATTGTTTCAGTTGTCAGTTCTCCTTCAAATATTTCAGAAAATTTTATCATGCCTTCCAGTATCTTCTCAAGGCTCAATAATTTATGTGGTCTATCAACTCTCTGCCAGATATCTTTGCTCACAGCATCTACTTTTAAGGATACCCAATCTGCCTCATGTAAATCGTCTCTAACATCTTTTTTCCATATGAGCGATGCATTTGTTATAACTGCTATTTTTATACCTAAGCTTTGCAGGGCTTCTATTTCTCTGCCGATATTGATATCAAGTGTAGGCTCTCCATCTGGAACAAAAGTCAGATAATCTATTTCTTCTCCTCTTTTTCTTGCCTCTTTAACCTTCTTTTCTACATCCTCTATAATTTCGTCTATTTTATAAAACTCTCTTCTTTCATTTTCTTTGTGTATAGTTCTTCCGATCTGGCAGTAAATGCAGGAGTAAGTACAAAATTTTGGGGGGATATTGTTAACTCCCAGGCTATGACCCAAACGTCTTGATGGTACAGGTCCAAATGCTATCATAGTTCATCTCCTTTTACCGCTCTTATCACAACAAAAGATCCCTCTCCATATCCTTCTTTTGCGCGTTCTATATGTTTTATATCTTCTAAATCATGAAAAACTGTCTGAACAATACCAAAATTGGAGAATCCTGTTTCTTTAAAGAGATTTATGATCTCATCTGTAGAATAAAAATCGGCTTCTTTATAAAAAATACTTTTATCCTTATTTTTCTGATATGCTCTTCCTATAATACTTTCTCTGTCAATGAATCCCGCCAGAAAATATCCACCTGGCTTCAAAACTCTGCGAACCTCCTGAAAAGAAGCTCTGATATCATCCACAAAACAGATAGTTGTTATCATCAGTACAAAATCGAAGCTGCTGTCCTTCAGTGGAAGTTTCTCAGCAACACCACAGATAACTTTTATTCCTCTCTCCTCCGCAATCTTTCCCATTTTTCTGGAGGGCTCAATGCCGTATTTTATCTCCAGAGGAGACGCAAATCTTCCAGTCCCCACCCCTATCTCGATACCTTTGCCTTTTGGTATCACTTTTCTTACAGCTTCAAGCTCCGATTCATAGACAAATCTATTTCTCTCAAACCATTTTTCGTATCTTTCTGTATATTTTTCAAAAACTTCGATTTTTACCATTATACCAAGATTCTATTTTTTCTTTTAAAACTTTATTATTGGTTATAAAGAAATAACAGGATTTTCGAGTTTTCCTATCTTTTCTATCACTAAAGTGACTCTGTCGCCAGGTTTAAGAAGTTTTGGAGGATCGTAAAATATACCAACTCCTCCTGGTGTACCTGTAGCGATCACATCTCCAGGATATAATGTCATGCTCATAGAACAGAAAGATATGATCTCTGGGATTTTGAAGATAAGATTATTTGTATTCGAAGACTGCCTCAGTTCCTCATTAACGTATGCTTCAAGTTTTAAATTATGAGGATCTGGTATCTTATCTTTGGTGACAAGATATGGTCCTAAAGGGCAAAATGTGTCAAAGCTCTTTCCACGAAACCACTGCCCGTCTTCAAATTGTGCTGTACGCTCAGAAATGTCATTGAGAATAGTATAACCCAAGACATGATCCATTGCATTTTCTTTTTCTATATTTTTTCCCTTTTTCCCAATTATGACGGCTAATTCCACCTCGTAATCAACTTTTGTATTCCCTAGGGGATGAACTATGGGCTCTTTGTGTCCTATTAAGGAAGAAACTGCCTTTGAAAATAAAATAGGATGCTCTGGCACCTTCATCTTAGCTTCTTTAGCATGATCATAGTAGTTAAGTCCGAGGCAAATAATTTTACCTGGAGTTACAGGAGGAAGCCATTTTTCAGGTTCGATATTCTCACCAATCTCTAAATTTTCTTTATTTATAACTTTTAAAATATTTTTTTCTTTTATCAGTCTTATCTCTTCTTCTACTATCCCCATCTTTACCTTTCCGTCATGGATAAATCTTGCAATTTTCATGACTGTCAGTCTATACAATTTAATAAAAAGGTTTGTGTTTCTTTGGTAACTCTTTCTTTTTTAAATAATTTATTTTTTCTTCCGAATAAAATCGCTTCTTTTTTGAAAAAAGAAGGGATTTAGTGGGCCCGCTGAAAAATGAGCCTGAACGATAGTGAAGGTTCATCCTCAGCGGGGTCATGACTGTAAGGAATGGGCCCGCTGAGATTTGAACTCAGGACCTCTGCCTTGTAAGGGCAGCGTCATAACCCCTAGACCACGGGCCCTTTATTACCCCTTGACAAAAATCTATAAAAATCTTTGCCCCTCTTCAATTGCGTATACAGTAAGATTTATATTTTCATCTCTTAAATATTAATTATGTTTAAAAAAATATCTCCTCTGATCCTGATACTCCTCATCCTTCCTCTGAGCGCTCCTCAGGCTACCTTAGGAAGAGATTTTTTTGTCGATCCTGAGAATGGACAGCCAAAGGTAAAGATAGTATATGGTCAGTATGCTGCTCAAGAAGATTATGAAAATGCTTTAAATATTGCTCAGGCAATCTCCAACTATCTGTGTTATGTAATATCCGAAGAGCCCCAGTATCTATGGCCTGAATGGAAAGAGGGAACAGCGCCAGACAATGTTGAGGTAGTTCTCACTCCGGAGGCTTATGGATATCTATGGTACACCGGTAAAACACGAATATATGGGAATGTGGGATATGATGAAACCAAGGCACATGAAGAGATAAGATTCAAGGTAGATCTGAAAAACAAGGTAATACTCTATGTAAAGTATATCGTCACAAATATAAAACCTGGAGATGATATCCAGTTTCTGGGAAAGATGTATCATGTAAATACAATAGAAGAGGACAGAGTTAGCTGTGAGGAGGAGGATATTATCTCTTCTACAGGATCACCTTACTGGTACAACACCCTCTGGTATCTCAAGGTTTATTCAGACAGAATTGAACTTTATATGGAGAATATACCGATGAGAACAAACACACCGGTGACGACTCCAACAATCACTCTTGAGAACGGAGATAAATGGCTTGTCAATATAATAGTGAAGTGGAAAACTGATACCGAGTTTGAGTACACTGTGCAGTGCGGAGAGGCCTATGAACTGGAGCAGACAGAAAGAACAAAGATACCCATAGGTGTTGATCCCTACACAATGCTGATAAGAGATACAGAGATCACGAGAGAGATAAAACAGGAGTATAACCTGATACTTGTGGGAGGGCCAGGACTTGTACTCCAGCCAACAGGCGAAAAAAGAACAGCAAATGAGATCACAGAAGAGCTGATCCTGAATGGCTACTCAAAGATAAACTGGTATGTTTCCCTGGGAAAATTTGAATATATTGAAAGGGCCTTTTCAGATAAAGGAGTGATAATAGTCGCTGGGAAAGACAGAGAGAGTACCACAGTAGCTACAGAGCTGCTTATAGATAAAATAAAAGAGATTGGTTAGAGTTTATTAATCTCTATTGATGTCCCCAAGGGTATCTTCATTGCTGCTCTTCTAAGAGCTTCTTTTGCCTCAGGGAGAAGTTTTTCAGGAACATAGAGACTCATTACCTTCTGTCCCTTCTTAACTCTTGCAGCTCTACTTATGGGTCTTCCAAATGAGAGTCTCATTCCATTGCCATAACGATCAGCTTTATGCCCTGTAGCCATCGGATTCTCTCTCAGGATCTGGAAGGGATATACTCTGATCTTCAGATGATATCCATGGCTTCCTCTTTTCTTCTCAATGTACCTGTTAGCTGCCACTCTTGCAGCTTCCAAGGCATTATGTCTTATCTGGACATCATTTTTAACAAGGAGAGATACCTCATATGGGAAACTCTCATTGCTACCCATATCAAAATGTGTTATCTTTATGTGAGGGATCGTCCTTACATACTCTTTCCTTGTGTAATTTGGATTGTTTGTTCTTCTGTCTATCCTTCCGGGTCTCAGTGTTGCCATATTTATTACCTCTCTTATAGTCTTAACTGATCCATTTAAAAAGTTTATGTTCGAACTGCGTGAATGAGGGAATCTATATCGAAGGGTTTTTTGAGGAATCTTTTTGCACCGATTCTCAGTGCCTCTCTTTCCACAGAACCCTCCACTGTTGCAAAGATTATTTTTGCTTTTCTATCAATTTTAAGTATCTCCTTGGCGACAATCAGACCATTTTTAACTGGGATTCTATAATCCATTATGATACAATCAAATTTTTCCCCTTTACTGTATGCCTCTTTGTAGAGCTCAATAGCCTTTTCTCCATCCACAACATATTCCACCGAGTAACCATATTTTTTGAGTATCTCCTTATACAAATCTATCATATCTAAATCATCTTCTACAATCAGAATTCTCAATTTTCATCTCCTCGTATTAATGTGTAGATATACTATAAAATTTATACTATAAAAATCTTTCGATTCAGATATTTACAGTTTTCAAAAATTCGATCTCTTTTTCTTCGAATTCAAAAAACTCACTGAGAGAGAGTGCTATTGGGAGATACTGGATCGCTACCTTTGTAGAACAGTGACACTTTTTTGATATCTTCTTTGTTATGCTCTTTTTTATTATCCTCTCAGATTTTGTTTTTGATAATTTTGTAAAATACGCTGGAGAGGAGAACTTTACAAACTTGATCTCTCCTTTTCTTGCCACAGAAACACCACAGCTCATCATATCCATGGCATAGCTCCAGAGTTTGTACTGTTGCCTCCTTTTTGTCCTCGAGAGATATATATCCGCCTTTGAAAGCATTTTATATGCTTCTGGAAGATCTGTTTTTTCATACACCCTGGGAAGATTCTCATCTATCCAGAGGAGTATCTCCTCAGGTGTTTTATCAATGTTCCATAATACCTCCCTGACCTTACAGGTTTTTCTTTTAAAGATCTCCACCAGCGCATGAAATATATCTGTTTTAGAATCTCTAAGGTTCTCAATTTTACCTATATTTTCCCTGTAATTTTCAAGATCGTTGATAGCTGCTCTCAAATTACCTCCAGAATTCTTTGCAAGAGCTATGATCTGAAAATCTGTTACATTTATCCCTTCTTTCTTTGCAATATCCTTCAGAACTCTGGCAATGCTTGTATAACGGAGTTTTGGAAAGTTTATCATCTTACATTTTTCTCTTATACTCTGAGATACCTCCCAGTACTCATTTGCAATCAAAATTATTGGAACTTTAGTTTCTGAAATTATCTTTGCGAGTGCTCTAACACCGCCTTTGTCCACATTACCATAAATATTGTCTGCTTCATCTAAGAGTATTATCTTTTTTCTCCCATCCAAGGAAAGTGTCTGCGAAGCATTGCCCACTATTTTCTCAATTGCTTCAGCATTTCTTTTATCACTTGCATTCATCTCTATGATCTCAAAGTTCATCTCATTCGCCAAAGCATAAACAGATGTTGTCTTTCCAACACCTGGGGGCCCATAGAGTAAACACGCTTTTTTATCCTTCCCCCATGTATTTATCCATGATATTAACTCCTTTAAGGCAGCTTTCTGTCCTGCTATCTCTGAAAATTTCTTTGGCCTGTACTTCTCAACAAACATTTATATCACAGTCATCTTTGCTATAAGAGCCTCTATCTGTATCCTTTCATTGCTTCCCTCCACAAGTCTGAAATCATGATCTCCTATCATGTCAATAATTTTTACCTTCTTTTCTTCATCTATATCGAGAGAAAATACCTCTCTATGCATCTGTCTGAGAATATCCTCCCCGGATAATCCATATTTCAAGAGAAGTGTATCGAGTTTATTTCTGGCCTTTAAAAACTCACCTTTTAGCGCAAGGTGCATCATTTCCTTTATCTCTGCAGGTTTTGCTTTTGCAGCAACCTGGTATACAAGTTCCTCATCTATATCCTTCTCAAGGAATGCAGCTGCCTGGAGTATATTTATCGCTTTTCTCATATCCCCCTCAGAGACATATATTATGGCTTTTTTTCCTGTCTCTGTTAGGTTCAATTCTTCATTTTCTGCGATCTTTTCAATCATTTTTTTTATTGCATCTTCACTTAGAGGACCAAATCTGAAGACAGCACATCTTGACTGTATTGGTTCTATTATCTTTGAAGAATAGTTGCATGAAAGTATGAATCTGCATGTTCTTGCAAATAACTCCATTGTTCTTCTTAAGGCATTCTGTGCATCTGGGGTGAGAGCATCTGCCTCATCTAAGAAAATTATCTTGAAATCTCCACCCATAGCCTTTGTTCTTGCAAAATCTTTGATCTTATTTCTCACCACATCTATACCTCTCTCATCTGAGGCATTTGTTTCCTGAAAGTTCTGTGTCCAGTACTCTCCAAAAAGCTCTCTTGCCAGACATATGGCTGATGTTGTCTTTCCAACACCTGCAGGTCCTGCAAATAGAAGATGAGGCATTGATCTGCTCTGAACATAGGATTTTAGCCTTGCCACAATATAATCTCTGCCTATTATCTCATCCAGTTTCTTTGGCCTGTATTTTTCAGTCCATGGTTCTTCAATCTCCATGGTTTAAATTTGATCTATAGATTTAAATTCTTTTTGAATCTTCAAGAACTCTTTCATACACCTTCAAAACTTTCTCAGCCGTATTCTTCCATGTAAAGTTTTTTACTGTTTCCAATCCATTCTGGATTATTTTTTCTCTTAAATCTTCATCTTCCAGTATTTTTTCTATTAAGTGCTTCAATTCTGAATCTTCTTTGAAAAGTAATCCATTATAATTATTTTTTACTATTTCATTAACTCCGGGGATATCTCTTGCAATAACAGGAGTACCACATGCCATTGCTTCCAGCAATACCACCCCAAATCCCTCTTTTTTTGAAGGAAGAACAAGAACTCTGCTCTTATTGAGGATCTCCTCAACATCCTTTCTGTATCCAAAATATATTCCTCCTATTTTTTCCAGATTTTTTCTTTCCGGTCCATCTCCAACGATCCATGCATTCTTCCATGCTTTTAAAAGGGTCTCAACGCTCTTTTCCTTTGTCAATGCACCTATGTACGTTACGCCCTCCCTTTTGTAATTTTTGGGATAAAATCTATCCAGATCTACTCCATTATATATTATCTCTGTTCTGTTATATTTTTCCAGTTTTTTTCCGACGCTTTTGCTATTTGCTATAAGATAATCACTTTTTTTTAGAACATATCCACATACATATCCCCCATATCTTCTTTTCATCATAATATTCACATCACTCCCGTGTGCAGATATCACAAGTTTCTTTCCTGTGATACCTTTTCCAAAAAGACCGAGAAGTCCGGGAGGAAGAATATAATGTGAATGGATTATATCTATATCATATTTTTTTATTATTCCTATAATTTTACCCATTCCACTTAACAGAAAAGAGAATCCTCTGAATTTTTTCGGTGCATACGTGGAAAAAACATTTTTTTCCTTAGAGCTACCGTAATTCAGAACATAAACATTATGTTCTTTCTCAAGTTCCTTTTTCAGGTAGTATATGTGTGTGGCAACTCCCCCAATGTTCGGAGGGTACATCCCTACCATGAGTATATTCATAGATCTAATTGGAAAAGGAGTTTTTAACTTTATTCTTTCTTTCGAAGGGAATTATGAGTTGTTAAAGAAATCCTTATATATTCCACGTGACAGATAATACACATAAGAATTTTACTTACAGTGCTGAAAAAGGATATACTCTGAGTTATGAAGCAACATCTATCAGCAATAACACAATTGGACGTCCTGTCCTACTTATTTTAAAATCTCTTCAAACATTTCTATCCATATACTCCAGTATCTCTCCTGTATATAGCTTCAGTTTTTCGTACTGCATCTCTGTTATTGGTTTTGGGTGAGTAATGTCATTTCTTATCTCATTTAACTCAATCATTCTCCCTTTTATCCATCCTATATTTATAAAATATTTTTCATAGATGGATTTCCAGTTATCGACATCATTTTTATAGAGAATAATGGAGAGATAGTGTGAGAAATCAGTGTAATGTAATAGAGGCTGAACTTTTTTCTTTCTGAGTATTGCTTCATTTCTTCTCTCTTCGCATAGTGTCTGTATATTCTTTGGAATGCCAATACTCCACCAGTTTTCGCCATACTCCTGTTTCAACGTTTTTACGAAAAAATCTCTGAGTTTTCTTTCGAATCTCGAGAGAATCCTGTAAGCCTGGAGATTTCTATTTTCCTCTTTTTCCAGGGAACTCTCTTTTTTGAGATTTATCTCATCGAGTATTCTATTTACCACATCCAGGACTTCCTTTTTTCTGAGAGGCTTGTTTATTATGTAATCCTCTCCTCCCTTCCTCATCGTCTCCACTGCAAGCCTTTCCGATCCATACGCTGTTATTATAACGACCGCTATGTCCTTGTTCCATTCCTTTATCTTCTCAAGCACCTTCATACCATCAAGTTTTGGCAGCATATAATCCAAGAGAACGAGATCTGGCTGTTCTTCAAATGTTTTATTAAGAGCTTCCTCACCATCTGTAGCCACTATTATATCACAATCTATATTCTTGAGAATTGTTTTTAAAAGTTTCACATTGTCAGGAGTGTCATCCACTATCAAAATCTTATTTTTTTCCATTTAGATCACCTACAGGGATTTCAAATATAAACTTTGACCCCTTTCCGTACTCACTTTCCACCCAGATCCTCCCATTATGCATCTCTATAAAATTCCTTGTTATCGCAAGTCCTAAACCTGTTCCTCTGTACTCCTTTGTTTCAAGATCACCCACCTGTTTGAATTCATCAAATATAATGCCCTGATATTCCTCCTTTATCCCTATGCCTGTATCCTCCACCTCCACCCTGAGATTACTACCTGCTTTCATTGCTCTCAGATATATCTTTCCATTTTCTCTGTTGAATTTTATAGCATTGCTCAGCAGATTCAGCATTACCTGCATGATCTTCCTCATGTCGCCTCTTATCACAGGATCGTATTTCAGTTCTGTGGATATCTCTATACATTTATCCTTAGCAAGAGGCTCTACTATCTTGATGCTTTTCTCAAAAACCTCGGAAATTTTGAAGTCTGTGAAGATCATCTCTGATTTCCCTGCCTCTATCCTTGATATTGTGAGAAGATCCTCTATCATATAGAGTAAGTTATCACTGTTTCTCAGGATGGTCTGTAAATAATCTCTCTGCTCTTCGTTCAAGTTTTCATCATCCAGCATGACCTCTGTAAATCCTATTATCGAGTTCAGGGGAGTTTTTAGCTCATGAGAGATATTGGCCAGAAATCTGGATTTTGTTTTATTGGCCTCCACAAGCTCTTTGTATGAGGCTTTTAATTTTTCGTTTATCAGTTTCAGTTCTGCAGTTCTCTCCTCAACTTTTTTTTCAAGGGCAGAGTAGGATTCATTCAGTTTTTCAGCCATTGTATTGAAAGACCTTGCCAGGATCTTGAGTTCATCACTTCCTGTCTCGGAGATCTTTGTCCTTAGATCTCCCTCCGCAATTTTTTCCGTGGCTTTTGTTAAATTTACCAATGGCTCAGTGATTACCTTTGAGAGAAAATAGCTTATGGCAGTGGCAGAGACCAAAACAGTAGAGACAACAATATAAAACCCGAGCTTAAATCTTCTTACAGACTCAAGAATTATATCTTTTGGACTTGACATTATCAGAAACCATTTTTTATCCTCTATCTTTATAGGAACATAAGAAACTATCTCGTCCCCTGATATAGATGCCCCTGAATTCCCTGAGAGAATATCATCTACAAGGTTATTATAATCCTTATGCAGATTTTCTTTTCCATCGAGCTCAGCACTCCATCTTTTAAGGGGATCTGGGTGGTATATATAGTTTCCGGAACTGTCTGTAAAGTACACTCTGGGGGTTGATGATTCAAAATCTGAGATGAATCCAGTTAAATAAGCCTCTAAATACACATATCCTTTTCTTTCCTCATTTATGTATATTGGAGCTGCAAAAAGTATTAACGGCTGATATGGGATCTCAAAGATCCCGTTGTTTCTTTTCAGAAATATATCTGAGACGTAAACTTCTCCCTGCTTTAAATCCGGGATATTAATATTTTCTGTATTTCTTTCTTCGGGTATTTTTTTATTTTTTACATATATTATAGTGTTTTCGTCTAAATAGCCTACTTCATGATAATTTTTATCAAGAGATAGCGATAAAAGAGAAAACTCAAGATCCCATCTGTCAAAGGGATGTTTTGTCTCAGAATACTTCAGAACTTTTGGGGATTTACTCAGAAAAAGTACATCACTCCTACAGTTATTGAGATAATTCTCTATCTTTTCAGCTTCCAAATTTGTGTTTTTCTCCAATTCCTCTAAGGACTTATTCGTAAGAGCTTTTGTTGAGGAGATAATACTGTATTCTCCTATAATCCCTATGGGAATCAGAGCTACCAATAAAAACGATATCAGGAGCCTATATTTGAAGTGCATATCACTCTCTTCTAAGAAGTATGATACTCTTCCTTTTATATGTTTTGGAGATCCTCTCGACGAGCCTACATCAGATGAGTGGACTCGGTGGGATTTGAACCCACGGCATCTGCCTTGCGAAGGCAGCGCTCTCCCGCTGAGCTACGAGCCCATAAAAATAAAATCAGGGAATTATTTTTTCAAGGGAGATATACTTCAGTACCGTCAGTGCTATATTTGATTTATATATTTTTATATGCTCGTTTCTGTAGAGATCCATTCCATTCTCAATTATAAACTTTCTGTATCTTCCCTCGTCAAGTCTATCATAGTAATAGTCAAACCACTCATTGAGTAGATCTGCTCTGAAATCCCATGGTTTCTGATTTTTCTGTATACTCTGGGGAGGATAACTCTTACCGATAACCCAGTCAATCAGAGTGTTTCTATCAACATCCGTTCCACGGAACTCGATAGTGGGATCCATACTGAGTCTGTATATGGCCTCTGTATCTGCTATTATCATTCTGTCGACATTTCCATACTCCGCTACCACAGCATCATAGAATTTCTTCACATCCGTCAGAGCTGGAAGTACCTCCACATTAACAGCTTTTCCCTTTCCTGAATCTGTATCGTATATACAGGCTGCTTTTGCCACATCTCCTTCCTCGACTACCATCAGTATCTTCTGATCATCTGCTATATCCTTCAATCCCCTCCACACACCAAAGGCTGTAAGAATCACTGCTAATACAAGGATCAGTAGAATTACACCTATTGTTCTCTTCAGTGTCCAGAATTTTCTCTTTTTTTTCTTTTCTTCCTCTTCCACAGTATCACCTATTACTTATTATTTCTTGTTATTTATATATTTTTTCCAAGAATTTCGGAGATTCCTGTTATTGATCACCTTCATCTGTGACCAAGCGTTCCAGAGATCCTTGCTCTTTTGAATCCATAAATGAACATCGCGTATCCTATCCCGAGCATTATAACAGTTGTCAGTATAAACGCCCTGAGTTCTGGCCAGACCTCAGTTAGAGTTGCATTCCCTCCCATGGTGAGTCTTGCAAATTTATTCACATACGTCTGCGGATGAAGATGGGCGATCGGCCGCAACCACGAGGGAAGATTCTCAATTGGGAAATATGTTCCGGAGACCAGCTGAGATGTCAGCCCCAGGAACCAGTTTATGGGATCTGTGGATGCCTTTGTTACTATCGTAAAGCCTGCAGCAAAAAGATCCAGTGCAAGCATCAGGATGAAGCCTGATATGAAAACAACTACAAATCCGGAATTAAAGTATATTCTTGCATTGAAAACAGCCACAGCCAAAAAAATGAAGAAGAAACTTGTTAAAAATCTCCATATTATCCTCCATGAGTTTGCTCCTATGAAGATGGTGATGAGTTTACATGGAGTTGTGTAGAGATTGGCAAAGTTAGCTCCCCTGAGGATCCCTGAGACACTCCCGGTACCTATGAAAACAAGATTTGTGATGAACATCGCTATCACAAAGAACTCCAGAAATCTTGGAGTACCATACTGAGCTATATCAGCATTGAGAGTCACAAGTTTTGCAAAGATACCTATAACACCCACATTCACAGCAATGCTCAGAAACTGAGAGATAACGCCCCATCTCTGAGAAAAAAATGTATATCCTCCCATTTTTATGAATGAGTATATGACCCTTATCTCTGATCTCAGTTCAGTGAACATCTTTCTCTCCTCTATTGATTATATAAATAAAAGCATCTTCAAGGGAAGGGGTTCTTATCCTTATATCCTCAACCGTGAAGTTTCTCAAAACACCAAGGATCTCAGGAAGATTTTTTTCCTTATCTTCAAAGAATATCTTCACTTTGCAGACTTCATTTTCCTGGATCTCCTCTATCCTCAACACAAAGGGATCTAACTCTTTTTTTATCTCAGGATTGATTTCTTTTAATCTGAGTTCCATGATCTCATACTCCTTTGAAAGTTCTTTGATGTTTTCAGGTTTATCTATGAATTCAATCTTTGTATTCAAAATTGCAACTCTATCGCATAACTTCTCTGCCTCGCTCATGTCATGGGTGGTGAGGAGAACTGTGGATCCCAGATCCCCACATAACTCCTTCTTTATCGCTTCATGCACTCTTCTCTTAGATGGAACATCTAACCTTATCGTCGGTTCGTCAAGAACTATAATCTTAGGCTGCACAATAAATGCCAGTGCTAAGTGAACCTTCTGTTTCATTCCTGCTGAAAGTTTCTGATACCATTCATTCCTCTTACCTTCAAGATCGAGGATCCTTAGTGCATACTCAATTCTTTTATTTATGAGATGAGAGGGGACCTTCCATAATTCGGCAATGTATCTCAAGTTTCTTTCAATACTAACCCTCCATGCGAACAATCCCCACATCTCCCTTTCTCCCCCAAAGATCGTTACCATTCTCCTTGTTATCTTCTCATGATCCCTTATGGACTCATAGCCATCTATGTATATATGTCCTGAAGTAGGAATTACCAGTGCATTCATTATTTTACAGAATGTTGTTTTCCCAGCTCCATTTGGACCTAAAAGCCCAAATATTTCTCCTTCTTCCACATCAAAATTAATATCCACTAAGGCAGGTAAGATCTCTCTGGGTCTTCTGAAATCCTTTATCATATCAGTGAATCCAAATGTCCCCCTTCTTGGGGGTGGGTAATACTTGCTGAGATGCTTGACTTCTATCATTCCCATACAATCTACACTCAGATAGATTTTATAAATCTTACTCTTATATTTTTCAAAAGAGATTTGTCTCTTTATATAATCTGAAAAATTCCTTTAAATTTTCCATAGTTTTGCAATCGGGATTGAAAATATCACCAGTTTTAAGATATGAATTAAAACTGCATCCACCTCCACATATAAAGCGGTACTGACAATTTTTACATTTTTCCATATTCAATATGTTTCTGTTTCTATATTTCTTGAAATTTTCTTTATTTAAAATATTAATTAACTCGCTATGAGAATCATCACTGTTTATAGCTCTTACTGCTTCTTTATCAACTACCAAAGGTCTGGAGAAAGGCTTGAGGAGGAGATATTCATTGTCTTTTAGTTTTATTATATTTGTGTAATAACTCAGTCTCATCTAATCACGATAGAAGCCCTGTTCATATACAATATTCTCTCCTGAAATTTGATAGGAATACACAAATCTATATAAAAATGTCTGCGTCATAGCATCATCTGTTCCTTCTCTTCCATTCCCTGCAATGAGAACTCCATACTTTTCATTGTTGTAAGGATTTCGGAATGCTTCAATCACACCTATGTTCGGATCCTCATATCTCTCTCTGTATATCGATTTCACAAGTTTATCATAGAATCCTGAGAATACTAAAGTATTTTCTGGCAGATTGTGGACAATTCCCCATTTCCCATTTTCTTTTTCAAATTTTATGGGAAGATTTTCATTCAGTTCTTCTGTTATTTTATTGGCTACAGGACCTCCGATGAGGATAAAATTGCATTGAGAAAGATCATCCTCTGTAACATCAGTATCTTTCATGATCATGGGTTCTATACCTGTAGAAGAAAACCACTGAGTCAGTTTCTCAGCAACTTTCTTATCATGTTCTGTACCTGTAGGATCAGGATTCTGAGTTCCGTAAATGATAAGTATCTTATTTTCACGATTATTACCAAAAAAGCCTAGGCTAATAGATGTGTACATTGTTTTTTCGTAGTAATCGAATGTTGTGTATGGAGTTACGATCTCCTGAAGTTTCTCACATAATCTTGGTATATAGCTGTCAAAGGTAGGATAGATATCTCTGTTTGGCATGTAATCTGTTTTTACAAGCTCATATATCTGGGGACATATATGCAGTCCCATGCCACAGTCCTGAGAGATCAGCAGTTCTCCCCATG
>Ga0190304_1000423_pt1 | contig 20014 bp, 19 predicted proteins | sample 48700712_MG_FD_161670 | JGI IMG/M metagenome (GOLD analysis project Ga0190304, IMG submission 161670) | Hydrothermal vent sediment bacterial communities from Southern Trench, Guaymas Basin, Mexico - 4870-07-1--2_MG | ecosystem: Environmental > Aquatic > Marine > Hydrothermal vents > Sediment ...
GAACTTACCTTTCTTTTTAGAAAGCCTTTAAAAATTCTGGGGAAAGTCTTAATTTATTAATCAATCTTAGAATATGGTTTTTGGGAATCATATCTGCCATATTAAAGTAGTAAAATAACGGTTAACTTTCACCAACTTATTTACATCTTAGCAGATTGCTCCGTTAAGCCATCAAGACCAAGCCCTTCCATGGTGGCTTTCGCCAGTCTTGATGGCACTCCGCAATCTGCTTTTTAAAAAGTAGAGTTGGTTGAAGGGAAAAAGTTTTTTCTTTAAGGGACTATTTATCTGTCAAGGAGGAGCGCAGCGAGCTGCGGAATGCAGGCGAGCGAGCACTCCTTGACAGCCCTAGCTCTAAATAAAATATTTGTATGGTTGCGGTCAGTTTTTTGACCGCAACCCTTAAAAAATGTTTTTTTATAATGTTATGGCTTAAAATTAAAAACAATTTTATACTATGCGTAAGGTCAGTTACTATATTTGACCGTTTTCTTTTAAAGTTATTACTGTTTTGAAGAACTTACCTTTCTTTTTAGAAAGCCTTTAAAAATTCTGGGGGAAGTCCTAATTTATTAATCAATCTTAGAATATGGTTTTTGGGAATCATATCTGCCATATTAAAGTAATAAAATAACGGTTCTTGTGGATTTCTTTTCCCTAACATAGGGGTCTTCTCCTTGATATGAGATTGCATAATTATACCATTTTGTTAAGTAGAAGTAACTAAATTCTTAATCCGCCATTGATTTTAAGAGAAAATTCCAGCTGCGATGATACCTCAAGGTTAACTTTCACCAACCTTCGATTTTTCAGGGGCACGCGGCGCAGCGCTGTCAAAGCCGTAAGTAAGCCCAAAGGGTGCGAACTGAAACGGAAAACGGCGTGCTAAACTAGGGAACAGGTTGGGTAAAGGTAATATGCATCTGAATTTTTCAACAAGCCCCTGAGCTATGAAACGCCGATGACACCGCCAGGGAAGCCTTTCCCAAATAACAATATTTAATTCCCTGCTTATTGAGGATATCAAATAATTTCTCTCTTTTGAAATATTCTAGTCTACTAGTGGGAAATCTCCTTACATCTATAACACATTTTATTCCATAAATTTCTAGTATTTCTAAAAATTCCTTTATAGAGCGAACACTAGAACCAATGGTATAAACAACCATCTTGCCTTTTTCCTTTAACTATTGTAGAAGATTTAAGCATGGCTTATCAAGATTTGCAGTCATTTTTAGAAGATTTAGAAAAAGCACATGAGCTCTTGCGGATAAAAGAACCTATCAGTCCTTATCTGGAAATTACAGAAATTACAGATAGGATAAGTAAACAGCATGGACCTGCCTTACTTTTTGAAAATGTAGTAGGCTATGAGACTCCTGTTTTAACCAATGCCTTTGGTTCTTTTAAACGGATAACCATGGCTTTGAGTGTAAACTCTTTAGAAACATTGGGGCAGCAGATTTTGGATTTCTTACAAGTAGAGGCTCCAGATAGTCTCATAAAGAAATTAAAGCTCCTTCCTAAATTAAGACATCTAAGTAATATGTTCCCCAAATTGATAAAAACTGCACCCTGCCAGGAAGTAGTATTAAAAGATGAGGAAGTGGATTTAAACAAATTTCCTATTTTGCACTGTTGGCCTTTAGATGGAGGAAGATTTATCACTTTACCATTGGTCTTTACCAAACACCCTATCACTAAAGTGCGTAATGTAGGCATGTATAGGATGCAGGTCTATGATAAAATGACTACTGGAATGCACTGGCATCCTCAAAAAGGAGGGGCTCAACACTATCGAGTGGCTGAAGAACTGGGACAGCGTTTGGAAGTAGCAGTATCCATTGGGCCTGAGCCGGCCATGACCTATGCCGCTACTGCACCTTTACCTGAAGATATAGACGAAGTGTTTTTAGCAGGATTTTTAAAAAATGGGCCAGTAGAGATGGTTAAGTGTCTGACCATTGACCAAGAAGTACCAGCAAATTCACAAATTGTCCTTGAAGGGTATGTAGAGCCAGGTGAGAGACGCAAAGAAGGTCCATTTGGTGATCATACGGGATATTACTCTCTACCAGATGATTATCCTGTATTTCACATCACCTGTATTACTCATAGAAAGGATTTAATCTATCCTGCTACTATTGTGGGTCGCCCACCCCAAGAAGATTGCTATCTGGCTAAGGTTACGGAAAGGCTATTTTTGCCCTTGATAAAAAAGCAGTTGCCTGAAATTGTAGATATAAACCTGCCTATAGAAGGTGTATTCCACAATTTAGCCTTTATCTCCATTGATAAACGCTACCCTGGTCATGCTAAAAAGGTCATACATGCCATTTGGGGCACAGGGCAAATGGCTTTTACAAAAATTGTGGTTGTTTTTGACAAAGATGTTGATGTTCAGGATACCTCTGAAGTAATTTGGCGTTTGGGAAACAACATTGATCCTAAAAGAGACATAGTATTTGTAGAAGGTCCGGTAGATGTTCTTGACCATGCTTCGCCTTTACCTATGTTAGGTAGCAAAATGGGCATAGATGCCACCCGCAAGTGGCCAGAAGAGGGTTTTACCAGAGAATGGCCACCAGTAATAGAAATGACATCTGAAGTAAAGGAAAAAATAGACAAATTGTGGGGAAGGCTTGGAATTAAGACTGGGAAATGACCCCTTGAAGATGGACATATTTTAGCCCAAATTAAGGTAGAGGTCATTAAGCAACCTCTTGACAATAAGTTTGATAAAACTTCTGTTCAAATTCAAGAGGACCTAAATACTCCTGAAGAATGAATTTTTTCGCACCTTGAAGTCCAAAATATGCTGAAAATTCATGCTAAAATCCTGCCCCTTAATATTTTAAAAAAAATTCAAAATCTTCATTTTACCTCTGGCCGGAGTGCGTCAATACCATAAATAATTCAAAAATCAAGACCTGACCCCCAGAAATTCCCTGGGGCTGTTGGTTTGACTGCACTAGAAATTTGTGTTAAAAAAAAGGGGGGGTTTCCAAATGGATATAAGTGTTTTGGCAGATAAGATAAAAGAGGTTGTGATTGGAGAAATCAGGCAGGAATTTAAAGAGTTTAGAGCAGAAGTAAGGGGTGAACTTTCGGGTTTTCGCCTGGCTATTGAGACCATGAGCAAGAGGATGGATGGGATTGAAAGCAGGATGGGAGGCCTTGAGACTAAAATAGGAACTCTTGAAAATAGGATAGGGAATCTTGAAAATAAGATTGGTGAAACAAACAAAAGAATTGACGACATCAATAAAAGAATTGATAGTGTGAGAGAGGAACTAAGTAGCAGGATTGATGCACTAAGAGAGGAGTTAAATAGCAGAATTGATGCACTAAGGGAGGAACTAAGTAGCAGAATTGATGCACTAAGAGAGGAACTAAGTAGCAGAATTGATGCACTAAGAGAGGAACTAAGTAGCAGGATTGATGCACTAAGAGAGGAACTAAGTACCAGGATTGATGAGACTAATAAAAGGATTGATGAGACTAATAAAAGGATTGACAGACTTTATGAGGTAATTGTGAGGCGAGACGAACACACCAAATTGGATCAGCGAGTGACAAGTTTGGAAAGAGCAGTGCAAGAGTTAAAAGAAAGGATAGCTGCTTAGCGGAGGTTTAGCCAAATGAGAAAATATATTATTTTGACTATCTTCTTAAGTTTGATGTTTATACTTTATAATACTGCACTTGCCAAAGTAAAGGGTGTTTGCTCTAATTGTCATACCATGCATGCCAGTCAATCGTCTTGGGATAGTAGATGGAGTTCTGATGTTGAAAATAATCCTCAACCTTGGCTTTTGGCTACTACATCGTACTCTAGTCCATGTATTGGTTGTCATTCAAGTAGCGCAGAATCTACCTATTATGATTTAGGTGGTTGTAAAGTGCCAGTGGTGTTTTATACAGGCAGTAGTGCCCCTACTTCATATCTGGCAGGTGGCAATTTCTGGTGGGTAAAGGAAGGGCTTGGTGCGGATGATACCAAGGGGCATAATGTGTTTTATAATGAGAAAGATGATTATTTAGAAAAGGCTCCTGGCGATGTGGGTGTTTCTAGCTGTGGCACTAATGCTTGTCATGCAAATTTACATTTGCCTGCCAGTGGTACTGGTTTTGATGAGCTTGAGGGCAAATATGGCTGTCAGGGTTGCCATTTAAATGTAAAACACCATGCCAGTGACCATGCTAATGGTGAGTCAGGTTTAGTAGATAGTGCTGATGAAGGCTGGTATCGCTTCCTATCAGGACATATAAGCGGAAATGGAAAGGGAGTTGAAGGCTATGAAGACGGTGAGTGGGAGGCAGGTCTTCATGATGGTGAAAATCATCAAGGCGCTAGTGACCACAACGAGTATTTAGGTGATGATTCAAACACTGGTGGTTATGGTTTTGCGCTTGGCTATACTGTTACTGCCTTCTGCACTGGCTGTCACGGGGTATTTCACCAACAGCAAAAAATAGGCGACTCTTGGGTTCGCCATCCATCAGATGCCGTGATACCAAATGAGCGTGAATATGCAAATGTAGGAGGCAATTCGCATAAATATGACCCACTCTCTCCTGTGGCCAAGCCTACTGTGGATACCACACCTGATACTACCGTTAATCCAGGCACAGACATGGTCATGTGTCTTTCTTGCCATCATCCGCATGGAAGCCCTTATTCTGATTTGTTAAGGTGGAATTATGAGGAACAGATTGCAGGTGGTGGAGGAGCTGATAAAGGCTGTTTTTACTGCCATACCCAGAAAAATGACTAGAGGGTCAGTCTTGAATTGTGAATTCTTTTAAGTTGAAAAATAGGTCGTGTCTTTGCCCTTGATATTCACGAGGTCAATAGTAATCTGTTACTATTTTACAATCTCTTATATGGAAGTATCCTGGGTTAGGCCCTTATTTAATCATTAATTCCACTCTTCTGAGGGATTCCAAAAACAAGGGGCTATTTAGAGTGAGAAAAATGAGTGAAGTAATTATCATTATTTATATAACAATCTCCTGAAGGTCAAATATAGGCACCAGAAAGCAGCCAGGGCATTAAAGTGCTTACCTTTTTTGAATGTTTTAGAAAGAGCTTAAAAATACCATTTTTGTAGGAAACTTATATTTAAAGGTATGGCTAATCTCAAAATCCTCATTACAGGTCCTCCTGAAATAGGAAAAACTACTATTATTAAAAAGATTGTCCGGTTTTTAAAGGAAAAAAATTATCCCTCTTCCAATCTTAATCCGTTCTTCTAAAGAAATCATTATAGGCTGTTGAAAAAGTCATTTTTTTCTCAGACCCGTTCATGGGCTAACAAGAGCAAAATATTATCCGCAGGCCTGCCTGGGACAAACAGGATTGTTTTTGAAAAATAATAAACCTAAGCCATTAATCCGCCATTGATTTAAGAGAAAATTCCAGCTAAGGATTTAGTCCTGGCCGAGCTGCTGTGGGCGGTATTTTTCTAGGAATCTGGGGATTGCTGGCGGGTATGATTGATAGGGAAAAGAGTGAATTTGTCTGCCAAGCATGTGGACATAAATGGGAACCTGATCCTAAAGATTTGGGGTAAAAAATGAAAAATTTATGTCCTGCTCCCTGGGGGGCAGGACAAATAGTTGCGGTCAGTCTTTTTAACTGCAACCCTTAAAAATGATTTTTTATAATGTGCGTAAGGTCAGTTACTACACCTGTGGGTTTTCTTTTAAAGTCATTCCTGTTTTGAAGAGCTTACTTATTTATCTTTCCGGAAAGCTTTTAAAAATTCTGGGAAAGTCCTGTTTAAAAAAGCTAAAATCTATTATAATCCTAATTTATGTTGAAAAAACACTTACTCTCCCTTTGCACTGGGTTTTTGTTAATTTTCAGCTTCCCTCCCTTCTCTCTTTATCCTCTGGCTTGGATAGCCTTTTTACCACTTTTTGAGGCTATAGAAGAATTATCTCCTATCTATGCCTTTAGAATGGGATTTTTTAGTGGATGTGTGTTTTTTTTGGGTATCTTATACTGGATAGTTTACGCTATGGTATGTTATGGGGGTGTTTCTTTGCCCTTGAGTTTAGTGGCTCTCTTTTTATTGGTGCTTTATCTTGCCCTTTATTTTGCCCTTTTTTGCTATTTTATTAAAGTATTTTCTATAGCATTTTCTCCTATACTTATAGCTAGTTTATGGGTAAGTTTAGAATACATCAGATCCCACTTTCTTACTGGTTTCCCTTGGGAACTTTTAGGTGATTCTCAATACAACTGGTTATCCTTTATTCAAGTAGCAGATATTGGTGGGGTATATTTACTTTCTTTTTTAGTAATGTGGGGGAACGCTAGTTTTTTCCAATGTTTAAAGAAAAGAAACAGACAATCTTATTTTGGCCTTTTTATCTTGGTAGTTTGTTTAGGAACAACCCTTTTTTACGGCCAGAATCGCCTCTCTTTTTGGAAAAAGCAATGCCTTATTTCGCCTAAAAAAATTAATATTGGCATCATCCAGGGTAATATAAACCAAAATCAGAAATGGAAACCTACCTTTCAGGCAAGCACGGTAAAAATCTATGAACACCTCAGCAAACAGGCTGTTAAAAACCATCCTGAATTGCTCATCTGGCCAGAAACAGCTCTACCTTTTTATTTTCAAGAAATCTCCCCTTTGCGTAAACAAATATTAACTCTGGTTAAAGAAATAAAAACTTCTATTCTATTGGGGAGTCCTGCTTACGAAACAGGGGCTGAAGGAATTAAATACTTTAATCGGGCTTATCTTATCAATGAACAGGGTAAAAGCGTAGGCTATTATGATAAAGTACATCTAGTGCCCTTTGGAGAATACATCCCATGTCGTAAATGGTTACCTTTCCTTTCAGCTATTGCTCCTAGTGTTGGCGATTTCTCTTCTGGTAAAGAGATACAACCTCTTTTTCTTAATGGCAGGTATTCCTTTGGTGTCCTCATTTGTTTTGAAAGTATTTTTCCAGCATTGAGTCGGAAGGTAGTCCAAAAACAGGCTCTTTTCTTGGTAAATATTACCAATGATGCCTGGTTTGGCCGCACCAGTGCTCCTTATCAGCACCTAGCTATGTTAGTATTGCGAGCGGTGGAAAACAGACGGGGTATTGCCAGAGCAGCTAATACTGGATTTAGCGCCTTTATTGAACCTACAGGTAGCATAATTATGCAAACTAAATTATTTGAGAGGTCTTATCTTACAGCTAAGTTACCTTTAATAGAAAATAAAACATTTTATACTAAGCATGGAGACATCTTGGTTTTTTTAAATTTCTGTGTTATATTTATATTAATCGTAAAAACTATAAGGAGGGGTGGATGGAAGAGATTAAAGAAAGTTTGAACAATCTTAATGCTCTCTTTCTTAAACTTGAGGAGTATCTTTGACCTCCCTTCGAAACTATCTCGCCTGGAAGAAATAAACAAAATTATTGTTAACCATAAAGATTGGCAGCAGATACAAGAAATAAGGCCTTTATTACAAGAAAAAAGCAGGATTCAGGAAACAATCAAGCTTTGGGAACAACAAAAAAAGGCCTTAGAGGATTTAAATGTTCTCTATGAACTGGCTGAGGAAGAAAAAGACATCCAAATTTTAAAGGAAATAAGTGATGAAATCTCTCAATTGGAGACAAAAGTAAAAAAAATAAGATTGCAATGGCTTTTGAATCAACCTGCCGACAAACTCAATGCTATAGTGGAAATCCATGCTGGAGCTGGAGGAACAGATGCTCAAGATTGGGCAGAAATCCTTTTACGTATGTATCTCCGCTGGGCAGAAAACATGGGATTTAAGGTAAAATTTTTAGATACCTCTACTGCAGAGGAAGCAGGCATAAAAAGTGTGGTCTTTTTAGTAAAGGGTCATTATGCCTATGGCTTTTTAAAAGCCGAAACGGGTATCCATCGGTTAATTCGTATTTCTCCTTTTGATGCCAGTGGAAGACGGCATACCTCCTTTGCTGCTGTTTCAGTATACCCTCAAGTAGATGAAAACATTCAAATTGAAATAAAAGAAACAGACCTGAAAATCGAAACTTTTCGCTCTAGTGGAGCAGGAGGACAACATGTAAATAAAGTTGAAACCGCAGTGAGGATTACCCATATTCCTACAGGAATTGTAGTTCAATGCCAAGACCAGCGTTCACAATTTCGCAACAAAGAAGTAGCTTTAATGATTTTGAAATCCCGTTTGTATAATTTAGAACTCCAGAAAAGGGAGGAAAAAAAGAAGGAAATTTATACTAACCAAAAAGAAATCGCTTGGGGAAATCAAATCAGGACATATACTTTACATCCTTATAAATTAGTTAAAGACCACCGCACTCAATTAGAAGTTCCCCAAATAGAAAAAGTTTTAAATGGAGAAATAGACCATTTTATTGAGGCTTATCTTTTACATAAAATAAGGGAAAGACAATAGCAGGACACTAGCTTTCACTAGCATATTTTGCAATCAAATCACCTACTTCAGAAGTAGACATACCCATTTTACCAGCCGAAAGGCTCTTTATATCTTTCTTAAGAGCCTTCATTACTGCCTGCTCTATATCAGCGGCGGCCTTCTCTTCTCCTAAGGTTTCTAACATCATTTGTCCTGCACAGATAGCTGCCAAGGGGTTAATCACATTTTTACCTGCATATTTTGGTGCTGAACCTCCTATGGGTTCAAACATCGATACTCCTTCAGGGTTAATATTTGCTCCTGCTGCTATACCCATACCTCCTTGGATTATAGCCCCCAAATCAGTAATAATATCCCCAAACATATTATCAGTCACAATTACATCAAACCATTCTGGATTCTTCACCATCCACATACAGGTAGCATCCACATGGGCATACTGAATTTTAATATCTTTATACTCCTGAGCTAATTCATGGAAGACACGCTCCCATAGGTCAAAGGCGTAAGTCAACACATTGGTCTTTCCACAAAGTAATAACTCTTTCTTTTTATTCCGTTTGCGGCAATATTCAAAGGCATATCGCAGACATCGTTCTACCCCTTTTCGGGTGTTAATGGATTCTTGAATGGCTATTTCATCAGGTGTTCCCTTCTTAAGAAATCCACCAGCTCCAGTGTAAAGACCCTCAGTGTTCTCTCTAACAACCACAAAGTCTATATCATCAGGCCCTTTATCCTTTAAAGGGGTATAAACTCCTTCATAAAGTTTAACAGGTCTGAGGTTAATATATTGGTCTAAAGCAAAACGAAGTTTTAACAAAATGCCCTTTTCTAATATCCCAGGTTTTACCTCAGGATGGCCAATAGCCCCTAAATAAATAGCGTCTTTTTGAGATAACTCATTTAAAGCAGAATCTGGTAAGGTTTCTCCTGTTCTTTTATAACGCTCACCCCCGAAATCAAACTCTTCTAATTCTAGCTTAAAACCATATTTGGTTGAAACTGCCTGCAACACCTTCACTCCCTCACGGATTACCTCAGGACCAGTACCATCACCAGGGATAACTGCTATCTTGTAAGTCTTGGCCATTTCCATCTCCTATTATGAATTTATGGCCATTATATGCAAATTTCTTCTCATGGGCAAGTATTTTTCATCTATCCCTATTTCGCTTTGGCTGCAGAAGTTAGAATACTACCACGGTTTTTCAAGATTATTGACTTGTCCTAAAAAATGATTATTTGTTTAAATGGATAGTTTAAAAATACTTAAAAGGAGGTGATAGAAAATGTTTGAAATTCTGCCTTGGAGTGCAAGGAGAGAATTAGAAACTCTCAGAAAGGAAATGGATAGATTGTGGGAAGGATTTTTTGGTGAAAGAAGAGGTTTAGAAAGTGCTGAAGTATGGGCACCGGCCTTAGATCTCAGCGAGACCAAGGATAAATTGATTGTAAAGGCCGAATTACCTGGCGTTGACCCTAAAGATGTGGATGTGTCCTTAACTGGGAATGTATTAACTATTAAGGGAGAAAAGAAAGAGGAAAAAGAGGAAAAAGAAGAAAATTATCACATGATAGAACGTAGGTATGGTAGCTTTGTGCGCAGTGTCAGGCTTCCTGTAGAAGTAGAAGAGGATAAAATTGAGGCTTCCTATAAAAAAGGTGTATTAAAAATAGTATTACCTAAGTCTGAAAAGGCCAAACCAAAGGGCATTAAAATCAAGGTAGAATAAATGATTTGTCTTTTGCGCCCAAAATTTATTTGGGCGCAATTTTTTTATTCTTAGACATAAATAGTTCTATATTCAATAGGTCTGATGTGAGAATATTTAAAAAGAGGTAAAAGTAATTGTTTATTTACTACCAGCCAATAAGGGTCAGGATTTAATTCCCTTAATTTCCCATCTAGCGGAGGAAGAGAAACTTCTGGGTGAGAATAAGTTACTTCAAAAAGACCTACACCATATTCTTTATTCCGATAAACAAGGAAGGAATTTTCAAAGATTTCTTTTTTCATTTTATTTTCACTAGTTATTTTTTTAATCTCTTCATTAGATAACTTTAATAATACAAATTTAGTTAGAGTTCCATCTGTAGTAATTTTAGTAAGAGAGCGACAACTGCTGCTGCTGACATAAATAGTAGAAATGAAATCCAAATGTCTTAAATATTGGGCTGCAATGATAGCTGCAGTTCGCCTCCCCCCTGCTGTATAGTGAAATCCATAATATTCAAAAAATTTCTGCTGTAATAATTGGGCATACCGTTCTCCTTTTTCATACAATTCTTTTGAAATATACCTCAAATACCTAGCTAAATCTTCGGCAGCCGCATCAATTGGCCAATCTATTTTTACTCTAAAGTGAGAAAGAAGGTAACGGATAGTTTTGGTTGAGCTGTCCCGTTGAACTAGCAATGCAAAATCTATAGGCAAAAGCTGCTCTAGTAACTTGAAAAAACCTGTCTGGTCAAAATAGGATAGATTTTTAGAAAAATCCTTATAAAGTTTAAAATCCACAAGATATTGGAGATTCTCCTTAATTAATTTGTTGGTTTCAAAAAAACGGATATACCGTTTACAATAACTAGGCAGAGTTCCTTCACAAAATATGATTAAAAAGGCATTATGTAAAGGATATTCCTTTTCATAGATTCGAGCCCTCGGCTTTAGTTCTCTTTTATCTACAAAGGGATATTGTGTTTCTAAGTCTAAAAACTTCCAAAAGGAATCTACTAGTGCCTTTTGAATCGCAACCCTATCTAATTCTTGCTGTAAAAAGTGATAGATGATGCGTCCTGTTTTTTCTTGATAACTTATTTGTTCTTTAGATAATGGCATTTTATCCCCATGCCTTTTTTATTTGGTGTAAAATATAGGTTTCTAAACTTTTACTGGTTACCGAACTTATAGTATTCTTCAAATTAACCAGGGGTATTTCTACCCGTGCCATCTCTTTATGTCCACCTGCCCGTCCAATTATACCAAAGGCCTTTTCAGCCAGTCTTCCTGCGTGTTTGCGATAGTCGCTAGTCCGAAAAATTATAATCAGAACATCCTCACATAGGCCAGAAACTATACTGTATGAATTTTCGTATATCCTTAGCAGGAAATCAGCTAGAATGACGCAAATATCTGGTTTTTCAATCTTTTCTAAATAAACAAATATCCTATGGCGAGCCAGATCTACCTTCATAACCTCAAATGCTTTTTTAAAATAAGGAATAATCTCCAACCTAAACTCAGAAGTTTCTATCTTACGAACAATTGTCTGGTTAATGTATTTAAATAAATACCTGAAGGCTTGAATATCTTTTTCTGTGCCTCGGAGGACAAAATTTTGAGTATCGGCTTTAATACCGTAAAAAAGGGCAGTGGCCAGCCGAGAAGAGGGTTTAATCCTAGCTGCTCGTATATATTCAGTTAAAAGCGTAGCAGTTGCTCCATATTCTGGCTCTATATCTACAAAACTTCCAGAAATTTCTTTTTTTATAGGGTGGTGATCGATAATAATATCAAAGGAAATTTTCTCTAATGCTGAAAAGTGTTGGGGTTGAGAATCAACCAAAGCAAATTTATTATACATAGAACAATCTACTTTTGGCATAAGATCAATAGGAATCTTTAGCAAATGAACCATGGTCAAATTATCAATACGTTCAATCTCACGAATGGAAGCAATGGTTGCGGTTTTTACTTTTCGCCATAAAAGTCTTTTTAAGGCCCAAGCGCTAGAAATAGAGTCAGGATCAGGGACAATCAAAATCAATACCTGATCTTCAGAAGTAATAGTTTCAAAAAGATATTTTATTTTTTCTTTAGCCGATTTAAAAATCATATTTACAGAATAAAGATTTTTTAGAAAAAATCAATCCTAAAACATTAAATATTTCTTTAAATAGTTCACTCTTAAGCTAATTCTTCCTTTAATCTTTATCCATCTCAGGACTACGGTAAAGGCAGCCCAATGAGACATTTTATATACTCTTCCCCATCTTGACAGCATAGGAAAAAATAAAATACTTTAAAAAATTTCTTCCCATTGATAAAACTTAACAATTTTGCTAGTGTTTAGGAAGAGTTAAAATTAAAGGAGTAAAAAGTGATTTTAGACTATATTTTGGGTTGGTTTTCTGATGATTTAGCCATAGATTTAGGCACAGCAAATAGTTTAGTATATGTAAAGGGCAAGGGGATTGTTTTAGATGAACCTTCGGTGGTTGCAGTGAAAAAAGACCGAAGAGGAAATAACAAGATTCTGGCAGTGGGTAAAGAAGCTAAATCCATGGTAGGCAAAACACCTGGTAATATTGTAGCTATTAGACCTCTTAAAGATGGTGTAATTGCTGATTTTGAAGTGGCGGAAGAGATGATTCGGTATTTTATTCAAAAGGCACATAATCGACGCAGTCTTATTCGTCCTAGGGTGGTTATCGCCATTCCTTCAGGAATTACTCAGGTAGAAAAACGAGCGGTGAAAGAAGCGGCTGAATTAGCGGGGGCAAGAGAGGTTTATCTTATTGATGAGCCCATGGCAGCAGCTATCGGTGCAGGGTTACCCATTACCGAACCCAGGGCCAATATGGTGGTAGATATAGGGGGTGGCACAACAGAAGTAGCAGTTATTTCTTTAGGTGGAATTGTTTATTCCAATTCGGTTAGAGTTGCAGGAGACAAGATGGATGAATCTATTTTGTTGTATATCAAGCATAAATATAATCTCCTCATTGGAGAACATACTGCCGAACAGGTAAAGATTACCTTGGGTAATGCCTATTCTGGAAATGAGGAAAAGACAATAAAAGTAAAAGGACGAGATTTAATTAAAGGTATTCCTCGGACTATTGAAATTTCTTCTAAAGAAGTAAGGTTAGCTATTCAAGAACAAATAGATACCATTATAGGCATTGTAAAAGATGCCCTAGAGCAAACTCCTCCTCAATTGGCAGCCGATATTGTAGATCAAGGTATTATGTTGACCGGTGGTTGCGCTTTATTAAGCAGGTTGGATAAATTGTTAATGGAGGAGACACAATTACCGGTATTTGTAGCAGAAGCCCCTCTTTCTACAGTAGTTTTGGGGGTAGGAAAAACTTTAGAAAACATTTCTATTTTAAAACAAGTTGCAGCTATATAAAATAATCAATGAAATTTCCGAAAGAAAAAGAATAATAAGCATTCTTTTTCTTGTTGGCTTAATCATTTTTATTGATTTTAAATTTCACTTTTTTAACCAATTCTTAATGGAATGTTCTGCCCCTATTACCAAACAAATAATAAATGGTTGGCATTATCTTCAAAAAATTAAACAAGAGTATTCTAGCTTAAGAGAAGTCAAAAAGGAGAACCTACAATTGAGAAAAAAATTGGCTGAATTAAGCCAAAAGGAGGTTTTCTATCGTGAGCTCCTTTTGACCAATCAAAGATTAGAATCACTGTTAAGGCTGAAACAGAAATTGGCATACCCTTCTTTAACTGCAAATGTAATCAGTTATACACCTTATTTTAATCCTAAATTAGTGGTTATAGATAAAGGGCGCAAGGATGGTTTGAAACTACATTTTCCCGTATTAAATATCCAGGGAGTGGTGGGACAAATAGCCATGCTTTCTTCCCACTATGCCAAGGTGTTAACCATTATTGATGTCAATAGCCGAATAGGAGTGAAGTCCCAAAGAACTAGAGTAAATGGGGTTTTTATAGGCACTGGTATAAATACAGGCGAAGTAAAATATATAATGAAGGATAAAGATGTTAAAGTAGATGATCTCTTCATTACCTCCGGTTTAGATGGCATCTTTCCCAAAGGTCTTTTGGTGGGAAAGGTAATTAGTATTTCTGAGCCTAAAACAGGTTTGTTTAAAAAGATAGTGGTCAAAACTAGTGTTGATTTTTGCTGTTTAGAAGAAGTCATTGTTTTATTAAAACCTTCGCAATGGTTCTCTCCGCATGGACAAAACTAAAAAAAGATTTTTAGTCTTCGGATTGTGCCCTGGGATTTGGTTTTTATTGGCTATCTTTCCCTATTTTGGGTGGTTTGGCAAAGTTAGTTTTGTTTCATTTTGCTTATCAGGAATTTATATAGCTATATTCGGAAATAAGCCTTATTTATGGTTAGGTTTTTGGGGTGGGTTACTGGATGTGTATAAAGGTAATACCTTGGGGCCTTATTTTACTGGTTTTCTCTGTATGGGATGGCTAATGAGTAAGACGAGGCACAAATTTATCCCAAATTTCCCCAACCAGATAATATTAAGCTTTTTAGCCATTTTATTCTTGCATGGATGGGGTTATGGCTGGGAGGTAATATTTGATTTGAACAAAAATGTATATAAAATAAAAGAAGTTTTAACCTTTGCCTTAATTGGAGCATGTTTAACCCCTTTTATTTTTAAGTTTTATAATGTTTTAGCTCAGGATGTCTATTAATAAAGATTGTATTTTAAGCAACTGGAAAAAACGACTTAAGCTCTTTCAGTGGTTGGTGTTATGTTTTTTTATAATCGTCATCCTTCGTCTATTTCATCTCCAAGTAGTTAAAGGAGAATTCTATGAAATTCGAGCAGAAAACAACCGTCTGGAAATCGAATCAATTCCTGCCCCTAGAGGAGTTATCTATGATAGAAAAGGAAGAATTTTGGCTACTAATCGCCCCTGTTTTTGTCTTTTATTTTATCCTCAAAAACTTCCTCATAAGAAAGATATTTTGGAGTCTTATGCCTCATTTTTGTCTCCTATTTTAAAAAAATCTCCCTCTGAAACGATGTTTATGCTCAAAAAAAGCCTGGTATACCCTATAAGACCTATTTATTTAAAGAAGGACTTAACTTGGGAAGAAGTAACTACTCTAGAAGCATCCCACTATTTTTTTTCTGCCTTGAAAATTCATGTTACTCCTTTGCGTTTTTATCCTCATCGCTCTTTGGCTTGCCATCTTCTTGGTTATGTTAGCCTCATCAGTGCAGAACAACTTAAGTCAATGCCTGAGGCTGAGCCAATTGACTTTATAGGCAAAATGGGTATAGAAAAACTCTTTCAATCTGCTCTAGCGGGGAAAAAAGGGAAACGTTTTTTAGAAGTAGATGCTTTAGGTCACACCAGGCGTGTTTTGAAAGAAACACTACCTATTTCAGGTAATAACCTATATCTAACATTAGATGCTAAATTACAAGCCTATGCTGAGCAGTTACTTAAAGGCAAAACAGGCGTTATTGTGGCTCTTGCTCCCCAAACTGGAGAAGTTTTGACTTTAGCTAGCAATCCTGGTTTTGACCCAAACCTATTTGTGAATGGAATGGATAAAAAAACCTGGCAAAAATTGAAAAATAATCCCCAAAATCCTCTTCAAAATCGAGCTACCTGTGGGCTTTATCCAGCAGGTTCTATATTAAAAATAGTTACTGCTTTAGCTGCCTTGGAAAATAAAGTCATTTCTGCCCATACCAAAATCAACTGTCCAGGAAAATTTGTCTTTGGGGACCGGGTTTTTCGATGTTGGAAAAAGAGCGGCCATGGTATGCTTGATGTGAAAAGAGCCATTATTCAATCTTGCGATGTCTTCTTTTACCAACTTGGTGCTTGGTTAGGTATTGAAAAATTAGCAGATTATGCCAAACAATGTGGTTTTGGTCAATATAGCGGTATTGGCATTGAAGAAGCTTCAGGCCATGTGCCCACATCCACGCACAAGTGGCCCAAGGGAGAGGCCTTAAACATGGCTATTGGTCAAGGTTCATTTTTGACCACTCCCTTACAAATTGCCCAATTTTTTGCTGCCTTGGCCAATGGAGGTAATATTTATGGTCCTCAGATATTATTAAAAATGCTCAGTCCACAAGGCAAAATTATGAAGAAAGGAGAAATAAAAATAAATAGCAAATTGCCTATTTCAACCTATAATTTAAAGCTTATCAAAGAAGCCTTAGTAGGAGTGATGAATGATCCTCGTGGGACTGGTTACAATGCACGCTCCCACCGTGTGGTTATAGCTGGGAAGACAGGAACAGCTCAAGTGATCTCTTTACCTCAAAAAAAACTTTCTAAATTACCAGTTTCTCATAGAGACCATGCCTGGTTTGCTGGTTTTGCCCCTGCAAAAAGACCTCAAATTGTAGTGGTAGTCTTAATTGAACACGGAGGGCATGGTGGAGCTACGGCGGCTCCTATTGCCACTAAATTAATAGAGGCATATTTGGATGAAAATAACTAGATTTTTCCTTACTACTTCGGGTCAGATGTTATTTGTTCTTATAACCCTGGTAAGTATTGGTCTCCTTAATTTATATAGTGCTACTTATTATTTGGGGCCAAAGGCTATACTCTTTAAAAAACAAATATTTTGGACAGGCTTGGGTTTTATCACTTTGTGGATATTTAGCTCTATAGAATATCACAAATTGCGCATTTATGCTTATCATATTTACACCATTATTGTGTTGTTGCTTTTTGCCCTTTTGTTTATTGCTCCTTCCTTATCAGGAACAAAACGATGGTTTACCTTAGGCCCTATTTCCATTCAACCTTCGGAGTTGGCTAAAATAGTATTCATTATTACTATAGCTCACTATTTGAGCGAAACTAAGCTAGAAAGCCAAACTCTAAAGGTATTCTTAAAAACCTTGATATTGACGGTTATTCCTGTATTTCTAGTAGTCCTAGAACCAGACTTGGGCACAGCAGTGATTCTTTTAATCCTGTTTGGGAGTATGTGTGTCTTAAGCAAGGTATCCAATAAAATACTTTTAGTTGTGGGAGGCTTAGCTCTTGCTTTTTTACCCTTTATCTGGAAGTTTATGCTTAAAGATTACCAAAGAGCAAGGATTTTGGGATTTTTATTTCCCCACAAAGACCCATTAGGGGTTGGTTATCATGTTTTACAATCAAAAACCGCTATTGGGTCAGGAAGGTTATGGGGAAAGGGATTTTTAAAAGGAACTCAGTCCCAACTACATTTTTTACCTGAACATTACACTGACTTTGTTTTTTCTGTGTTTGCAGAACAATGGGGATTTATAGGATGTGTTATATTATTAACTCTTTATCTTTTGCTTATTTTGATGGGGATTAGAATCGCTCAGCGTGCTAATCATCCTTTTGCATTTTTACTAGCAGGGGGTATTACAGCTTTGTTTTTCTGGCAAGTGTTTATTAATATTGCCATGACCTTGGGCCTTTTACCTGTTGTAGGAGTGCCTTTACCCTTTATGAGTTATGGTGGTTCTGCTATGTTGGTTAACTTTATAGCCGTGGGTATATTGATAAATATTGATATCAAAAATTGGAGGAAATGATGACAAAAATCCTTGATGGTAAGGCATGTTCAGCTCAAATTCGAGCAGCGTTGGCCAGTGAAATAAAAACCCTTATTTCTAAGGTGGAAAGGCCTCCTTGTTTAGCTGTTATCTGGGTAGGAAAAAATCCAGCTTCAGCTACCTATGTTAAAGCAAAGGGAAAGGCATGTGAAAAAATAGGGATGGATTTCCAATTACACCATTTGCCTGAAACTGTGACAGAGAAAGAATTGGTGGCGTTAATTCACTCTTTAAATAAAAACCACAATGTAGATGCACTGTTGGTGCAACTACCATTACCTGAGCAAATTTCAGAAGAAAGTGTGGTTTCTGCCATTTCTCCTGAAAAGGATGCCGATGGGTTTCATCCTTACAATTTGGGAAGATTGATAATGGGAAAACCTACTTTTATTCCCTGTACTCCAGCAGGTATCTTGGAACTATTGCAGAAAAATGGGATAGAAACAATAGGAAAGGAAGTAGTTATTGTGGGTAGGAGCAATATTGTAGGTAAACCCTTGGCTGTGCTTTTAATGCAAAAGGCATTGGGCAATGCCACAGTCACCGTGTGCCATACAGCAACTAGGGACATTGTCTTTCATACCAAAAGGGCAGATATTCTGATTGTAGCTGCTGGGAAGCCCAGAATGATTAAGGCAGATATGGTAAAAAAGGGAGTGATAGTAATTGATGTAGGTATCCATCGCACAGAACAAGGTCTTTGTGGAGATGTGGACTTTGAGGAAGTGAAGCCAAAGACTTCTGCCATTACTCCTGTACCTGGTGGTGTAGGCCCTATGACAGTAGCCATGCTTTTAAAAAATACTGTGCTGGCATGGAAAGGAAGATATAAAGTTTAACTTTGAGGCCAAATCTTTTTCCCCTGATACCAAATTTCGCCTTTATTATTTTGACTAAAGGCAGAAAGGCTAAAACCTTTCACCTTGCCATCAATAATTAATCTTCCACCTTTCATAAAATAAGCAGTCCAGGCACCAGCATTCCCTGTGATTTTTAGATAAGACTTTTCCTGATTTTCATAGCCCAGAAGAGAAATGGGATTTTTTAGTTTTTTTGTATTCAAATTAACATTTAGAGGTTCAATCTGTTTTAATTCTTTCCCTTTTTCCATTTCTTCCTTGATGTACTGATTTACTGTTCTATTTAAAAGAAGGGAAATAAGAAGACCCAGGGTAACCGTAGAATATTCTTTCTCCTCATATCTTTCTAGTAATTGATTTAATACTTTCTCCAAATATTGAGCCTTAATCTCCCTTATTTTGATAATGACTTTCTGAGAAAGTATATTAGCAATGTCTTTGGGAATACGCCTTACTTGATTTTTCCATTCATCATATAGTTTCTCAATCTCATCCACAATTTCTTTGATTTCTCTCTCTTTTTGTTTAACCCCTTCAAATTTATTTTGGTACTCTGTTCTTTTCTTCTTTATCCTTTCCTCTGTCTCTGTTTCTTGAATGTTTAAAACCTTTTCTGCCAACTTCTGAATTTTTTGACGCAGCATATTTTTATTTTATGCTCCAAATAGTATGCTGTAAATGCTTTATTTAATTGAACATTCCCCAAAATTTAGAAGTTAACAGCTTGTTGAAAAACTCAGATGCATATTACCTTTAAGCTATAAATAGGTTAATGGATGTAATTTTTTCACATCTTCCTTAGCACTCTTTGCTTTTTGCGTTGGCGTTTTGATAAACGACGCGATGGCCCTTTTTTTATAGGTGCAATAGAAGAGGGAGTTTCTTCTTCCACCCCTTTGATTGCAGAATAAAAGGCCATCTCCAGCCTGGAAATAAACTCAGTGGCAGGGATAGAAGTAGCTCTGTGCCTTTGAGCAAAATTAATGATTTCTCTATCAGCAGTAACTACCACTAAATTAGAATTTTTCATAACCATGCGTTTAATTATTTCATCTGCTGTTTGGCCATAAGGAGAATAAATAACAGAGATACCAGCTATTGTTTCTTTTTGAGGAGAGAGGTGAGCCGCATTCTGACCATCAAAAACCACAGTAATTTTATGTCTTTTTAATCTCCGATAGGCTTCCAGATATTTAATAAGTGTCTCTCGGCCTACTTCCAGCCCTTCTTGTTCGGCTTTTTTAAAAACAGGTGATTGTCTTATAATATTATATCCATCTATGACTAACTCCATTTCTCCCCATTAATGGTTTGAAATAGTTGAAGAAGTCCTTCTTCAGAAAAAAAACTAATCTCAATCACACCCCCTTTTTTTCGAGGTATAACTCTCACCTTTGTACCTAAAACTTCTCTGAGCCTTTCTTCTACCTCTTG
>Ga0190304_1000424_pt1 | contig 20011 bp, 13 predicted proteins | sample 48700712_MG_FD_161670 | JGI IMG/M metagenome (GOLD analysis project Ga0190304, IMG submission 161670) | Hydrothermal vent sediment bacterial communities from Southern Trench, Guaymas Basin, Mexico - 4870-07-1--2_MG | ecosystem: Environmental > Aquatic > Marine > Hydrothermal vents > Sediment ...
ATCTAAAAAACTCTTTCACAAAGCCACACAGATAGGTGCTGAAACTGCCAGATTCCTTTTGAATCTCAATGAAGTGTCGGGCATTTTGAAAACCTGTTGGCCTGCAACACCAGCAATTTTGAATTTACCGTCTATTGCGAAAATGATCTGGGCATTGATTCTCAGACGATCTCCGTTGATATTGAAGCAGGATGTACAGGGGCAAATGGAACTATGACACCCTCAACAACTTGTCTTATTGGGTGATAACAATCTTGGGCCGAACCACGCCGGCACGAATCTGTGTGTGGCCGTTTATATAGCAGGCTGCACCGTCTTTGCTGCTGAGGAAATCTCGATACAGCGGGTGCATGGAAAATTCTCCAAATCCTTCGGTGAAGAGCACCGGGAAAGGGATGGCTTCATTACCCGTAAGAGCTACGCCGATCTCTATTCCCAAAAAGCTGATGAGATCGTTATTATGCATGGATGGCGCTATCACACCGCTCACCTTCAGCCGTGTTGCATCCTGCAAAAAAGCCAATGAAATGGGCTCCAGAGAGCACACCACGTCGCCAGTACCACACTCTGCCAGTCGGGTGGCATTTCCCAGCACCCGCAACCTGCCCGATGCTTCGGCAGCAAAACCGATGATGCCATGGACAGTGGTGCCGTTGTAGGTTACGGCTACGCTGCGTTTTGGCTGGATGTGGGTAACGGTTCCCTGTATCCCGGCCTGCAGGCGGTAAGGCTCCTTATTGTATTGGATGGTCACATTGCCGGTGGTTTTATCCACAGCGGAGATGGTGCCGGTGGTTGGGCAGGATGCACTGAGGGGGAAATTGTCTCCCTGCACGTCGATCAGACGGGATGCCAGCATCTCGCCGGCATAGACAAATTCTCCCAGCTCCTTCTTCATGTAGCGCATCATATGGGCCGGTGGCACGTTTATCTTTTTGGCCACGTTGATGGTCTTTGGCTTGGTGGAATAATCCTGAATTTCCCGCATGATCACCGTGCCGGAATCCATATTGATGGTTTCCACACGCCCCCGCACAGGTGACTCGAAGAAATAATGTTGAAATTGTAACTCTTCCATCAGAGTTTTGCGCCCCACTTCTACTATTCGCTGTCCCGATTTCACCTCATCACCTTCATGAATCAACAGGGATTCTTTCAGGTTTTCCGGGGTGAGCCGCAGGTAGGTTTTATCAAAAAGTGTGATCACATAAATCCGCGGTGGATCATAGCGATTTTCACCCAACAAAGTGTCCGGCGAAACCGCCTGACCCGGGCTTACTAAAATCTCGCCGTCGTAGGGCAATGCAAAAATCTGGCTTTGCTTTCCGGTTGCCAGTTCTTTGTTTTCCAGGCAGGATGCAAAGGTAGCTTCGATGCTGGGCGGGTCTGCATCCAGCCGATAACTCTGCATGGCTTGCTGCTCGGCGGCAAAACGTTGGGTGTCATCAAAAATGGTGTCGATAAACAGCGGTAAGTCGCTCTGGAAAGTGAAGGTTTGCTCAAAGTCATCCAAATAAAATCCTTTGTTCATCTCTATGGTTATGGAGCGGGATGTAGCGGCGGGATTGTCCAGATAGTGCATTTCTCCCGACATGATTTTAAGGGGTGCGCCGTCTATGGCTATCTTCATCACGGCCTGGTTTCGTTTCCATTTTCTGGTAACCGGCCGGATCGTTATGGCAATGCGCTGGAGACACTCATTTTGCAGCAATTCGCTGGCGATGGTTTCGTTGATGGTGCTGAGCTTGCCCAGGTGTGGGGTGATAAAATCACGGTCTCGCCAGATTTCAGTGATTCCTTCGGGGCGGAACCCGTTGTAGATGAGGGAAAGAGTCTGACGATCATTTTGGGTGTGGGACATGATACCGCCACTACCGATGAGCACGTCGATATCGTAAAGATGGAATTTTTTCCGTTCGTTTTCCTGGTCGAAGTAAAATGCTTCACGGATGCGTTCCAGATGGCTGGCGGTTTTTACTCTGTCCAAAAAGCCGATCTGGGATGTGTTGAAATTCATTTCCAGATGTTGCTTCAATGACATATTGATGGCGCATCGGGCTACCGCGTGTTCTATCATGATGTGATGTGTGGATGTGGGCACGAAGGTGGGATAGAGCATTTTGTTGGCGATATAGTTGAGTGCTGTCTGGCGGGAAATTGCCGGGTCGATCCACTGCATCACCGCATCCTGAGTGGCTTCTTTCAACACGTTGGAGATGCTGTAACTCATCCCGTAATTTGCGCTGACGGTGCGGAAATAACTACCCTGGATGTTGGAAAAGATGTCGGTAGTTGCGCCGCCGATATCCACGGCCAATACGTTTGTTTCCAGTTTTTTACTCAACAATTGCAGCGCCCGGATCACACCGGTAGGAGTGGGGATGATGTCGTCGGAGACTTTTTTCTTTAGTGCGCCATAGCCGGGAGCCTGCTCCATCACGTTGTCCATAAAGAGTCGGTGAATCATTTCCCGCGCCGGCTCCAGATTTTCTTCCCGCATATTGGGGCGCAGGTTTGGCGCCATGAACAGATCAAAATTGTGACCCAGCAAATTGGCGATGTAGGGACGGGCAACGGTGTTACCTGCGAAGATCAACGGGATGTGGGCTTTATCGCCGAATTTTGGTTGGGGATTTGCAAACTGTAAAATCTCTCCCAGCCGCAAGATGGATGAGACAGCGCCGCCTTCCACGCCTCCTGCCATAAGAATGATGTCCGGATGCAAAATCCCCATGAGCTTCATCTGCTCCAGACTGCTGCGTTTGTCATCTATGGCAAAGGTGTCTAATATCACGCCACCAGCGCCGTAAGCTGCCCGGCGACCACTGCCCGCAGAATCCCACATTGTCAGGCCGATGACAACGATTTGTAATCCGCCCCCTGCGCTGCTGGTGGTGATGTACAGGGTGTCTTTGGGGATGGAAAACGTCTCAGCTGTTTTGTGCAGCAGGGTGATGCCGGTGGCCTTCTGCAATGCGGTGATGGCATTTTGCACGCCGATGTTAACGTCTTCAAAGGGTTTTTCTACCGTGGTGGGTGCGTGGCGGATGCCGCTGATTTTCCAGGTGTCGGCAGTTTTTGAAAGAAGCAGCGCCTTGGTGGTGGTGCTGCCTACGTCGGTGATGATGATGTGATTTTTGTCTTCCAGAAGTTGTTGTTTCCGAGCCCAGTGAGGTATGTTTTTCAGGTTTTCCATAGCTATTTTTTCCGCTTCCTTTTCGTTTATTCCCATTTGATGTATCAAGGTTTGCGTGGTTTGCTTTAGGATGGTTGAGTAGTGTTTTCCAGCACCAAATTCGTCGGTGCACTGCGCGCAAAAGGGCGCACCTGTTTCGCCGTTGGCAAAATCTTCTGCTGTCTTCATTATTCTTCCGCAACTTTTACACATGTACATCTCTTTCATGATTCCTCCATTTTGGGGATGGTTATGAGAGCATTAAAGGTAGAAATAATCTGATCTTTGAATTTTCCGATGACACTGCCATCGACTACGAAAATCTGTTTGAGACTCAGGTAATAATGGATGGCACCGAAAAAGAAGGTGAGAGCCGTTTGGATATCCACCTGACGGTAAATTCCGTCATCGATGCCCTGTTGGAACAATGTGTGAAAATGGCCACGAATGATGGCATCGCGAAAAAGCAGTTTGCGTCGTAATTCATCACCGTAAAAGGGCATCTCCCGGGCTTTAGTGGAAAATATCGCCTCGTGCTGTTCTATCAGGTCCAGGTAACAGCGTATGATTTCATCGAGGTTCCCGGCATGGGCTATCACCGGCTGAAGCGCTGCCTGGATCTGCTCCAGAACGGTATCCATTATTTCCAGGATGAGAGATTCTTTGGCCGGGAAATGGAGGAACAGTGTGCCATGGGCAATGCCCGCCGCTGCCGCGATCTCTGATGTGGTTGTGTGCAAAAATCCCTTTTGGATAAAAAGTTCTTTGGCGCAGGATACTATTTTTTCCCGGGTTTTTTGCTTTTGCTTCTGTCGTTTATTCATAGAGCTCCTTCTTCCATTAACTGAGCACGCAGTCACCGAGTAAGATGTCAGTGAATTATGTCAAGGAGAAATTTGCACTTACGCCATCTCTGGAAATAAATAGGAAAACCTTTTGACAGTAACCAATTCCTTTACAAAATTCGCATTGTTCAAAAGGAAGGGAATGTAAAATTATGAGTTTTGTACACTTACACAATCACACGCAATATAGTTTGCTGGATGGTGCCTGTCGGGTAGATAAGATGCTGGCCTTGGCCAAAGAGTATGGGATGTCTGCCGTAGCGATGACCGATCACGGCAACATGTTCGGGGCTATCGATTTTGTGATGCAGGCTAAAAAAAGCGGTGTGAAGCCGATTGTCGGCATCGAAACCTACATTATCAGAGGGAGCGTAAAAGATCCTGCATCCAAAAAAGATACACGACACCACCTGGTGTTGTTGGCCCAAAATCTCACGGGCTACAAAAACCTGATGAAACTCTCTTCCTACGCCTATTTGGAGGGATTTTATTACAAGCCGAGGATCGACAAAAACATCTTGGAAAAGCACAGTGACGGGCTTATCTGCCTTACTGCCTGCGTTCAGGGGGAAATTCCACGGCTCTTGCTGGATGGAAAAGTAGAAGAAGCCAAGGCCGAGGTTGCCTACTTCAAAAAGCTGTTTCCCCAGCGATTTTACATCGAGCTTCAAGACCATGGCATAGATGTGGAAAAGCGGGTTGCGCCGATGCTTATCGACCTTGCACAGACCACTGACACACCGATGGTGGTGACAAATGACTGCCATTACCTGAAAAAAGAAGATGCCAAAGCTCACGATGTGCTGCTCTGCATCCAAACCGGGAAATCTCTGAATGACACCGATCGGATGCGTTACAGAACCTCAGACCTCTATTTCAAAACAGAAGCCGAAATGCGACAGCTTTTCCCCGACCAGCCGCAGGCCTATGATAACACCCAGAAAATTGCCGACCAGATTAATCTGGAGTTGGACTACAACGATTTTCTTCTGCCCGGCATCGAGATTCCGCCACAGTACAAAGACATGGGAGAATATCTGCTGGCGCTGTGCTATGAAAACGTGCCGGCCCGTTATGGCGAACTCACCGATGAAGTGAAAGAGCGCATCGAATACGAATTTTCCGTGATTCACAGCATGGGCTTTGATGGCTATTTTCTGGTGGTAAAAGACTTTATAGACAAAGCACGGGAAATGGATGTGCCGGTAGGGCCAGGACGCGGCTCTGCTGCTGGCAGCATTGTTTCGTATTTATTGGGTATCACCCAGATTGATCCCCTGAAATATGGCCTCTTTTTTGAGCGATTCCTCAATCCAAGCCGCATCGGGATGCCGGATATCGATATCGACTTTTGCACCGAAGGACGCCAGAAAGTGCTGGATTATGTGGTAGATAAATATGGTCGCGACAGCGTTACCCAGATTATCACTTATGGCACACTGGGTGCAAAATCGGTGATCAAGGATGTGGCACGGGTGATGGATGTGCCGGCAGCCAAAGCTAACGAAATTACCAAACTGATTCCCGGAACCCCAAAAATCACCCTGGATGAAGCTCTGAAGCAATCAAAAGAGTTTGCTGCAATGATGCAGAGCAACGACCTTTATGCTACCATTCTGGAGTATTCCAGAGTATTGGAAGGGCTTATCCGTCAGATCGGTGTGCATGCTTGCGGCGTAGTGATTGCTCCCGGGATGCTTAGCGATTATGTACCTCTGGCCATAACCACCCAAAAGGGTCAGGAACCGGCAATGGTGGTGCAATACGAAGGTAAATGGCTGGACGAATTGAAGATGCTGAAGATGGACTTTTTAGGACTGAAAACCCTCACGGTGATAAAGCGCACCTGCGACTTGGTGAAAAAATCTCAGAACATCAATGTGGATATTGCCAACGTCGATCTGGAAGATAAAGCATCCTACACCTTGCTCTCCGATGGACAGACAGATGGTATTTTCCAGTTTGAATCTGCCGGGATGAAAAAATACCTGCGGGATCTCAAGCCAAACGTTTTTGAAGACCTCATCGCCATGGTGGCCCTTTACCGTCCCGGGCCAATGCAGTTTATAGATACCTTTATCAACCGGAAACACGGCCGCGAACCGATAGTATATGTGCATCCTCTCACCAAAAATGCGCTGCGGGAAACCTACGGCGTAACGGTGTATCAAGAGCAGGTGATGCAAATTGCCCGGGAAATGGGCAAGATGACCGGTGCCGAAGCTGACACCCTGCGTAAAGCTATGGGTAAGAAAAAAGCTGCCCTCATGGAAAAACTGAAGATGAAATTTGTGAATGGCGCCACCCAAAACGGCGTATCATCCACCATTATCGAAAACATCTGGGCTAACTGGCAAGAATTTGCCAAATACGCCTTTAACAAAAGTCACGCCACAGCCTACGCCTTTGTGGCTTTTCAGACCGCCTACCTTAAAGCCCATTATCCGGTGGAATTTATGGCCGCCCTGATGTCGTTGGAAGAAAATCCCAGCAAGATTCCCTACTTTATCGAAGAGTGCCGCAACATGGATGTGGAAGTGCTCCCGCCTCACATCAATACCAGTGACCGGGAATTCACCGTCCATGGAAAGAAAATACTCTTTGGGATGCGGGCTATCAAAAATATGGGAAGCGCCGCCATCGAAGCCATCCTTAAAGAACGTGACAGCAATGGTCCCTTCTCCACCATCTTTGAGCTCAGTTCCCGGGTAGATACGATGAACGTGAACAAAACAGTATTGGAGAGTCTGATTTGTTCCGGTGCGCTGGATGATTTCAGCGGTACCCGGGCGCAGAATTTTGCGGCCATCGAAAATGCCCTGGAATATGCCGGCAATGTGCAAGCCGAGAAACGCAGGGGTCAGATGGTGCTTTTTGATGTCTTTGAGGAAGAAGAGGAAGATACCTCCTACCTTCCTGAGCTGCCCAAAGTTGAAGACTGGGGTATAAATGACACGCTGAATCTGGAAAAAAAATATCTGGGCTTTTACTGGTCCGGGCATCCGTTGCATCAATATCAGAGCGTACTGAAGGTGATAACCAATACGGATTCCAAAAAAGCAGAAAATCAGGGAGATTCACTGCCTCAGGAAATCGTGATCGCCGGTATCGTTACAGAAGTGGTGAAGCGTCGTTCCAAGCGGGGGGATACTTTTGCCTTTGTTATCTGTGAAGATCTCACCGGGCGGTTTGAAGTTTCGCTGTTTGGCGATGCTTTCGAGAAGTTTATTCATCAGATCGAGGTGGGCAAATGCTATGTGATTATCGGATCCAAATCACCCTATCAAAAGGGCAATGACACATTATTACGCATTTCTCCGAAGCGAATTTTGAGCGTTAAAGAGCTCAATTCCCTTTCGGGAGACATCTATATAAAGACATCAGAAAAAATGCTGGATGGTAAAATCGGTCAAAAACTGAAACAAATGTTCACAGAAAATCAGGGTAATTTTGGTATTCATCTGGATGTGGAGACTGAACATTTCCGCGTACTGCATATCCATCCGCGACTGGCAAAAGTAAAACTGGAAGCCGCTTTATTGGATGCCTTGAGCAAAATTGCCACCAGCCCACTTAATGCCCAAGTACAAATCTAAACGGAGTAATCAATGAAAAAACTATCTTTTTTCGCTCTCGCGCTTTTCGCCATGATGCCTCTTCTGGCAACCCTGCATGTCTATCTGGATGCCAACCGGTTCTTAGATGATAGCGGTATCACCGTAATCGAAGTGAACTATAAAATACCTTACAGAGATTTGCTGTTCAATCGCACAGATCAGGGTTTTACAGCGGATATCACCATCGCTGTTTCTCTGCAGCAACAGGGTAATACCGTCTATTCCTTCGATCCGATGCCGGCGAAAATCATTCTGGAAAACGAAGATATGACTAAAACCGATAATGGCTATCTGGATAAAATCGTATTGCCCATGAAACGGGATGGCTACGATTTGCTCGTTCAAATTACCGATACTGGCAGCAACGAATCCACCTCAGAAGTGGTTCCTTTGCCGCTTCTTGCTCCCGATGGACTCATCAGCGACCTGGAAATGAGTGCCGCCATCGTGGCGGACACCTCATCATATCGGGCGCGTTTTATCCGTGGCGGGATGCGGTTTGATGTGGAACCGCATCATATTTTTGACAATACCCGGCACTCTTCATTTTTCATCTATTTTGAGATTCGGAATTTTGGGCTGGATGCCCAGGGTGTGAGTGATCTGTCTGAATCTGTCGTGGTGATGCGAAACGGCGAAGAAGTGGAAACCCTTTCAGGGAAAATCAACAAATCTTCGGCCTTGATTAACCGCATCAAAGAGATTCAAATCTCCGACTATGAGCCCGGATTGTATAATATCATCATGATTGTCACCGATGAAATCACAGGCAAGACCATGCAGGTACAGGATTATTTCAGCGTGATCGAGCATTCCGGCCATCTCACCCGTATGCTCAATGATCTGGAGAAGGAATTTAAACTGGTGCAGTATTTCTTACCGGACGTGAAAAAGAGCACGTGGGATGGGTTGTCTGAAAAGGGTAAACGGAATTTTATCAATCGGTTTTGGGTGAGCCGGGATTATGAACCATCCACCACAAAAAATGAATTTTACGATGATATCAAAGAGCGATTAGCCTATACCAATCAGCATTTTTCATTTTTCTCCGATGGTTGGGAATCAGATCGAGGTCGCCTTTACATCAAATATGGAAAACCTGATGAGACCAAAAAGGGTGAGACTGAGTTTTCTCTCCAATCACAAAGTCGGGATTATATCATCTGGCGGTACGAAGGAACGCGGCAGACATCCTATATTTTCATGGATAATTCAGGAACCGGAAATTTCAGGTTGATTTATAGTGGAAAAGATGAAACCGAGACGACGCAACCCAATTACCGCGATCTGTTGGGAGAGAATTTTGACTACGATCAGCTGGAGTAATCTGGCCGAAAAGCATCTTTTAGGTGTTTGATGGCGAAAGTCCCATCACCGGCAGGGGTCAAAGAAATCACATCGAAGCGTGTTTCCAATAGTGTATCAGAGGAAAGCCGGGACAGATAGATTTGAGCAGTGTTGATTATTTTTTTCTGTTTTCCCCGGGAGACGCTGGAAAGACCGGTATCAAGCGAACCAGATCTGGTCTTAACTTCCACAAATACAAGGACATCATTCTTTCTGGCGATGATGTCTATTTCCCCATAAGCTGAGTGATAATTGCGTTTGAGAATGTGATATTGCTTCCGTTGTAAATAGGCTGTGGCGGTATTTTCTCCCTGGATTCCGAGATCCTTTCTGTCATTCATGATACCTCACAAATACTTTAATTTTCGAATAACAGATAAAAAACTTGACGGAAAAAATGTCAATTTCTTATCTATGATTGATTTCTGTATGGAGGAAAAGATGAAAAAGCCAATTCTCGTTATCATTGCGTTAATTATGATGCAATTCCTTATTGCGAGTCCGTATTCGAGCGAAAATTCCCTGGGAATTCGTACGGCCTACATTTTACCACACAAGATGTTCGATGTCTCTCTTTCTGGTCTCTACTATCAAACTGATAGTGACAGGGAGGAGGGGTTATTCTACGGTGGAACCGTTAACTATGGTATTAAGAATCGTCTTCAACTTGGCTTGATGGCTATGAATGAAGATCTGATAACTGCTAACTTCAAATATGCGGTAGTTCACGAAAGCATGCGGAATCCCGCCATTGCAATCGGGATTGAAAACCTTTTCTCAGACATCAAATATACTAATCCCGAGAGTCATACAGATTTACCTGATGCATTTACCTATGTGAAAGCAACCCCTTATTTTGTTGCCAGTAAGACTGCGGTAATTCGTGGCTTGCCTCTGTCAAAGGCTCTAGAGACCACCCTTAATATTGGTCTTGGCAGCCGTGGCTATGACACACGAGGAGAAAAAGACCAATACTTCATGGGCTTCTTCGGCGGTCTGCAGATTCGCCCCGCTCAAAATCTTACTCTTATTGGTGAGATGCGTGGAGCTAATCTGAATATGGGAATGAGTTATGACTTTGGAAATCTTAAAGCGACTATTGGTCTTATTAGCGTTGAAGATAATATGAAAGACAACGCCAGCTTCACCGGCGACTTTGCTCTTACCTATATCTTCGATAAGTACTCGGAAGTGAAAAACAAAGATCACCGTGCCTTCCAGACAGGGAAGACGGCGACTGGCGAACAACTCTATGTATCACCGGAACGTACTGACGCTGCCGATATGCTGAAGGAAGAACTTCGCAAGATTCAAGAGCGGCGTGAACGGGCAGAAAAAGAACTCGACGAAATCAAAAACTTGATGAAAGAATAATCTGGTTCTTATGAAAAAGCTATATATCCTCTTATTGATTGCGCTCATCAGCGCGAACTGCTTGAGCTTGCCGGAGGATTATGAAACACTCATAAAACAGATTACATCCGAGGAACAGGATTTACAAAACATAGAGCATGAAATTGCTTTCTACAGTTCCATTACTCAACAACGGAAGAAAGCACGGGAATTTAATCTGTCCGGTGAATCAAGAAAACTCGAGAACTTATTCAGAGAGCAGGAAGCTCAAATCGCGGAAATTAATCCAGAAAAGGACCAGGCAGAATACGACAAACGTATTTTGGCGCTTGGCTTTATCTTCAAGGAATTTCCCTCCTATCAGGATGACATTCTCTACTACCGAGCTCTGGCATATCAGGCCGATAATAATACTTCCGCGTCTCTGGATGCGTTGTCTCAACTCATCACCCAATATCCCAGTAGCAATCGATACACAACTGCGGCAATGATGGCGGCTCGTCTCTATTTCGAGAGTGGAGACTTTGCTTCATACATCGACATCGTTACCACAAATCGGCTTGCAACGGGGAATACCCTCATCCAGTACAATCTGGGAAATGCCTATTATAATGAGGGCTTTTACGACGAAGCAAAAACCTTGTTCAATCAATTATCCGCCGATGGGGAATTTGGCTTTAGAGCGCAAGCACTCCTGGCCTTGATTACCTATGATCGGGAAGGCATTGATGCCGCCTTGTCCGCATTTACGCAATTGCAGAACAACTATCCTCCAGAAACGCCGCATTACAGTTTTGTGATTGTATCCCTGGCTCGTCTCTACGATGAGCATGGGGATCACGAACGGGCAATGCTCTATTATGCACAGTATGCTGCCATGGAAAAAGATGCCATCGACGACGAATTGCTCTATGAGATAGGCGTTCGCTTTGCTTTGGATGACGACTACGCAACGGCCAAAGATTACTGCATCAAAGTATTGGCAAAAGACAAATTCTCTGATTATACCATTCCTGCACGTGTATTGGCTTACGCGCTGGATTTGGAAATGGAAAGCCCTGAAGAGTTTGAAAAAAATGTTACTCAGTTTATCGAACACAATGATGCGATATTGAATACTCTGCGAGAAAAGAGAGCTCTTCTGGATGACTATAATCGGACCATCAATTCGGCTTCTACCGCTGATACGGTAATCTCGAACCTCGAAAATAGCATCGTAACAACGAATGAACTGTTAAAAGAGATGTATGTAGGACGTCATGACGACAAAGTAGATATCATGCTGCTTTTAGAGAATGAGTACTTCTACTACATCAATACCCTTAATAACATAGATCAGGTCATTGCTTTGGCGCAAAACCAAAAAAACAACCGGATTCCTGAGATTATCGAGCGAGAAATAGCCGCTATCGACACCAATCTGGTATCTCTGGAATTTATAAAGATTTATATGTTGAGCCCTGAGATGACCCCTGGAGATATTGCTTTGGCTCAAGAACTTGCTCAGACAAAACGTGTCGAAGCATCCCGCAAAAAAGAGTGGCTTGATCTGGAAGCAATACATGCTGATGATCCGCAACAGGCAGCAATTGCCCGGATTCAGGCAAGTCTTACCCAAGCCGATATCGATGCTCTTGATGTGCTTTCGCGATACTATTTTCAGATGTATCAGAACGACGAGGTTGAACAGCTGATCGATAACGAAATCGCTGCAATGGAGCAGAGCAAACAGGAATACCGCTCTTTGCAGGGTGATATTGCTGAGAACTTCAACAAACGCATTGCCCGCTATATGGGCAAGGAGCGTGACGTACTGGCAGCAGAATTTGCCGAAGTGCAAAATACCTACGATTCTCTGATACAAACCTTCACCGATGATGTGGTTGGGCAAAATCAGCAGTATCAAATGGAGATGCTTGATGTGTTGTTCAAGTACTCCCTGAAAAAAGATGAACAGTATCAACAATACCAAAAAGAGCTTGTCCATGAATAAATATATCATATCCCTCATTCTGATGACGCTGGGTTTTGGCCTTTTTGCTCAGAATGTGTCGCAGGAATTGCAGGAGAAATATCTCGAGAAGCTTGCCTTCAAACAGGAAATCTTCGACAAAACCTATGACTTCGTTCGGGCGAATCCACACCATCCTGATATTGCACGCATGTACTTTAATCTCGCCGAGATGAGTACCGAGCTCTATGTGGGCCAACCAGACATCGTCAGCCGCTACTACGCACAGGTGCTGCGTAATGATCCTGATTTTACGCAAAAGGATGTGGTGCTGTATAACTGGGCGTATTATGCTACTCGGGCACAGATAGATAACCGTGACAATCGCCGGCAGATGAACATTGAATTTGCCGAAAACTGGCCGGATTCTCTGCGCTTGCAGGAAGATCGCTTTAGCGATATCCTGGCTGCCTATGAAGAGATATACCGGGATTTTCCCGATTCCCGGTATCATACCGAGGCTGCGTATCGATTGGGTACAACCTATTTCGATTTAGCCCTGGATGCAAAAAATCCCCACCCTCTCTTTGAAAAGGCTGCCAGTTATTTTAATATGGTGGCAGAAACCGAGGGCGATCCTCTGCAAAACTACGGTCTGTTCCAACGGGGATGGGCACGGTTCAGCAGTGGTGATTTCGATGCTGCAATCTCAGATTTTACCCAATTATTAAACACCATGGATGCAGACTCTCTGGATACTCAGAAAGTATTCTTTGAGGCTGATGCATTGGAAAACATTGCCTTTGGCCTTATCGAATCTGACGGCAGCGATTTTGAACAATATTCGCAAGCTGCAGAGATGGCCAAAGAAATTGTTCCCTTGCTCACCAATGACGATTATGCACAAAAGGTGCTGATGGAAAGCATCGATTTGAAACTACACTATAGTGCTCCAATGCAGGCGATAGACCTCTATAATGCCATGCTGGAACTCTATCCGACAGCTCTCGATTCTCCCTCCTATATCGATTCCATCATCACTATATACAGGCGCTACCCCGACCGTGTGCGCGGAAATGCGTCTCCCGAAAACCTGATTACTGAGGAATATCATCGAATGACGACCAATTATACGGTCGATTCTCCCTGGTTTCAGATGAATCAGGAAAAGGATATCCAGCCACAGCTGAATATCCTGAAAAAAGCATATAGCTTCTTAGAACCAAAATACTTCAACCGCTTTATCGATGATAAAACGATTGAGAATTATCAGCAATATTCCCAATTGGCCGATTCTTATCTGGCTTACGCACCCTTCTGGGGGGCCGACAGCCTGGCCAATTTCGAACAAATTGCTCTGAATAAAATCCTTGCCAGCCAAAATCTGGCCGAAGAAACCAAGAACCCGTCTTACTATCTTGTGGCTGCACAAACCATAGACGAGTTCGTTGCGCAATTCAAATCCCATCCCAAAGTTCAGGACTTGATTCTTGACCAATACTACGATTATGAAAAATTCCATGATCTGGTACAAGAGCGGATTGAAACCGAACCTTATCTGGATGAACTTACCGGAATTCAATACACCAAAGAGTCCATCGATTCTCTGCTGATAGCTGCAAACAGCGCTCATGAACAGAAATTGCTGGATCAAACCCTCTTCCCCCAACGTAACGAAACAGAGCTGGTGCGTATCCTGTTCCAGCGGGCAGAATCGAATTATGACCATAACAATATGGATGCCGCCTATGCCAATTTCAATACGTTACTCAGCTACAATCTGGAGCCCGATAAGCAGATGCTCTGTAATGCCCGATTGGCTGAAATCAGCCAGAATAAGGGGAATTACAAGGAAGCAGAAAGCTACTACCGCGCTGCCAGTGAAGTTGCTCCGGAAGAGACCAGGAAAAGCATTCGTCAAAATCTGCTCAGCGCCATTCAATCACAGGCAAAGACTTACAAAGACTCTGGCGATAACATCGCTTCAGCAGAGCAATATCTTCGCCTCGCTGCCGAAGTGGACAGTCTGAGTCAGAAAAAGGCATTTAAGTACAAAGCTATCGATTCCTTTATCGCCGGTGGTGATACGTTGCGTGCCATCGATCTCTATCTGGATCTGGCAACGGTAATGGAGACCAAGGAAGAAGTGTTTGCATCCTATAAAGGTGCATGGACTTTAGCCGACAGCATTCCGGATTATATACGCGCCGAAGAGCTTCGTATGGCTTTTGTGGAAAAATATCCCACATCACCGGAAGCTCTGGTGGCACGGGTGCAGGTGATCGAAATGTACGAAAATGCGCCCTATAACGACAAGCTTAAAGCCGCAGAGATGTATATGCAACTCTACGCCGATGCTGCATCTATGGCGGTAGACGAGACCACCCGCCAAAACATCATGCTGAAGGGAATAAAAAACTACGAGGACGCAGGTGCGCAGGATGCGTATCTGGCCCAAATCCTCGCCTTTGAAGAAACCTACCCCGATCATGAGCTGGCTAACGAGTTTCTGAAAAAAGCTGCCCTCATTTATTATGAACGCAATGATGAATCTGACTACGAAACAATCGCCCGCAGACTCTTTGCAAAAGATCCTTCTGCAGACCTGCTCACGGCGATTGCTGTAAAAAAAATGAAGTACTACATTGCCCGGGCAGATACACTGTTTGCCCAGCAACGGTATGAAGAGATGCATGCGGTTATCGATAGCTTCAAGGTGGCTGATGACAGCTACAAAGCCGATGGTCTTACGCTTCCAGTGGAAAGTGCTTACGACCATTTCCGCTATTTCGACGATTATATTGACTACTACACCAAGCTGGATGCAGAAATCTCCAACGCCGACACCGAATTTTTGAGCGCTTCGCCTCAATCTCTGATCAAGGTTAACCAGCTTACCAAATGGAAGGACCATCTGGTGGGCGGGGCAAATCGCGTCAAAAAGCTGATGAACAAAGCCGATAGCTATAAAGAAAAATACATCGCTCTTATCAAAGAGGGTAATGACTACGACCTGCCAATTGAAAAGCGGACGCAGTTGCTTTACCTTGCCGGCGCTATTTATGATCATGCCGGGCAGGTGACCGACTCTCAGATTGAGAAGTTTGTGAATGTCTCTAAGCAATTGAACAGCGAAGCTATGAAGGCAAACCCGGTGCAGCAAAAACAGTACAAAGACAACATCCGCCTGGCTGGTAAGAAGCTTTCCCTGAACTTCTACAAAAAAGCCAGTGAACTGTATCAGTATGTGCTGATGACCTTTGTCGACGGTAAAGATTATGAAGATACCTGGACTCAACTTGCCTTGAATCGCCTGATAGAATGGGGCGTGAGAAAGCCAAAAGTGTATCAGATAATCTGCACAGACGGCAGTTGGAAACACTCTGCGCAAAACGACAGCATACCCGCCTTTACTCTGGTGCCGAATGCTGTGGCCATGGATTCGGCAGCTGTGATACAAAATACCCTTCCGGGGGAGTATCACACGACAATAGCTACGGAGATCAAACCGGAATTGGTGACTATAGAATATGTAAGTCAGGATACGGTTCCCGTGTTGTTGAACGGTGTGGAGATAGCTACGGAAAATATGAAATCCGATTCTGTCGTGGTGGCAGGGATGCCAATGATTAAATATTCTCTGAGCACCACCAGAGGGACGGCAGATACAGAAAACCGTATCGCCTTTGTTCTGCCAGCCGAGGCAATGCTCTCTGCAAAAGTGACGTTGCAATACGATCAGGAAAAACTGGATTTTGCCCGCACTACCGAAGCCAAGAAGTTCTATTCAGATAAATCATGGTATTGCCTCAAGGGTGATGTTCTTCCTGATTCCATCAATCTGGCTGATGGCTGGGTGGCTGCTGATAGCGCCAACTTCCGCCTCTACAAATCTCAGATGGACGGATTGGAACAGAGTGAAGCTCAAGAGATCTGGCATCCTGAACTGAGAAAAGATGCTGTAGAAACCGTGTACTTCTATAAAGTTCTGGAATTTGCCGGAGACGTAGTGGATGCCAGGGCTATTGTACTAGGGCAGAAGACGATCTCGATGTGGGTAAACGGGGAAGCGGTACTAACCGACCAGGATATGGTGGTGGATACGGCGATAAACAAGGTGCTTGGTATCAGGGTTGACATGCCGCAGTTGCACAAAGGTACCAATGAAATTGTGATCAAGGTTGTAGGAGAGACGGAATTTAAAGGGTTAATTTTCGAATGCGACACGATTGTCCGCAAAGCTGAGGTGAACAATGAAAATCGTTAATATATGCATCGTAGCGGGAATGTTGCTCTGTTCTGCGGCTTTAAGTGCCCAAAACAAACAGACCGTCCGGCCGATAAAAAAACTGAGAAACGTAAAAACAGAAGAAATCAAAGTTGAGTTGATGAAGCCCGATAATACGACATTGCTTCCCCGTAAGCAGTCGGACTTATATCGGGTGAGCCGGCTGAACTTGAAGCGTCAAATCCAAAAGTCCAATAAATTACTATATTAACGTCTGGGAGGTTAAAGAAGATGAAATTCGCTGCAAAATTTGCACTAGTTTTGGTTATACTGATGAGTGTAGGAACGCTATCCGCCAAGCCAATTGGCCAAATGTACATGGAAGGTGGTATTTTCATGCACATCATCAGTCTCTTACTGTTGGTTATGATCGCCATGGCAATCGTAAAAACTCTACAGCTCTCTGTAAGGGAAAAAATCGACAGTCAGGAATTTTACCTGAAGTTGAAGGGTTACATCCGTAATGATCAAGTGGATGAAGCAATAAAGATTTCTGAGCAGTTCAAAAAAACAACTATCGGATTTATTTTCTGGAGCGGTTTATTGGGCTATCGGGATGGTCGTAGGGCTTCATCTGACAAACGTGCCATTGAGCGTAGTGTTCAAAATGCTTTTGATGAGAGTGGTCTGCAAACCATTCCCAAAATAGAAAGCGGCCTGTTCTGGTTTGACATCATTGCTCAGGTAGCCACTCTGGTGGGTCTGCTGGGAACAATTTTTGGTCTGGTAGCAGCTTTTGATGCATTGGCAAATGCTCCGGAAGCCGACAAAAGCCGTCTTCTTACAGAAGGTATCTCTATGGCCATGGGAACTACCGCATACGGTTTGATCGTTGCCATCCCTACGATGTTTGTAAAGGGCGCCCTCCAAGCTCGGGCAGATAGAATCATCAACGATATCGATGAGTATAGTGTAAAAATCATCAATCAAATTTCTTATTCGATGAAAGGATAGCATTATGGCTTACGGTCCATCTAAGAACCGAAAGCTCTCTAAACGGGAACCGAAAGAGCCCAATCTTATCCCGATCATGAATCTTTTCATCGTTATCATCCCTATGTTGATGACAATAATGGTTTCGGTACATCTTGCGATGCTGGAAATCACTTTGCCAACGACTGGAAGTGGTGGTGCTACAGAGCAGGCGGAGGTTCAACCTCCGGTGCGCATTGTTCTGGCTCTTTACTCCGATCGCTTTGAAGTGAAAGTGGGTGAAGACGAAGAAATCACGACCATCCCCAAAAGGCAAAGTGACAGCGCCGGGGAATATGATTTTGTAAAACTGGATGAGATCCTTGCATCTCTGGCTCAAGAAAATCAAAATCAGGACACAGTAGAGTTACTGCCTGCCCCGGACGTAAAATACGACATATTGCTCCGTGCGATAGACTTGTGTAAAAACAATGGGTTTCCCAGTGTGAAATACCTGACGACATCCACGAAGCTTTACCGAAAGAAATAGGGGTATCTTATGAAACGAGTAGCAGTAAAACCAAACCGCGGAATGGGCGGGAAATTTGTAGCCAGGAAAAAGGGTTCCGCTGCAAAAAGCCTGAACATAACGTCACTCTTAGATATCCTGACAATTCTCCTGATATTCATGATCAAAAACATCGCGATGGATGCAACACAAAAGACCCCGCCGCGCAATATGCAACTACCTACTACGATAACAAAGAATAAGCTGATCGACAGTGGGCAGGCGGTTTTTGTGAAGATCTATACCGATAAGGTTCTCTATGGAACAGATAACATTGAAGTGGGGACGTTACAGGATTTCATGGGCAAACCAGAGATTCGTCAGACCTTGCTCAACTATCTCCGTTTAGAAGCAACCCAGATCAAACAGGGTAATAAAATACCCTGTTTACTGATACAGGCGGATAAAATGCTGGAATGCAGATATATCACTGAGTTTATCAAATTCAGTGCAAATGCATCTTTTGCCAATATCTACTTTTCAGCAATCCACACCGATAACAAGCAAGAGGTACTGGGATTATGAGCACACAAGAAACAAAAATCCTCGTCCTTGAGCTCTATTACAAAGGTAAATTACTGGATCGGGCCCTGGAAAACCGTGACTTCACAAAACGTCACATCATCGGCTCCGACAAGTTTTTGCCCTGGCAGATTTTGTCAGATTCATTTCCGGCAAAATTTACCCTTGTTACCAAACATGGTGCCGGGTGGAAACTGCACCTTCATCCTTCGATGAAGTCAGATTCCAGTAAAAAAAGTGAAATTGATATTAAGGTAGATGATACTGGTTCGGTTACTTTGCTGAATGACTGGGAGATTAAGTACTTCTTCCAGATACCATATCATAAAACGATACCGGCGTACATCAAGCAGATGGCCAAGAAGTTCTCCCGCTTCCCAGAAAAAACCACCCTCCAGAAACAGACGTCGATAATGGTCTTTGCCGCAATCCTCATCACCATCGGTCTCGCCACATTTTTCGAGCTGACCTATGAGCCGCCAGTACAGGCGACTTTTGCAGAACAGTTTGAAAAAGTGGATATGGCAACCTTGGTGCAGGTGGAAGTTCCCACAGTGGAAGAAACACCAGAAGAACCGGTGTATGACGTTACTACCCAAAAAGCCGAAAGTGCCGAGCAAGCTGAAGAAGTGGTACAGCAGGCCCAACAAACCTCAGCAGAGCAATTCGCTTCTGAGTTTGGGATGGATCTGGATGTAAGCGCTTCCGGTGGCGGTGACGGCGGCGACATGTCAGCAGAATTACTTGAAGTTACCCAGGTAGAACAAATCGCAGTAGCTACTGGCGGCGCTGGTAGTGGCAGCTCGGACGCTCGCAAAGGTTCCAGTGGCATTGCAGCTCTGGAAGTGGAAGGAGCCGGCGATTTTGACCTCTCATCTAGTAGTGCAGGGCTTGCCGACCTTGGTGACCTTGGTGGTCTGGATGTAGGAACCGGTAGCGGATTGGAAGAGGTTGACCTGGCCAGTTTAGGCTCTGGAGTGGGTGACTTTAAAGTGACAAAGATCGAAAGCAAAGCTCAGTTTGAAAAGGTAAAACGTCGTTTTGCCGGGATCAAGAAGGTGAAAGAGCAAAGTATTGATTTTGCCAAAAGTTCACCAGAAGATCTGTCTGAAGTTGCCAGTATAAACAACGTGGTAAATACCTATAAACCACAGATCGAAAAGTTATACCGTGTAGAATCTATGATGATCGAAATGTACGGAACCGTAGATTTCACCTTGATTATCAATAGTTCGGGGACAGTGGAAGCTGTGACAGCGGAAGTGACAAAGAACAGTTCCTTTACTGATTCGTTCCTGGAAAAGGCACGTCAAATCATCCTTAAGTGGAAGATTCCGGTGAAAGAGCCTGTAGAATATAGCTTCCGTATCAAGTTCCTGAAACAATAAGTTCGTTCAAGAATTAAGAGAGTCTGTTGATGTATTTCTATCAGG
>Ga0190304_1000429_pt1 | contig 19851 bp, 23 predicted proteins | sample 48700712_MG_FD_161670 | JGI IMG/M metagenome (GOLD analysis project Ga0190304, IMG submission 161670) | Hydrothermal vent sediment bacterial communities from Southern Trench, Guaymas Basin, Mexico - 4870-07-1--2_MG | ecosystem: Environmental > Aquatic > Marine > Hydrothermal vents > Sediment ...
GGCTACCTCCCGGCAGGTTTGCCGTGGTTGGGTATGGAGAATTTCACCCTTTCTTCCCTAATGATACGCCTGAACACAGGGAGATGAACAGGAGAATCCAGATCGTGCTTGAGGGGAACCCTAACTTTGTGGGGGGCTTTTTTAGGATGTTGGAGTGTGGGTTATGAAGATAGATCCCAATGCGTGGATGCTGACCTTTTCTGATTTGCTTACATTGCTACTAACCTTCTTTGTTATGCTTATATCTATGTCTTCTTTTGATACACAGAAGTTTAGGAGCTACTCCAAAAGCTTGAGGGATGCTTTGGTTACTGGCGCTGGGGGCGGGGGGGTTTTGGGCCATACCACTCGCCCCAAAGGTGGAATAGAGCTTATAAAAAGGCGTGGAAAGGTTTCTAAATTTGAAGTCAAGAAGGAATATGAGCTGGCCAGGGTTAGTAAAAGATTGAAAGCGGCCTTTAGTCAGGTAGGAAACCATAGGCTCATAGCTATACCCTATAGCGCGTTATTTGTGAATGGTACTCTTCGGATTAAGCCAAGGGCCAAGGCTCTTTTGGGCGAGCTGGCTTCTTTACTGAAAACCTCTAATGGGGACATTGAGATCAGGGGTTTTTCTAATAAAAACGATAGGGGCAAGTGGAAGTTTTCGGTAGAGATGGCAGCTCAGTTTTTGAGGTTTCTTTTGGGGGAATGGGGCTTGGACCCAGCTAGGTTTTCGGTAGCCGGTTATGGAGACCTTCCCGTTGGCCCTTTTAAAGGTATGGGGAGGAGAGTAGAGATAAGTTACAGATTCAAAACGTTGTAGGAGGTTGAGGTGGCTAAGAAGGAAGAAAGGAACAACAAAGAAGAGAAGAAGGGAGGAAGCCTACTGGTCCTTATTCTCCTCGTGGTTCAGGTCATAACACTAGCTGCTGTGGGGGGACTTTTTTACATGGTTCTCAAGAGGCCGGCTGTAGCGGTTGTGCCTGGAGATACTGCCGTAAAGGGAAAAGCCCGAGAAGCAGGGAAGACAGCTGTGATGGTGAATCTTAAACCCTTTGTGGTCAACTTGGCAGACGAGGGTGGCAGGAGGTATTTGAAAGCGAGCATAGACTTGGAAGTTGGCTCGAAGGGTGTGGCCAGTGAAATAGATAAGAACCTTCCAGCTATCAGGAATGCTATAATAATGATTCTAAGCAGCAAGAGTTTCGCTGACATTTTTGACAGGGCAGGAAAGGATAGGCTGAGAGAAGAAATAAAATACGCCCTGAATAGCAAGCTTACCAAGGGAGAGGTTAGGCAGGTTTATTTCACGGAATTTGTGGTTCAGTAGCTATGTCTACTCTGTCTGATAAAGAGATTCGGATGATAAAAGAAGCGGTGGGCGAGTTCGAAACAACCGTGAGGGAGAAGCCTTCCCCAAAGGGTCCTTTTGCCCATGGCAAAAGGATTCAAATCGTGAAAAAAGCCCTTTACAAAGTGTTGAGGCTGTTTGCTGAAAGGGTAAAAGAGACTTTTTCTTTAAAGTTGAGGAAGCCCGTCGTTGCTGATGCTTTGTATCCAGAAATTCAAACCTTTTCCGAATTGCTAGACATGTTTCCTTCCAGTTGTTGGGTGTCAATATTGAATATACCAAGTCTTGGTGCAGAGGGCTATCTCCTCATGGAGACGGAGCTGGTCTATGCCTTGTTAGATGCTTTCTGTGGGGGGCACGGTGCTGCGGAAAGGAGGGATAAACCGTTTATGGCTTATATAGAGAGGTCTATGGCCATGAAGATAGCCGAAGAGGTTATAGGGGAGTTTAAGAGGTCTTGGAACGACATCTTTCCTTCTATTGATGTAGATCATAAGGGGGCGGAGTATCGTTTGGACATGGCGGCTAGGCCTTATCCTGCAACAGAGGGGTTTGTGCTTTTGCCCGTTAGAGTTGAATTTTCCGATCTTAGCTCTGTGTTGAATGTGTTTCTTCCCATGTTCTCACTAGAGCCTGTGCTGGGTTTTTTGGAGTTGGAAGTTGACCGGGGAAAAGGGTTGAATGTGCCTGTTGCTGAAGAGTTGTTAGGAGTGAATGTTGAGCTAAGAGCGGTGCTGGGAGAGATAGGGATTTCCCTGTCTAGGCTGGCTAGGTTGAAGGAGGGAGAGGTTCTTTTTGTTGATGAAGGCTTGGGAGAGGGTGTGGTGGTTTTGGTGGAAGGAGTACCCAAGTTTAGGGGGTTCCCTGTCAAGGTAAGAGGCAAGAAGGGGGTGGAGATAGTGGAGAAGGTAGAGAGGCTTGATGAGATTATAGATGCGGGAGGGGGCTATGGCCAGACCCAGGGTGCCGAAAGAGGAGCTAAGGAAGATTCTGGGGGAGATTAGAAGAGGAGAAGTGCCCTCCGAGTTGAGGGCCTTCTTAGATATTCCTTTAAAGCTCACAGTTGAGTTGGGCAGAACTAAAATGGAGATAGGAGAACTTCTGGCTCTGAAAGAGGGCTCTATTATTGAGCTTTCCACACACGCCGGGGATCCGGTGGAGATCTTGGTTAATGATAAGCCGGTGGCCTTGGGTGAGGTGGTGGTTGTGGACGACAGATACGGTGTCAGGATCACCTCTATTCTGGTGAAGGGTGAGAAGATTGCCAAGTTGGTGTAGACCTGTGAGGAATGTTTCACTCCTTTTGTTGATTGTAGTGTGTTTCGTAGTGTGGGGGAATAGTTTATCCATTGCAGCTTCTTCTGGTTTGGGGCATAAAGAGAAGGTTGAAACTGATAGGGAGGGGTTGGTCGCTCGTGAGGCTCCTAGTTTTCCATGGGATAGGGGTCATACTGAAGGGAAGGGAGTAAAAGAGCCTTCGGTAGGTTATCTCTTTGTGAAGAGCTTGGGGGCTTTCCTGTTCGTTTTTGGTGTGATCCTTGTGGTCTTCTATCTTTGGAAGAAGTATTTCTTTGTGAGAGGATCGGCTACTGGTGGTGAAAAGGCCATAAAGGTGTTGGCTATTCACCATTTTTCTCCCAAGCAAGCCTTGGTACTAGTGGATGTAGGCGGGCATCTGCTTCTATTGGGGCTAACATCGTCTTCTATCTCTATGCTTTGCCACCTTAAACCTCCTGAGGTAGCGGGTTTTGAAAGGGTTTTGGGCGAAGAAGAGGAGCAGGTTAAGGTTGCCCTTTCCGGTGTTGTCGAAAGCATCAAACAGAAGCTTGATCTGCTGAGAGGTTCATGAAGGTAACTTGTTTACTGCTGGCAGTTTTCTTGTTCCTCTTTTTTGCATTTTCTGGCGTGGCATATGCACAGGGGGACCTTGTGGATCTTACGCTCCCGGGACTCAAAGTTTCTGTAGATGGTAAGGATCCTCATAGCTTGTCCTTGGCTCTGCAGATAGTTCTACTCCTCACAGTGCTTTCTCTGGCCCCGGCTATCTTGATAATGTTGACCTCTTTTACCAGGATCGTGGTTGTCTTCTCCATTTTGAGACAAGCCCTGGGTACGCCTCAGATGCCTCCTAACCAGTTGCTTGTGGGGCTTGCGTTGTTTCTTACTCTCTTTATCATGGCTCCTGTTTGGAGGGACATAAATGGGGATGCACTTCAACCTTATATGAGAGGCAATATAGGAGTTGAGGAAGCGTATAGCAGGGCCCTTACCCCTCTCAGGGACTTTATGTTTAAGCAGACCCGTGAGAGGGATTTGGCCCTTTTTATGAGAGTATCTCGCCAGCCCAGACCAAAGACATACAAAAATGTGCCTACAAGGGTCTTGATTCCAGCTTTTATCTTAAGTGAGCTCAAGACAGCTTTTGAGATAGGATTTCTCATCTACATTCCATTCCTTTTGATAGATATGATAGTTTCCTCCATTCTTCTATCTATGGGAATGCTCATGCTTCCGCCGGTTATGGTTTCCCTACCATTTAAGCTTATGCTCTTTGTTTTGGTTGATGGGTGGTACCTAATAGTGGGCTCTTTGGTACAAAGCTTCAGGGTGTAGTGGAATGACTCCAGAAACTGTATTGGCTTTGGCACACCAGGCTTTGCTGACGGTCACTTTGGTGGCAGGGCCTGTTTTGTTGGCAGCCATGATCTCGGGGCTTGTGATAAGCGTGTTTCAAGCTGTTACCCAGATACAGGAAATGACAATTTCCTTTGTTCCAAAGATCTTGGCGGTAGCTTTGGTCATATTCTTTTTTGGTTCCTGGATGCTTAGGGTGCTGTTGGACTTTACTTATAGATTGTTTGTTAGCATACCACACATTATTGGTTGAGTTGGAAGAAAAAGATTATGAGTTCCTTACCTGTTTTTTTGGTCTCTTTCCTGCTGGTGTTTGCTAGGGTTAGTGCTATCGTGCTGCTTGTTCCTTTCATTGGTTCAAGAGATGTGCCTTGGCATACTAAGGCTGGTTTGGTCTTCTTTTTATCTCTGTTGGCCTTTCCTATGGTGGTAGATTCGGCTGTTCCTGCTTCTTTTGGCGGACTGATTATGGGCACAACAGCGGAGGTGGTTACTGGTTGCCTTATAGGTTTTGTGGTGAGGCTTGTGTTCATAGCGGTCAATCTAGCTGGTGAGTTTATGGGCTACCAGCTGGGATTTGCCATAGCAAATGTGTTGGATCCTACCAGTAGCGAACAAGTTTCAATTATTGCTCAGTTTGAGCAGTTTTTGGCTTTTCTCATATTTTTGGTGATCAATGGACACTACATGCTAGTGGCGGCTCTATACAAAAGTTTCCAAGTGGTTCCATTGGGTAGGTTTATTTTTTCGGGAGTGGTAGCGAAGGGGCTGATTTCTGCTTCTGCTCAGGTTTTCGCGGTGGGGCTGAAGCTTGCTGCTCCTGTTGTAGTCACTTTGACTGTGACCAATATAGCAATGGCCGTAATCTCCAAGACCATGCCTCAAATCAACGTTTATTTCCTGGGTTTTCCGGTCCAGATCGGCTTGGGTTTCATTGTTATGGGTGTTTCCCTCCCCGTTTTTTACTGGGTTTTTAAGTCTGCCATTGATGGCATGATGAAAGGAATCTTTGCCATAATTACTTTGGTGGGTGGGGTGTAATGCCCTGGTTTGGCAGGGAAGAAAGGACCGAGCCAGCAACACCAAGACGAAGGGAAGAAGCAAGGAGAAAGGGGCAGGTAGCCAAGACCCGAGAGTTGCCTTCTGCTCTTGTGATTCTTGCGTTTGCTTTGTTCTTTAACTTCTATAGCTCTAAGTGTCTTCAAAACATGGAATCGTTCTTTGTACTGGTATTATCCCATCTGTATATAGGGCTTCAGGGCTTGATAATGTTCAAAACCCCTATAATGGGATTGCTGGCTACGGTGTTGCTTCCGTTCATGGTGATGGTCCTAGCGGTGGCTCTGGCTGCCAATTATTTCCAAGTAGGTTGGATCTTTTCGTCCAATCCTGTCACTCCTCAGCTGTCTAGGATAGACCCAATTGCTGGGCTTAAGAGGCTGGTTTCTCCTGTTGCTCTGGTGGAGGCTATTAAGGCTTTAATTAAGTTGGCTATTGTGGGCTTTGTCACCTACAAGCTTTTAAAGGTGCACCTATCTGATTTGGTTTCCTTGGCCTCTCTGCCTGCTCCTTCAATAGGAGGCTACGCCTTTTCTTTGTCTATGAAGCTGATGATGGTGTTGGGGATGCTTTTCGTTGGGCTTTCCCTCTTGGACTATTTTTACCAGCGCTATGAGTTTGAGAGTAGCATTAAAATGACCAAAGAAGAGGTCAAGGAAGAGCACAAAATGTATGAGGGGGATCCTAGGGTCAAGGCTAGGATACGGAGTCTTCAGAGGACTTTGGCTAGGACGAGGATGATGGAGGCTGTCAAGGAAGCAGATGTGGTGATAACCAATCCTCAGCATATTGCTGTGGCTCTGAGGTATAGGGTTCATAGGGATTCGGCTCCTGAGGTGGTAGCGAAGGGAGCGGGTCACATTGCTCACAAGATCAAAGAGGTGGCACGAAAGTACGGGGTAGCCATTGTAGAGAATCCTCCTTTGGCTAGAAGTCTATTTAAGCTGGAAGTAGGGGATGTTATCCCACCTGCTCTTTTCAAAGCGGTGGCCGAGATATTGGCTTATGTTTACAAGCTGAAGAATAGGAGCATTGGTGTATGATGGGAAGAGGTGCGACAGCCTTTGCTGTAGGGGGCCTTTTCAAGAGAAGCGAGATACTAGCCGCCTTCATGCTTATCGGTGTTTTACTGGTTATGGTTGTTCCGGTGCCTCCTATGGTGATGGATATGCTTCTCACGTTCAACATAACTTTGTCCATCATCATTCTCCTGGTTTCCTTGTTTATAGCCAAACCACTGGACTTTTCTGTGTTCCCTTCTCTTTTGCTCATGGTAACTCTATTCAGGCTCTCCTTAAACATTGCTACTACGAGGTTGATCCTCCTTCATGGGAATCGGGGTCCACTGGCTGCTGGTAAGGTGATTAAAGCGTTTGGTCACTTTGTCGTGGGTGGGAATTATGTGGTTGGTTTCATAGTTTTTCTTATCCTTGTGGTCATAAACTTCGTGGTCATAACAAAGGGAGCGGGGAGAATTGCCGAGGTGGCGGCTAGGTTTACTCTGGATGCTATGCCAGGGAAACAGATGAGTATAGATGCGGATCTGAATGCTGGCTTGATAACAGAGGATGAGGCAAGAAGGCGGAGGCAGGCCATATCCATGGAGGCCGATTTTTATGGTGCCATGGACGGTGCCAGTAAGTTTGTTCGCGGAGACGCTATAGCTTCTGTCATAATTACGCTTATCAACATCTTAGGCGGGTTGGTAATCGGGGTTTTGCAGCAAGGTATGCCTTTGGGGGAAGCGGCAAGGACTTATACTATCCTAACCGTTGGAGATGGGTTGGTGAGCCAGATACCTGCTCTCATTGTCTCCACTGCTGCTGGCATAATCATTTCTAGAGCGGCTTCTGAGGAGGATTTCGGTCAGGATATAATTGTTCAACTATTTTCCCATCATAGGGTTGTTATGTTGGCTTCAGTGGTGTTGGTGCTCTTGGGCCTGGTTCCTGGCCTTCCTCACTTGCCCTTCCTCTTTCTAGGGTCGGTAGCAGGGGTAGCTGCTTATAAGATGCAGCTCTCTGAGAAGGAGGTGGGTTTGGAAGAAGAGGCTGAGTCTGAGAGGGAGGCGGAGGAAGTTCTCAGTGTTCCTCCTCTGGATCCCATAACCTTAGAGGTGGGATATAGGCTTATCAGTTTAGTTGATGTGGAGCAGGGAGGGGATCTGCTGGAGAGGATTAGACTTTTGAGGAAGAGATTTGCTGAGGAGATGGGCTTTATTCTGCCTCCTGTACGCATCAAGGACAACTTACAGCTGGATCCCAATACTTACGTTATCTTGATTAGGGGTATTGAGGTTGCCTCGGGTAGTGTGTATCCCAAGAAGCTGCTGGCCATCAGCAATGATCCATCTAGAAAGCTTTTAGACAGAATTGAGGCTGAGGAGACAAGAGAGCCGGTATTCAATCTTCCAGCCTACTGGATTGCCAAAGAGAATTCAAGTGTTGCCAAGGAAATGGGGTTCACTGTGGTGGATGCTGTCACTGTTCTCATGACTCACTTCTCTGAAGTAGTTAAACAGCACGCTTATGAATTGCTGGATAGGCAGAGCGTGCAAGAGCTTCTGGAAGGGCTTAGATCTACTCACCCTAGAGTAGTGGATGAGATTGTACCAAATGTGGTGTCTCTTGGTACTCTGGAAGCTGTATTGCAGAACCTCTTGAAAGAACAGGTGAGTGTCAGGGATTTGGTGTTAATCTTGGAGACATTGGCAAATTACTCCTCGGTTACTAAGGACCCGGAGGTCCTCACAGAATTCGTGAGGGAGAAGCTGGGTAAACATATAGTTAGGCAGATCTTAGGTAAAGGTAAGGCAATGTCTGCTTTGGCGCTGTCTCAAGGATTGGAAGAGAGAATTTTAAGCTCGGTCCAGCAGACTGACACGGGGACATATATTAGCTTGGACCCTGCTTTTGTGAATAGCATAGTGGCCCAGATCAATGCGAAGATGGGCGCTTTTATGGCAGGAGACCACATGCCTGTCGTGGTTTGCTCGCCAGAGGTTAGAAGGTTCTTTAGGCGTTTGATAGAAAGGATAAATCCAGGTATAATTGTACTATCTTTTAACGAGATACCAAGGGGTGTGAAACTTAAAACGGTCGGTGTGATAGAGGTCAGCAGTGAAGATTAGGATTTTCAGGGGCAATTCGGTGCTGGAGGTTATGCGCGAAGTGAAGAGGGTGCTAGGAGACGATGCCCTTATCCTTTCTGTGGAGGAGTGTAGGGACTCTCAGGCGGGAAAGGTGGAAATTCTGGCCGCCATGGACGATGGTTCTGATTTCGCCTTGAAGGATGAGTGGACAAGCGGGCGCTTCCCTTCGGAAATCAGCTTTGCTGACAGGGCAGTGGGTAAGGAGATAAGGCGGTTGAGGCAGGAACTTGAAGCTCTTAGACGGGATTTGAATAGGCTTTATAGGACTAGTCACTGGGAGTTTGCCCTTTCATCTTTGGTGAGGCAAGGGGTTAGAAAAGAGGTTATAGAAGCTTTAGTTGAGGGTATAAAGAGAGGAGAGGTTTTAGGTGGGACTGCGGGGATTCAGTCTGGTGAACTAGTCTTGCTTTTGCTGAAGGAGTTGATTGCTACTTATGTAGAGGTTCTTCCTCCGATAGAGGAACTCAGGGGGAATCCCGTGTTTTTCGTGGGTCCCTTTGGCACGGGCAAAACCCTGGCACTAGCTAGACTAGCCTGTGTGTTGGGGGCCAAGAGGAGAGAGTTTGGAGTGGGCACTTTGGATCCTGTGGCTGGCAAGGAGCTTTTAGCTTCATATTTGGAGGATGTGGAGGTCTTGGAATTGGCGGACCTAGAGGAGTTAAGCAGGAGGTTGGACTCGGATAGAGAGGTGTTGTGGTTGGTTGATACTCCGAGTTTTGGACTTGAGGATGAGAGTGGTGTTGGTTTTGTTAAGGGGTTATTAAGGAGGTTTCCTGATGGGGTGGTGTACCTTGTGCTGGGCCTGGATCTCTCTAGGGAGATGGTGGAGAGGACTGTTAGGGCTATAGGGGTGGAAGGCTTTACGGGTTATCTGTTTACTAAGTTGGATCAAGGCGTGGGGTATGGATTGATATTTAACGAGGTGGTTTTAACGAGGAAGCCATTGTCTTACTTTTCAATGGGCAAGGGTGTTAAGGATATGGAGGTAGCCACCCCAGGCAGGATTGCTGAACTATTGCTCAGGGAAGATTTGTGAGGGGGGAGGCTTTGGGAGCAACTAGAACATTGGCTGTGACGAGTGGTAAAGGTGGGATGGGAAAGACCAATCTGGTTTCAAACATGGCCTTTATCTTATCCCAGAGAGGCAATAGGGTATTGGTATTAGATGCGGACTTGGGATTAGCTAACGTGCATATACTCATGGGGTTGGTTCCCTCCAAGGATCTGAGTCATGTGATCTTTGGAGGTGTGCCTCTCAGGGAAGTGATACTGGAGGCCCCTGGTGGATTTAGCGTGTTGCCTGCTAGTTCAGGTATCATGAAGATGGCTCATCTACCTGCAGGAGTGATGGATGATTTTTTGAGCTCTTTGAAAGAGGTCTCCAAAGAATACGATTATATGATATTGGACATAGCCTCTGGTATCTCTTCTACTGCTGTAACCATAACTCTATTGGCGGATTTGATTCTGGTCTTGGTGGGACCCGATCCTACTTCATTTGCCGATGCTTATGCTGTGGTAAAGATCCTATCAAGGGCTGCGGACAAGACTAAGAGGTTTGGTATTGTAACCAATTTTGTTTGGTCTGAAGAGCAAGGAGTTGAGATTTTTAAGAAATTCAAGATGGTGACTGACAGGTTTCTTGATGTGGAAGTGGAGTATATGGGTAGCATTCTTATGGATGAAAAGCTCAGACATTCTTCAATGATTCAAGGCCTCGTGGTTGGAGAGTATCCAAATTCTAAGGCCAGCAGGTCATTGTACAAGCTGGTTAAAAACTTGGTAGATGGCTTGGCGTGGAGAAGGATGCTTGGGGATTTCCCGAAGGGAAAGAATAAGGCAGTGAAGTAGGGAAAGGAATCCACTGGGTAGTAATGAAGAATAGTTTATATCATGTGGACAGGGAAAAGCTCATTCTGGATCACCTTCCTTTGGTGAAGTTGACTTTGAACCGTTTGTCTCACGCATTACCGCCGCATATAGATAAAGATGACCTATTGGAGGCCGGTATAGTGGGCTTGATAGAGGCGGCTAATAGATTTGATCCTTCACATGGAAGTAACTTTGCCTCTTTCGCGAAAGCGAGGATCAGGGGAGCAATTGTGGATGAGCTGAGGTCTCAGGATTGGGTGCCAAGGTCTCTGAGGAAAAAGGCCAAGGAGGTAGAAGACCTGTATGTGAGATTAGAAAGCAAGTTAGGTAGGTTGCCTACAGATGAGGAGATGGCAGATGCCTTGGGCATTAGTGAAGGAGAATATTCGAAACTTATGGGTGATATGAACTTCGTGAGCATATACAGCTTGGAAGAGTTGAGTGAGATCCTTTTCGATCAGGAGAGAGATCTTTTAGAGTCTATACCGGACACGGAGCATAGAGACCCTTTTGAAGAGGCTGAGATTGCCGATAAGGTGAGAATACTAGCAGAAGCCCTTGGAGAGCTAGACGAGAGGGAGAGGCTGGTGTTGACCCTCTACTATTACGAAGAGCTCACCATTAGCGAGATAGGAAAGGTTTTGGGTAGGGCAAAGTCAACGGTTTCAGAGATTCATACTAAGGCTCTGTTGAAGCTGAAAGCTAGGTTGAAATCAAAGCTGGGTAAGTCGGTGGACACCCCTTCTAGTTAATTTTCTCCTATTTCTCCTAGTCAGTTTTTCCAATCCAATACGGCCATCTGGGTCTAGGTCTTTTTGAGCGTTGGGTAGTTTCTTTGGATTTGGTCGCTTTTAAGGAGGGTGTCATGGACACAAAATCTGTTCTTAGTGCGTTGGAGAGGGGGCTTACTTTCTGTGCCAGGAGGCAGCAGGTCTTGGCCTCCAACATAGCCAATGCACAGACACCAGGGTACAAGGCCTTTGATCTTGTGATGAAGGATCTGGGTGACAAAGAGCCAGAAGGTAGGATTCAGCTGGCGGCCACCCATTTCAATCACATAAGGGGTCCGGCAGATCTTGAGATGGCTGCAGAAGTGGAGATGGTAGAAACGGTGAATACTTATCCTTCCTTGGACGGAAATACGGTGGACGTGGATAGGGAAATGGCAAAGCTCTCGGAGAATAACCTGCGTTATCAGACCTTGGTTAGGGTGCTGGTGAAGAAGTTTGGTCGGATAAGAATGGCTATTACAGGAGAAGGGAGGTGATAATTTATGGATCTGTTTGGAGTGTTTAAGGTCGGGGCGTCTGGTTTGAAGATCCAGAGAATGAGAATGGACCTGATCGCTGCGAATGTTGCTAACATGGAGACCACGAGGACGCCCCAGGGAGGACCTTATCGTAGGAAGGATTTGTTGGTTGCTGCTGTTCCCTTCAGTGAGAGGAGAGACTTCGGTGGTATTATAGAGGCGGCCTTCGAGGTGGAAGAGCCCAGGATGATTCCCTATGGGGCGGTTCCCGTGGCTGTGGTGAGCGATCCTAGGCCATTTAAGGTGATTTATGAGCCTGGGCACCCTGATGCTAATTCAAAAGGCTATGTGAGGTTGCCCAATATTAATCCAACTGAAGAGATGGTGAACCTACTAACTGCTCTTAGGGCCTATGAGGCTAATGTGGCAGTGATCAACAACGCTAGATCAATGATAACCAAGGCCTTTGACATAGCGAGGTGATGGGTATGAGCCGCTTAGTGGTTGTGGATGCTTTGCTGCTAGGTAAGATGCCTTTGGAAGTGGAAGTGGGAGTGGGAAGGGCCCTTAAGCTTTCTTCTGTAGAGATGGGAGTGGATTTTGAAGATTTGATGCTAGCCTTGGTGCAGGATCTAGGGATCCCTTCGAGTTGTGAAAGAGTGGGTGGAAGAGCGACTCTTTTGCCAGATGGTTTGAGTGAGGTAAAGGAAGAACACCTTCCTGATCATGCTGATGGGAAACAAGATTGTGGGAGTGAGATCCCGATTGATGATGCAAAAGATCACAATCCAGATGTAAGCAGTGAGGTGGCTCTGGCTAAGGCTGTTCTTGGGTGTGTTGTGGGCTGTTTAGATGGGGAGAGGAGTTCTGTTCGTGTGGAGATGTGGAATGGAGATTGCAGTTCTTCCAAAAGCGCTTTCGCGGAGTGTTCCGACTTGACGTGCAAGGGTGTTTCTAGTTCCCAGCAGCATGGGCTTGAGGTGGTGGGGAACCCCTCTACCAGTTCAGATGGGGAGAAGAGAGGCTCTAATTCTGAGACGGTTAAGGAAGTTCCTGTAGACTCTAACGAGGTAGCTACTGAGATTGGGAGTGGTAGTGCAGGGATGAGAGCTGACCCGAAGTGTGAGGATTTTTCGCATCTGGAAAGTGGAGGTAGTGCTGTGGAGCCTAGGAGGGATGGAAGTGGGAAAGATGCACCCAGAATATTTCCTAGCGATAGGGGAGACTTTTGGGGAGGGGCAATTGAGGCAGCTGGTGAGGACTCTCTAGCAGGGGTGCTTGTAGAGGGGATAGGTTTGAGTTCCAGAGTTCCAGGGGGTGGAGGTGCTTTAAGAGGAGATGAAACTATTAAAGCTACAGGAAAGGAAAGAAATGCTCGAAGTGAAACCGGGTTTGTGCAGCGAAATGATCTAGGTGACAGGGTAGTGGAGATTTTGGGTGCCCGTCTTAGCCCTAGGGGCTACACTCAAGCGTGGATTTCTAAGGCGTTCCCTCCTGTTGGGGTAGAGACTTTGAAAGTGGCGGTAGCCCGTCAGGAGGCCAGCAAAGGGGAGGTTTTTAGGGATGCTCTTCCAAGCGTTGTAGCCGCTGGGATCAATCCTGAATCTCGTGAAGTTGTTAGGGCGGGAGATCGCACTGAAGAACTTTTCAGCCGCTCCAAAATAGAAGCTATATGTTTTAAGACTAATGTTACGGATGGGGCAGCTGGAATCTCCGGACATAGTTCCAATCTTCGTCAGGAGGCTCATCCAGACCACGTCAAAGGCATAGGCACCATTATCAAGGAAATGGTTGAGAGAGTTGAGGCCCATTCTTCTCTAAAGGAGAGGACTGTTATAGTTCATCTTAAGCCCGATTTTCTGGGGAAGGTTAGAATTCAAGTGAGCATGGATAATAGGGACATAAGGGTGGCCATGTGGACGGATAATCCTACCGCTAGGGGGTTGATTGAGTCTTCTTTAGGGGCCTTGAGAGAGTTTTTGAGCGGCCAAGGGTTGAATGTGGTTAACTTCAGTTTCCACTCATTTGGGGGTGATAGAGACCGCAGAGATGGGTTTACTAGAGAGAGAAAGGTGAAATCGGTTTCCTCGGTGGATGTGGAGGACAGGATTATTGATATGGATTGGAGGACTGCTGGAGAGCTACAAGGGAAGCTCAATATAAGAATTTAAAGGGGGGGATGGATGGTGGTCGGTCCAGTGACGAATAAAGGACTTTTGGGACATAAGGAGCCTTCTTCTTTTGGTGAGAATGAGTTTTATCAGATACTCATAACCCAGCTCACCCATCAGGATCCTTTGAATCCGGTTAAGACCAACGAATTTGTCACCCAGCTGGCTCTCTTGAGCCAAGTAGAGTCTATGAGGAACGTGGAAAAGGATATAGGAGACCTTTTGAGCTATCAGGCATCGCTCAACAACCTATTGGGGATCTCTCTGCTGGGAAGGAAGATCAGGGCTGAAGGTGGCATCTTCCACTATGTTGGAGGAGGTGCTGTGAACTTATCTTACTCCCTGAAAAGCGATGCGTCTGATGTAAAGGTTGCAGTTTATGGGTCTGATGGGAGCTTGGTGAGAGTTATGGATCTGGGTTCCCAGAAATCAGGTGATCATGTTGTGGAGTGGGACGGTAGAGACGATAGGGGCATAAAGGCTCCCGAGGGAGATTATAGCTTTTCTGTTGAGGCGATAGATTCCAGCGGTACTGTGTATCAGGTAGGAACTTTTGTAGAGGGCCAGGTGAGTGGTGCCATTGTAGAGGACGGCAAGATTCGCCTCATCCTGGATAATGGGGCGAAGATATCCCTTGGGGACATCGAGGAAATATACCAGTAAAAATGGAGAAAACATGACTTTGTTAGGAGGTGGGTCATGCTAAAGTCTCTGTTCACTTCTTTGAGTGGTCTTAGAGGCAACAGTCTGGCTATGGGTGCCATTGGCAACAATATTGCCAATGTGAACACTGTAGGTTTCAAGGCCTCTAGGCCCGTGTTTGCAGACCTATTGGGTGCAACTATGGGTAGCTTAGAGATCGGAGGGGGGGTTAGGATGAGCAGTGTGCTACCCAATTTCACCCAGGGTTCCATCAGTACTACTGGTAACAACATGGACATAGCTATTGACGGGGATGGGTTCTTCATTGTCAGTGACGGTAGCGGAGACTACTACACAAGAGCTGGGCAGTTTATTCTGGATAAGGATGGATACATGGTAACACCAGAAGGATACAGGCTACAGGGGTGGGCTGTTAATGACAATGGAAGCCTGAGTGGGGTTTTAGGAGACATAAACCTGTCTAACATAGTTTCTGAGGCCAGAGCCACTTCTAGTGTGGATCTGAAGGTCAATTTGGATGCTATGGATGATGTGCCAACGGGGGCGTTTGATCCTAATGATCCCAGTACTTACAACTACTCCACTGCCATTACAGTCTATGATAGCCTGGGTAACAGCCACGCCGTGACGGTTTATTTTGTAAAGACAGGGGCCAACGCGTGGACTGCTCACTACTACTATTCTGATGCTTTGGGTTCTACTGTTGAGGCAGGTACTCAGAACATAACTTTCAACTCTGATGGCTCGCTTAAGCAGGACAACAGCGGAACGGCTGTGAGTTTTGATTTCGGTGGTGGCGCTGCTGTACAGGACATAGTTTTTGACTATGGTACGGGTACCGACGAAGGTGGTACTGGATTGGATGGCTCCACACAATTTTCCCTGCCTTCTTCCACAACATTCTTGGGACAGGATGGGTATCCTGCAGGCTCTCTGAAGGACATTTCTATAAATGATGATGGAACTATAGATGGACTCTTCACAAACGGGCAGGTTAAGCATCTCTACAAGATAGCGTTGGCCAACTTTGTCAGCCCATGGAACTTGGCAAAGGTGGGTGACAATCTCTATGCTGCGACAGGCAATTCGGGGCAGCCCATAATTGGTCCACCTTTAACTGGAGGCAGGGGTAAGGTGCTTTCCGGTTCTTTGGAGATGTCCAATGTGGACCTGGCTGCTGAGTTCACCAATATAATTTTAACCCAAAGGGCTTTTCAGGCAAATGCCAGGGTGATCACTACCAGCGATGAGATACTAACGGAAGTGGTCAACCTTAAGAGGTAATTCAATATAGTTCAATAGCTGAAACGTGGGAGGTAGTTATGGACCCGGGTATCTACGTGGCAATGACAGGGGGCATAGTACAGCAGAAACGCTTGGATTCTGTTACTCAGAACCTAGCTAATGCTTCCACTCTCGGGTACAAGAGGGAGGTTACGGCTTTTAGGCAATTTCTTCTTTCTGCCTACTCCCAGATGGGATTGGATTTTTCTCCTGGCCCTGTCAAGCGAACGGACAACCCAACGGATATGGTGATATTAGGGGAAGGATTCTTTGTGGTGAAGACCCCTGCAGGGATGGTTTATACAAGGAGAGGAGATTTTATTCTAAATGCTAAAGGAGAGTTAGTGACAAAGGATGGTTTCCCTGTTCAAGGTATGAAAGGGAATGTTAAGGTTAATGGTGAGTTTAAGGTGAGCCCTGTAGGTGAAGTAAAAGTGAATGGCGAAGTGGTTGATGCTTTAAGGGTTGTAAAGTTTCCTTCAGAGACTCCGATAGTTTCACTTGGTGGTGGCTATTACGGATCCCCTCCAGGGATTATCCCTAAGAAGGCATCTAATTTCACCATTAATCAGGGAGCCACTGAGGAGTCCAATGTTGACATAGTGAAAGAGATGGTCTCAATGATAGAAGTGCTAAGAAGCTATGAATTGTGTCAGAAAATGATACAGACGGAGGATGAAGCTACGTCAAAGATTATATCAGATGTTGGAGTTCCTAGAGGATAGAGGAACTCCGATATGGAGGTGATAAGATGCTGAAGTCTATGTGGATAGCGGCAACTGGCATGGAAGCGCAGAGTTTGAATATAGACGTAATTGCAAATAACCTGGCCAATGTGAATACGGTTGGATTCAAGAGATCTAGAGCCGACTTTCAAGATCTAATGTATGTGGATCTTAGAGCTAGTGGGTCTGCATCTTCCAGTGAGACTAAAGTACCTACCGGTATCCAAATAGGTTCCGGGGTGAGGCCAGTAGCTGTTCAAAAGATTTTTAGTCAGGGTGACTACAAGCAGACTGGCAATCCTCTGGATCTGTCAATAGAGGGAAATGGATTCTTTCAGATTTTGCTTCCAAATGGTGAGTTGGCTTATACCAGAGGGGGTTCTTTTAAGCTTAATGAAGAGGGTAAGATAGTTACTTCGGATGGATATCCATTACAACCGGAGATCACTATACCTGAGGATGCCACCTCTATCTCTATTGGTGCTGATGGTACAGTCTCTATCACTCTCCCAGGTCAAGAGGAAGCTAGTCAGATAGGCCAGATACAGTTGGTCAAATTTATTAATCCTGCTGGTTTGAGAAGTATGGGGAGGAATCTATTTCAACCTTCTGATACATCTGGGGATCCTATTATTGGCACAGCTGGGGAAAACGGTTTTGGCACTATAGCCCAGGGCTATTTAGAGATGTCAAATGTAAGCGTGGTTGAGGAAATGGTGAACATGATAATTGCCCAGAGGGCTTATGAGGTGAATGCTAAGGCTATTCAAACTGCCGATGAGATGATGCAAGTAGCAAACAATATGAAGAGGTAAAGCTGCTTGTCTTTGACTGCTTGTCTTTGCCATTTATTCATTTCCATTCCCCTGTTGTCGCCTATCCTGATGTTGTCAAAGGTCCTTGGATAACTTGATTACTATTTAGTAATGGTTTGAGGAGGTCAAGTTGGGGAGGTTAAGACTGTTAGTAATAGTGGTAATAGTGATAGCTTTTGGGGCTACTACAGCTGCACTTGCTGGATCCAGAAGAAGCAATCCTTACATTCCTAAAAAGCTGAATATTTGGTTGGATGATCAGTTTTTTAAGCTTTACTCGTTTAGACCCCATGATAATGATGGATACGAAGTTTACTCCACAGAGGCTGATGAGAAAGAGCTTATGAGACAGTTGCTAGACTTGGTGAGACTCCAGCTAGAAGCAAATTTGATTCTTATAAAGCAAAACGAGGAGATGTTGCGGCTTATGAGGAGGCTCTACGAGAAGGGGGGTGATCGTAAGTGAGAAGGGGGCTCATCCTGTTTGCTCTCTTCACCTTCTTTATTCCTTCTTTAGCTTATTCGAGCTGTGTAGAGGTGTTTCTGTCTAGGAGTGTTAGGATAAGCGGTAGCGAGGTTAGGCTGGGAGATGTGGCAAGGTCCATTGTGGGTGGGGTCGGCTTAAGAGACGTAGTGTTAGGTTATGCTCCTCCTCCTGGGCAGTGGATGAGTATGAAAAAGAGCTACATAGCGGCCCGTGTTAGGCAAGTAGTGTCTGTTGGAAATGTTAAGGTTGAAGGGCCTGATGAGGTCAAGGTTTTCAGGGCTGCTAGGATTGTGGGCAAGAGACAGCTTCTCAGAATAGCTAGGAAATTTATACTTGGTGCTTTGCCTGGAAACAAGGTTGTGATCAAGTCACTTAAGGTAGTTCCTTCTTCTTTGAGGTTGCCTGAGGGAAGATTGAGCTATAGGTGTTCTCCGCCCTCAAGTGGCAGTTTGTTGGGTCTTAAGTCTTTTCCCATCACCTTTTATGTGAATGGTAAGAGAGAAGCTCAGGTATGGGTTCACAGCGAGGTTAAGCTGGTAATGCCTGTAGTTGTGGCCGTAAGGCCCCTTGTTAGGGGGGAAGTGATAGGGGATGATGATGTAGCCTTGGAAAAAAGGGAGCTGTCTGGCACGGATTGCCTTTTTAGATTAAGTGATGCTGTAGGTAAGAGAGTGAGGGTTTCCATACCTCCAGGTACGGCTCTTACGAGAAAACTTCTGGTGATACCTCCCGTGATCAAAGTGGGGGACAGGGTTTCCATTGTCGCTGAGAAGGGAGGACTCAGAGTTTCAGTTCCTGGAGAAGCAAGGCAAAGTGGCCGTGTAGGGGATGTGATAAGAGTAAGGAACCTTATGTCTAAGAAAACCGTTTTTGCGAGGGTAGTAAATGGGGAAGAGGTCAAGGTGGACTTTCAATAGATGGGAAGGGGCAGTTCTGTACCTCATAATGATCACTTTTCTAGCGGGGTGTGCTACCCCTTCTGCTAAAGGGCCTCCACCTGAGGTATCGGAGCCTAGAACCATGCCCGAGAGGACGCTGTCTTCTCGCTCCATTTGGAGAGAGGATAGTATGGGGCTTAGGTTATTTGAAGATCACAGGGCTAGGCATTTAGGTGATGTATTGACGGTCAAAGTGGTGGAGAGGTCTATATCTCATCAGAAGGCGGAGACTAAAGGGTCTAAGGTGGTTTCAGCTGAGGGTTCTATTACTAGTCTTTTCCGCATTCCCCAGAGTACGCTGGACAGGTTCACCCATAAGCTGGGCTATAAGAGAAGCTCAGTAGGCAAAGGGGAAACCACACTAAGTAACGATTTGGTGACTACTGTTTCTGTGAGGGTGGTAGAGGTGTTGCCCAACGGCAATCTCAGAATAGAAGGCAAGAAGAGCGTAAGGGTCAATGGGGATAGGACGTTTTTGGTTGTGAAGGGAGTAGTTAGACCCGAAGATGTGGATGTGGACAATACAGTACTCTCAACTAAGGTGGCCGATGCAGAGATTTACTACACAGGTAGAGGAGCTGCCACGGGATTTAGCTATCCCAGTCCCATACTGGGGTTCCTGAATTTGATAGACAGATTGTGGTGGCTTATTCCTTGGTAGGATGGGTAGTAAGATGAGGAAGATGTGGATTGTGGCAGTTGTGATAGTGTTACTTTTGCCCTCCTTGGTCTATGGGATAAGAATAAAAGATATTGCCCATGTCTACGGTGTTAGGAGCAACCAGCTCATTGGTTACAGTTTAGTGGTTGGTTTAAATGGGACAGGAGACAATACCGATAACGCCGTATTCAGCCTTCAGTCTATAGTGAATATGCTCGAGCGCTTTGGGATTAAGGTGGATCCTGCAGATCTGAGGTTGAAGAATGTGGCTGCTGTGATGGTTACAGCCAATTTACCTCCCTTTGCCAAGGTGGGCAGTAAGCTAGATGCTGTGGTCTCTTCTATAGGAGACGCCAAGAGCCTTATGGGTGGTACCCTTCTAATGACCCCGCTCAGGGGGCCTGACGGGAGGGTGTACGCTGTTGCTCAGGGTCCCATTTCCATAGGTGGGTTTAGTTTTAGTGGAGCCGGTGCTGCTGCCAAAAAGAACTTTCCTACGGTGGGGCGAGTTGTGAGGGGAGTGACCGTGGAGAGGGAGATCCCCTTGAGGTTTGTTGAAGGAGGCACCATCACCATTGCTCTTTCAAATCCAGATTTCACAACGGCTTCCAGGATTGAAGAAAAAATTAACGAGACTTGCGGAAGGGATTTGGCAGAGGCAGTGGATCCGGGCAGTGTGAAGGTGACTATCCCTGAGGAGTACAGGGGTAAGGTGGTGGAGTTTGTCTCCAAGTTGGAGAATCTGGATGTTCAGCCTAGCAGGGTGGCTAAGGTGGTGGTTAACGAGAGGACGGGTACAGTGGTGATTG